>Ga0105356_10003874_pt1 | contig 14610 bp, 10 predicted proteins | sample GOMGulsemesocosm_3_FD_83502 | JGI IMG/M metagenome (GOLD analysis project Ga0105356, IMG submission 83502) | Methane-oxidizing microbial communities from mesocosms in the Gulf of Mexico - GOM9D Gulf of Mexico | ecosystem: Environmental > Aquatic > Marine > Cold seeps | place: Gulf of Mexico...
CAGAGTATGAATAAGAACTAAACCATAGACTGACTGCAGTAAGTAGTCAGTCTATGGTTTGAATTATAGCAATCAGCTATTTATTCCGATTGCTATAATTACTTTATCCCACCAATACGCTCAAAACGCACAGCACTGGGTATCCAAGTTGGCAATAAACCACTCGGCTCTCGGTAAAACTCAAAACTTATCCAAGTTGCTACCGCTTTACCAACTAAGTTCTGCTCCGGCACAAATCCCCAGAAACGACTATCTTCACTGCCATCACGGTTATCGCCCATCATAAAGTACTGCCCCTGAGGGACAACCCATTCATACTGGTAGGTCGGGATATCGCTTTGTTGATAATACCTTGCTATATGCTCTGCCATGCTAGGATTGATTAATATGTCATGCTCAGTTTCTCCTAAAATTTCACTGTAGATTTGTTGCAAACCTCTTGCTTCAACAAAGCTTCTATCACCAATAAATTTAGTATCTACTTTTTTGTAGTCACCACATTCATTATTTGGACAGCTCTTAATTAAATACAACTGTTTATCTTTATACACAATACGATCGCCAGGTAGGCCAACAACACGCTTTATATAATCTATACGTGTATCACCAGGGAACTTAAACACCGCAACATCACCACGTTTGGGGCTACCCAGCGGCATAATTTTGTTCTGCCAAACAGGCTCTTTTATACCATAGGCATACTTTTCTACTAGGATAAAATCACCAACCAACAGTGTTGGCATCATAGAGCCAGAGGGGATCTGGAAAGGTTCATATAAAAAAGAGCGCAATACAAAGACCACTGCGATCACCGGAAACAATGAACGTGCATTTTCTATTATTACATTCTCAGGGTGAATATTACGTAGCGTCTTTTCATCAAGTGTTTCATTAGTCTGAGATTGCGCTTGTTGACGTATCCTATTACGCGCAGGGGCCCATTTTATTTTATCAATAACCCAAATAATACCGGTGCTAAACGTTAAAATGACCAAAATTAATGCAAATGTATTTGCCATTATTAAATCCCTTTTTCTCTTTGATTGTTTTAAAAAACAATAGACAACAAGCAAATCTACAAGTTCTCAAGTACATTAAATATATGCGTGAGCAGTTAAAATACTAAAAACAATTGTTTCCCTGTGGAAACGATATGAACTAGCGTAGTGTTTAGTTATTTTGTAATATTACTATTTAGCCTGTAACATTTTTAGCCTTTGGGGACACTGGATATGCAAAGTCGCGCAAATCAAATGCTTATTTTACATACTTTAAAAGTGAGCGGCAGTTTTACCAAAGCAGCACAACGGCTCAATGTATCGACCTCTTACGTAAGTAAACAACTGACCCAGTTAGAATCTGAATTACAGGTTCAACTGGTGCAAAGAACCACACGAAATTTAGCATTAACCGATGCAGGCATAGAATACGCAACCTATTGCGCACAGTTACACGCATCCATGAAAAATGCTGAAGCGGCTATGATGGATGCAACAGAGCAGATGTCGGGTACCATTCGCTTGGCGTTATCTCGTTCTTTTGGCATTTTACATGTGATCCCTGTTTTAGATAAATTGCAGGAACAATACCCTGACATTAATTTTGAGATAACCCTGACAGACCGAAAGATTGATATGTTAGATGAAGATATTCACCTATGGATAACCACCCATGAAAATATCAATGAGGGTTATACCGCGCAACGGGTTGCCGATGGCCACTTTGTATTAGCAGCCTCTGCCAACTACCTTGATAAACACCCTGCCATTGCCCATCCCGAGGATTTATTGAACCACAACTGCGTGACTTACCACAGCAATTCACGGGATTATAGTCACTGGCCATTCTCTAAAAATGCTGAAAAATTAGATGTGCAGGTGACAGGAAATTTTCGCGTTGATCTTTCTGAAGCGGTTAGAGATGCAGTCATTGCAGGTCACGGTATCGGTTATATTGCTACCTACTTATTATCCGACGAGCTTGAAACGGGCAAATTAAAGCAATTGATTCCGAACTGGAAAGCTAGCTATGAGATGCCTGTTTACGCTGTTTACCCACGTAAAAAACATCTTCCTAAAAGGCTCAATGTGGTTATCGCCTTTTTAAAAGAGGCTATCGGAAGCCCTGCTTACTGGGATGTTGCTTTAGCGCCCTCACTTGAAAGTAAATAATAATTAACACAGGCTCACAGTGTAATTTGAGTCTTCATTTTTGCTACATGACAAATTACTAGCTCACACTTTTTCTCTACAGCAACAATGCTTTTACAAAAGCCTATATATCATTGAATTCTGCCGGCGTAATATTCCCTACATTATCTATTCTATATAAATCATCAACTAGCTAAATAGAAACTGGAGCCAATCATGTCTGATCTGAAAATAGCTGCTTTACGCGCACTTAAACTTATGGATTTAACAACACTCAATGATAACGATACAGAGCAAAAGGTTATCGAACTGTGTCGCAACGCTAAAACATCCGTTGGTACAACTGCAGCTGTGTGTATCTACCCACGTTTCGTGCCTATCGCTAAAAAAACACTGGCTGAAATTGGCGCATCACAAGTGCAAATAGCAACGGTAACTAACTTCCCTCACGGTAATGATGATATTGATATTGCAGTTGCAGAAACAAAAGCTGCGATTGCTTACGGCGCTGACGAAGTTGATGTTGTATTTCCATACCGCGCTTTAATTGCAGGTAACGAAGAAGTGGGTTTTGAATTAGTGAAACAATGTAAAGCGGCCTGTGGTGAAACATTACTTAAAGTAATTATTGAAACTGGTGAATTAAAAGATCCAGCATTAATCAAACGTGCTTCAGAGCTTTGTATTAAAGCGGGTGCTGATTTTATTAAAACATCAACGGGTAAAGTAGCAGTTAATGCAACACCAGAAGCCGCAGAGATCATGTTAACAGTGATTCGTGATATGGGCGTAACCAAAACAGTAGGGTTTAAACCTGCTGGTGGCGTTAAAACAAGTGAAGATGCTGCATCTTACCTTGCGATGGCAGACCGAATTTTAGGTGCGGAGTGGGCAGACAACAAACATTACCGTTTTGGTGCCTCTAGCCTGTTAACGAACCTGTTAAACACCTTAGAAGTAAGCGCTGAAAAAGCAGATGCCTCTGCTTATTAATTAGCTACCTCCCCCCTTGTGCAAGAGGGGATCATTAACATTCTGCAATTGCATTTATTTAAACAGTTTGGAGATAGAGATGTTTTTAGCGCAAGAGATTATTCGTAAGAAACGTGACGGCCAAGAACTAAGTAGTGACGAAATCAACTTTTTTATCCAAGGTGTTGCCAAAGACACTATCTCTGAAAGCCAGATTGGTGCTTTTGCAATGACCGTATTTTTTAATGAAATGACCATGCCAGAGCGTATCGCGCTAACCTGTGCAATGCGTGATTCAGGTATGGTGATTAACTGGGATCATATGAATTTTGATGGTCCAATTGTAGATAAACACTCAACGGGTGGTGTAGGTGATGTAACCTCTTTAATGTTAGGCCCAATGGTGGCCGCTTGTGGTGGTTTTGTACCAATGATATCTGGTCGTGGCCTTGGTCATACGGGTGGTACGTTAGACAAGCTTGAATCGATTCCCGGTTATAATATTACTCCAGATAACACGGTTTTTGGTGACATCACCAAAGATGCTGGTGTTGCCATAATTGGTCAGACTGGTGATTTAGCCCCTGCCGATAAACGTGTTTATGCAACACGTGATATCACTGCAACCGTTGATAGCATCTCTTTGATCACCTCCTCTATTCTTTCTAAGAAACTAGCAGCGGGCCTTGAATCATTAGTAATGGATGTGAAAGTTGGCTCAGGTGCATTTATGCCAACCTTTGAAGCGTCAGAAGAACTCGCGAAATCGATTGTTGGGGTTGCCAATGGTGCGGGTACAAAAACTACCGCCATTCTAACCGATATGAACCAAGTATTAGCTTCTTCTGCGGGTAATGCCTTAGAAGTACGCGAAGCGGTACAGTTTTTAACCGGCGAATATAGAAACCCGCGTTTATTTAAAATCACCATGGCACTGTGTGCAGAAATGCTGGTGTTAGGTAACTTAGCAGCAAACAGTGATGATGCACGAGAAAGACTACAAACAGTATTAGATAACGGTAGCGCTGCGGCATGTTTTGGCAAAATGATTGCCGGCCTTGGTGGACCAAAAGACTTTATAAAAAACTATGAAAATTATTTAGAAAAAGCCCCTGTCGTTAAAGCGGTTTATGCCAATAATAGTGGCATTGTTTCTTCAATGGATACACGTGCAATTGGTATGGCAGTGGTGAGCATGGGAGGTGGTCGCCGAGTATCAACCGATGAAATTGATTATGCGGTTGGTTTTGAGCACTTCATTCGTCTAGGTGAAACCGCCAATGAGCAAAAACCATTAGCCGTTATTCATGCGCGCAATGAAATACAATGGCAAGAAGCTGCTGATGCGCTACTTGACGCGATTTATGTTGGCAGTGAAGCTTATGTAGCAACACCAGATGTATATCGTCAGATTCGCGCCGAAGATATTTGATATAAATTGTTGCTCTACTCGATACTAGAGCAACAATTCTTTCTGCACAAACACCTCAAGAGTTTCCTATGAGCCTATTATTAGCACTATCAATCAGCACCGGCATTATTTCAGGTTTATTAGTTTGGTTGACTAACCTATTTGATATCGCAAGTTGGATAGCCTTTTTAGGTGCAACCAGTTATTTTGCTTCAACGGATAAAGGTTTGAAGGGGCTAACTCAAGTTTGCTTAACCAATTTTAGTGGGGCAATTTGGGCAATACTCATCATTATTGTTTCGACTTATGTTGAGGCTGATTTTGCCTCCTATGCAACCACTGCACTTGTTGCATTTTGCATGTGTATACAAGCCAAATTTAATCTGTTTAAATTTATTCCGGGCACTTTTTTAGGCGCAGCTGCTATCTTTTCAGCAAATGGAGAGTGGAGCTCTGCATTAATTGGCCTGTTTATCGGCTCACTGTTTGGATTTTTAATGTCCTATGGTGGCGAATTATTACATAAGCTCAGTGAAACAGGTTTACGAAATAGTGAAGTAAAAAAAGAAGTAAATTAACGAATACAAAAAGTAGAGGCATTATGGAAAATAAACAGTTACAAAAAGCATTACAAACACTGCCTGAAAACCTTGCTGGTTACCTTAAGCCTATTGTGGAATCTGACAGCTTCTCTGCCACTATTTCAGCGTTGCAGTTTGAAAAGTTGATGAGTCAGGCCAACCTTAGTGATAAACAACTACGCCTAGCGCTATTACCGTTGGCGGCGAGTTACTCGATCAGCCCTATCTCCAATTTTTGTGTGGGTGCAATTGTACGTGGACTTTCTGGACGTTTATATTTTGGGGCTAATATTGAATTTGCAAACAGCCCACTTGGACAGTCTGTACACGCAGAGCAATCTGCTATTAGTCATGCCTGGATGAAAGGTGAGGCAGGTATTCAAGATATCACCATCAACTACAGTCCCTGCGGACATTGTCGTCAGTTTATGAATGAATTAAATACTGCACAAACACTGATGGTGCAGCTACCTGAACGAGAAGCAAAATCACTACAAGCTTACCTACCTGAATCGTTTGGCCCTAATGACCTTAACATCGACACGTTGTTAATGGACGACAAACCATTAGCGCACCACATTAACAGTGATGATCGATTGCTCAATAAAGCAGTTGAAGCACTTAATATCAGCCACGCCCCCTACTCGGGAAATTATGGCGGTGTTGCCATAAAGCTTGATGATAACGTCATTTACACGGGGGCTTATGCTGAAAATGCAGCCTTTAATCCAAGCCTTCCTGCACTACAAGTTGCAATTATTCAGATGCAGATGGCCGGTAAAAATGTTGCTCAGATTTCAGCCGTTGCCTTAGTTGAACTTAAAACCGGGCAAATCTCTCATCAAGCAAGTACACAGTCAGTATTAGATGCACTAGATCTCGATATTGCAGTTAAATACCTTAGTATTTAGTTTTGTATTGAATTCAAATTTGGGCTGAGAGCATCTTATTCAAGATAATAATGGCTAAGATTGCTAATTGTTTTGATTTAAGTTGATGAGGCATTAGTTTTGAGGGTGATCTCTGTGGTTTTTAATGATTAGCTTTGCGTTATAGCTTATTCATTTGTAATTCGTATTCATTATATTTTCTAATAAATGATTTTATCAGAGGAGTCACTTTTCCCTTATCGTAAACGACTTAAGTGACAGCTCTGTATTGGTCGGAATTTATTAAATTTCTCTCATAGCTTATATCGCTATGGTTTTACTCTTTTTTACTTACCAAAAAGCAATTAACTTTGCTGATTGTTGCTCGTTATTATTATCTATAAATTAAGCTAATACAGATACTATAGAAAGAGCTAACGCACTCATAGTAACTGTCATTGCTGCAAAAAATAGAATATCTTTTGTTGCTGGTAGTGCAGTGTTGATTGGACCAGAAGCTAAAGTGTTTGCTGTTGCGAAAATGTTGCTCATATATTTATTCTCTTATTTATGTGATTTATATTAATTGTGTGACCTAGGTTTGATTATGGTTTTTTATGTGACAAAGGTCAAACTAATTCGGTAATTTTATTACAAATAAAGCAATATTTTAAATGTTATTCACTAACAAACCACAAACACTGTAATTTAATTACCAAAAATAGAGGGCGGAATAAAGCTGTAGTTAATTTCCAGGGCATAATTTTTGCTATCAAGATATAAGTGACGCTTTTTCGAGACGCCATCAAAATCTTCGGGAGTCCACGATTAAGTACCAGTTAATGTTTGGGTAAGGCAGCATTGGCAAAAATGCTCATCACAACACCGCTAAACAGTGAAATCATCGATAACCCGACTCTGGCATCACTGATATAACCAATGGTAAGTAATAGAATAGCCACCAGCACCAGTAACAATCCTAGGGATAAAAATAACCGCGGGTAGCGACTTAACAATGTGGAAGAGGCTCGCTTATTTTTGCTGTGATGATTGTGGATCGTGGCTTTACGTTTATGTTTTTTCGCTGACATAATTTGCATCCCTCTGTTGGAATTACTATTTGTAATTGTCATATTATAAATAGTAGCCCTTTCAAACAGTATATTAGCTCACAGCTTTGCTAATCATTAACTTTGTGATCTTGCTATATAACAATCGGGATAAATAGAGCTCGTTAACATCAGCTTGGCCATTGCATTTTTGTTGTATCAATCGCATTTTTACAACTCATTATTTCATTGCCTTTGAAGTTTCTACACCCCCAAAACTCGCCCTTTTGGCTTTTTCTTAATACCATTTCTGCACCACACTTATTACAAGTAGGCACAATTTCATTACAGTTAGGATTTAAACAGCTTTTAAAGCCACTATGTTTAGTTTTAGTCATGATACTGTCACACTTAACACAGCCTCGCTCTTTGTGATCGCAGCGAGGAAAATGGGAGCAAGAGTAAAACAGGCCAAAGCGACCTTTACGTGGTTTTAATGTCCCCGTTTCGCAAATCAAACATTTTATTTTATCTACAAAGGTTTGCTTAACGGAGATGGCAAACTCATTAAGCTCCACATCGTAATCTTCTATTAACTGCTTTACAAAATCACTGCTATCTATCATATCGGCAATCAGATAAACACGCTGCTTAGCCCTTGTTAATGCAACATAAAAAAGACGTCGCTGTTCTGCATGTTCAAAGGGCTCTTGTTTAGCCAGCAAAGCTTCGATAATTGCAGGGCTTGCTTTGTTAGAAGGAAAGCCATGTTTACCCGATTTCAACCCAACAACGACCACAAAATCAGCCTCTTTGCCTTTTGATGCATGGAAAGATTGCGTTTCAATATTAAGCAAAGCATATTGTCTATTTAGCTGTGCAACGGCCGTTTTGTTGGGTAATTGAAACCAATTACGCGCTAATAGGTACACAGTAACAGGTTTATTCACCCGATTAGAGATAGCCTTTAACACATCATCAACGCCACCATTATTGACCTCATCAATCAGCTCATTTTTCTGAGCTGTTGAAGCCAGCACACTCTTGCGCAAAATAGAGACAGCTGGTTTATCAACTTGTTTGACAGAGTGAATTGTTTTGGTTATTTGTGATGGATTTTTACAAATAAACTCGCTGGCAACATCACCAATACGGTTATTAAAACGAAAGGTTTTATCTAATGTTGATTTAGTGGTTGTACCAAAATAGGATTCGAAATTTGTGGTTAGCGAAACATCTGCGCCACTAAAACGGTAGATTGCTTGCCAGTCATCACCCACCGCAAACACCGAGCAACCTTTATGGTTATCACGCAGTGCTTTTACTAATCGTGCACGAGACTCTGAGATGTCTTGAAACTCATCCACCATAATGTAGCGCCACGGTGAGTTAAATTGACCACTTTCTATATAAGTTAACGCTTTGCTTATCATATCTTCAAAATCAATCTCGTCACGGCTTGTTAGCAGTACTTGGTAATGAGATAAAATCGGCTCAAGTAACTCAAAGGCTTTACTCATTTGCGTGGCATCAAGCGAGTTTGCTATCAACTGCTGTTGTGAGTCTTCATCTAAACAAGCTGCTTTCACTAACCCCACTAATTTAGTAAAGATCTCGGCAAGCTGTGTAATGCGCCCACTCTCCTTGAGGTTTGCTAACATCACTTCATCGGGTAGCATGTGATAGTCAACGGAAAATGTGGATAAAGACTGTTCCAAGCTTGATAGCAACGTGCCAGATTTGTGCAAAGCATAACTCAGGTTTATACAGCGGGTATTATTGTGTAGATGCGTTTGGGCTTTCCAGTGCATCGATGCGTGGTAATCCTCTCTATCAATATACGGTGCTGTATCGCCATTCTCATCAATACCATAATATTCAATATAGATATTCAATTCAGGTAAAAAGAAGTCTGGTTGATACTGCTTTCGTTCAACCGTTTTCACATCAATAGCGTATTTAGCTTCATATTGATATTCAACACCGTGCTTGAATAGCCAATTCGCAATATATAACTCAGCAAAACTTTTGACCTGTTCACCTTTTAAAGTGCGAATATCGTTATCGGTTAGGTATTGGTAATAATCACCGAGGCTTTCAAATTCAAAATGGCTTTTTTCTACATAATAATATTGACTGAAATATTCTAAAACAAGATGGCGGTATTGATCGTGTGTTGTAATTAATTGTTCAAAACAGGCTTGCACCCATTTTGACTTGGCTTTTTCATCTTCAGCAAACAGCGAAATGTTAGGTTTTGCCCCTTCAACCTTTGCGATAATGCTCAGGCCAAGTTTGTGAAAGGTACTTGCACTGATTTTATCTGTGCCTAATTTCTGTTTAATTCTCTCATCCATCTCATTAGCCGCTTTTCTACCGTAGGCTAATAAAAGAATATTCTCATGTATTGCTTGTCCGCTATTTAACAAATAACCCGCACGCCCCACCATCACACTGGTTTTACCGGTGCCCGCTCCCGCTAATAGCAGGTTATTATCATCATCAATGATACAGGCTCTGCGCTGTTTTTCAGTTAACGGCTTGCTCTCTACCGAATCAAAAAACGAAGTGAAAATAGTGAGCTGTTTAGTGATATAAGACTCACGACAGACTTTAATATCAGCCTCTTGCCAATGCTGATAATATGATAGTTTATCGAGTAGTTGAACAATATCAGTGTTTAAAATTGCCTCTTCACTCCAAGGAAACCAACGTTTATATTCTCGATTGATAGCCTGTTTAATCTGTTTGCTAGTCGACTCACGTAGATACCTGCTATTAATGAATTTTTCTACTTTTGACAGTAGTTTCGCCAACTTGTTTTTATGAGTTTCTACCCACAACTGTTCACATTTAGGTTGGACGTTTTTGGCACAGCTATAAGCCAATTTACTAAAGCGGTAGTTTTTCTCTGTCGAACTAAAAGTCATTGTTTGTCCAAACAGACCCGCTTCAAAAACAGGTGGCTTATCAAGTTGCAACCAACTCACCTCCTCACAGGTTTTCCCTATTTGAATGGTAATAGCACTATTTTGGATAATAATTTCAGTCGAATTGCCGAATAGCTTTCCGAATAAACTTGAAGTGATTGATTTCATTATTGTACAAAGAACCTAAAGGGGGAATTGATGGACAGGATTTACAGTATATATAATACGTGTTGCATTAGATTATTGAAATGAAGCATTGTCAAAAATCCAATTAATGCACTTGCTGATCAGAAATTGCTTATCTCTCCTAAGTTTTCCATGAAAATATTAGCGCATGCATAAAGCCTAAAACGGCTAGTCCCATCGTTTCGCCTATCAACATGCCAGTACCTTACTATGTAAACCCAAGACGTGACAGCTCGTAACCTTGGAAAACTGAGGGGGAATATTTGATAAGCAGTACTTATTATTTATCAATATCTAGCACTTCATCTAATATTTTTTTCAATGACTCCGTACTAATGGCAATCTCATTGGCCTCTTTAAAATTATTTACGCTACTTGATATAAGTTGTTCATTATAGTTGTAGTCTTGAGTACTTTGCTCGGATGAAAGTAACTTGCCATCATCAACAATTCCTTCTGTTACTGTTTTCTGGCCGCTTAAGTTACTCGTTTCTACGATTAGATTATCAAGCATATTCAAAGTATTTTTGGCATGAGTTTCATCTTCAGTGACTTCAAAACGATATTTTTTATCACCAATGACCTCTTTCTCAGAAACAGTATTTTTCACATCCCTGCTTTGAGCCATTGACTGCATTTGATATTCATCAATCTCCATCGAAACAGTGTAATCTTCTTTTAGTTTTTGCTCTCGTGAGTTCTCACCATCACTCATTACACTATGCAGATTAACACTAACTGTTTGCGTTACCGTTTGCTCACTGCCACTCAGTCCGCCACCACCATCTGTGTGCGTTTGTTGCATAAGGTCAACTTGAAATCCAGCCAGAGACTTGCTATCAAAGCTTGCAGAAAAATCAGCCATTAGATTAAAACCTTCGTTTAGTTTAGCTTTATCTTCTTGATCAAGCCCTAATCGAGAACTCTGCTCTTCAGTCATTTTTTCAAATAATGATCCCGCAAGCTGCCGTGCTTGATCAAACTTTTTATCGGCAACCTCAATACTACTGCCCAATCGATCGGCAAGTCCCATAAAGCTTGAAAGGGTATTTTTATACAGGTCTTGAGTCATGGCTTTTTCCTCTTGCCTATCATCCAAGTCCCCTGTAGTACTAGCCGCTTCATCAATTAATTGTAAGTACTGCTCTAACTGCTGTGGATCGGTTACCCCACCTATTTTTGAATCTAAATTAAACTCAGCCATCACTTGGTTATCTTGCACCCAACTCCCTTGTAACTGTTGATTGTTATTGTCATGGTTATAACTATATTCAATCTGCTGATCACTACCGTCTAAACTTAATGAGAAACTAGACAGTACCCCACCATTAAACTCATTGATACCCATTAATTGGCCAAGATCACTGCCCGCTAATAAGCTATCTGAAGTGCTACCAATAGCATTCATTAACTCACCTAATGCTTCATGTTCACTCTCTGATAACTCACCTTCAACTTCATAACTGACACTCATATCACTGGCGCGGGTTGCATTAAAAACATCCTTGCTTTGTTTTATTGAAATAGTAATCTCATCACCTTCACGTGTTGTTACCTGTAATGAAAACTCTTTTTGATTTTCACTAGCATCAGCAAACTGCTCATCGACACCTATTTTAGAGCTTAATTCATCTAAGCCTAGGCGAGTATAGGTTTGGCTTTTACTAATGTAACTTTCCGTTGAAGCATCTAATTGACTTAGTCCAGATAAAATATTGCGGGTTTCACTATGCGCATCTTCAGAGCCCTGACTGATCCTCTCCAATAAAGCATTCAGCTGGCCTGCACTTTCGCCCTGTGCTTTACCACTATTGACTCGACGGGTGACTTTATCGATAAACCCTTCATAGACTTCTTGCCCTCTGGCTGAACTCTGTTGATACATCTGTGCTCGGCTATCAGTGGCAGAAGCTGATGTTTTAGATAACTCTTTTGGGGAGTGGGCCTCTAACGCCCCTTTTAATACTTGTTTAACTGTGTGTTGTTGATCAGAGTGAGTTTTTTCAAACGACAAGTTATGTGCTTTAACATCATGATTATTGACTGCCTCTGCTTGAGATATATTTTGTGTATTATTGGTCGATAAATTTGCAAACAGTGGGTTGCTTAAATCAAACCTGATATTCATTATTTTCACTCCAAAACAGAAACATAGCCTGTTTATGCTATCGGCAACAATAACAACAACTTTAGAATAAATCCCCACAAAAAAGACTTTAAAGTGACTTGCTAGTGAGAGTTTAACTAAGTTATCGAGCAGGGGAAAAAGACCTTTATTAAAATTCATTAGTGCAAAGCCTCAATACCAACCATAAGGCTTCAGTTTATCGCACACTGATTATCTAGATCTTGTTGCTTACAGTCGGTGTATTATTCGAGGGGCTAAACGAGGGGTCGATAGCAAAGCAAACGCCCCCTTGTTTATAGCACGTTTAATGTAAATTGCAGTTTACGGCTCGCTCAGAAGGTGTATTGCCTAGCGAGTTGTAGTGCTTTTTCATAACTTAATATGTGTCCCTGATTTATCTGTTTGATATCAAAAGCCCGCACAGGTTGTTGAGGAGGGATACCTATACCTTCATAAATATCGCCGTGCATATTTTCTACTACCTGATTAGCAATGCTTATTACAGAGCCTGACGGAAGCTGTACCTGATACGTTTCTGATAATGCCCCCTGCGTTGCTTCGCCAAGGTGTATTACCTGTGGCAGTTCACGCATCACCAGTGTAAAGACCTCAGCGGCACCAGCCGTATCTTGACTGGTTAGTAAATATATAGGTTTAAGGTATTTTTGCCCGGATGCAGGTGCGACCTCTGTTTGCTGTCGGTCGCTGTGACCGTAACTATTATCAGAATAAGTATTAAAAGCGACTATCTGCGTATTAATGAAATGAGAAACGAGTGCCATCGCGATGTCATTTTCTCCACCTGGATTGGTGCGAATATCTAAAATTAATGCGTCACTGTCCTGTAACTGAGTGAATATAGTATCCAGTTGCTGGTGCAACGTTTTGATAGACACATAATCAAAATGATTAACCACCAGTATGCCTGTGTTAGAGCTGTTCAAACCCCAGCTAAGTAAATTTCGACCTGCCTTATTTGAAGCCTTTAGCGTGCTGAACTGCTGCATTGTTTGGGCATCTGCATAATTATTTATTGCCTGCTGATATAACTGATTTAATTGTGGAAACCTAGACAGTGGGTTTAACCATTGCATTTCACTGGGCTGGCTGCCGACAGGCACACTGATAGATTTTTTAATATATGAATGTAAGGAAGATGTTTTTCGATCTGCCTGCATAACTTTTTCGTTTGTTGATAACAGTGCATTATAGTCACCAAGCTCTGCGAGCATCTGTAGCATAATGCCTTGCAGCTCCCTCTGATTAAGCTCGTCATGAATAAGCGGGCTGTATTTTTGGTAGACCAGCTGCCAGTTGATATTTCTTCGCGCTAGATGAGCATGTAACTCATTGACTGAATGCCAGAGAAACTCAAAACTATCTACAGGGTTTTGTTTATTTTTAATCTCATTCTCAGTATCTACTGCAACAGATGCGAACTTTTTTTGTTCAACCTGCGCAGCTTTAATGGTTATTTGAATATCGTCATCACCTGTTTGCTTATAGTTGTCGGTAACCTGCAGCTTAAATGTATAAACGCCGTCGGCAGTTGGTACTGAAAAATTAGCTTCTAATTCCTCGTTGTTGTGGATAGTAACCTGCAACGGTCCTGATGTTTGTTTCCATAATATAGTTTTGCTTTTTCTATTAAAAGGGTAAGTGACTGAACCGTTTAACCAAACGGTTTGTTGCGTGTTATAAACCTCTTTATCATCTCCTGCACTAACTTTAGGCTTAGTGAGTTTTAAAGCTCTTAGATCATCACTGCTACAGGCGCAGAGAAATAAAATACTTAATAGAGGTATAAAGTATCTCAGCATCCGTTTTGATTTGTTCATCTTTTCTTCCTTTTATATTACTGGTTAGCTGCACTGAAGAATAAAGTCATAAACTGTTAATCATTCTGAGCAGAGTTCACCGGTTATAATAAAGGCTTTGCAAAACAGTTCAGTAGCATAAGTGGGACGGTATGTGACCGATTGTGACAGAGCAGGCAGTGCCGACTAATCAGCTAAATAAAACAGGGATATTGGCTAGGCAATGTGCACAGAAGGTCACTGTAACAGTGAGTTATTATGATCATAGAAGTGAGTACCTGCTTTCAGGTGGCAACCAGCCTGAAAGCAAAATAGCATAACCCAAACCTGTACTCAGCCTAATTGCATCGGCCAGCGTATTTCAAATTTTGCCCCCCCTAAGCGGGAATGGCTAATGCTTATATCGCCCTTATGCCAGAGTGCAATTTGTTTGACAATTGCTAGCCCTAAACCATGACCATTACCTGCATTACGCTGCGCATTGTCCAGCTGAGCAAAGGGCTCAAATATTTTCTCC
>Ga0105356_10003875_pt1 | contig 14609 bp, 8 predicted proteins | sample GOMGulsemesocosm_3_FD_83502 | JGI IMG/M metagenome (GOLD analysis project Ga0105356, IMG submission 83502) | Methane-oxidizing microbial communities from mesocosms in the Gulf of Mexico - GOM9D Gulf of Mexico | ecosystem: Environmental > Aquatic > Marine > Cold seeps | place: Gulf of Mexico...
CGCTGGTTGATGCTGATGGCATTTCCAGACACATCCTTGATGTAATTAAGTTCTTTTTCCAGTTTGGCGTTGCTGCTTTGCAGCGCTTTGTTTTGACGGTTTAGATCGGATGCCGTTTTACTGGCATTATTTTGTCCGCTTGCCAGCTCCTTGTTTTTCTTCTTCAAGGCAGCCAGTTGTTTCTGCGCCTGTATCAGCCGATGTTTGGCGATAGGTGTTGTGACCAGATAACGTGTTAATACCCAGCCCTCGGTGCCTTTTGTAGTTTTTACTTTGGTGTAGCCGGTTTCCTTGTTGGCATCAAGTACCACCAGTGCGGTGCCGCTTTTAGGGTAGGCAATAATGCGGTAGGCATTGGAGTGTCCCGAGTGCAACGGCGCTTTGAAACTGTCAGTAACATAGGCGGTTGCCGCTAGCAGGGGCTGGCTGAGCAGCGAGGCGGCCAGTACAAATACTATTTTTTTCACGTTAGATCCCACACTCTTTCTTTAGGTTAATGGCTGTGTTGAGGCAGCGGAGCTTTTGATGTTGCGCAGCTAGGGAAGCACTTTATTAAAGGGTTTAACGGTTACTTTTTCATAAACGCCAGCTTCAATATAAGGGTCCGCATCGGCCCAGGCTTGTGCGGCTTCCAGTGATTCGAATTCGGCAACGACCAGGCTACCGGTGAAACCTGCTTCACCGGGGTCTGCGGCATCAATAGCTGGATGTGGTCCTGCAATCAGCAGGCGACCTGCGTCTTTAAGTGCGACTAGACGCGCAACGTGAGCTGGGCGAGCTTCTTTGCGCAGTGGCAAGCTGTTGGGGATATCCTGGCTGATAATGGCGTAAAAAAGTGACATGTTTATTTCCTGTTAAGAATTATAAGGTGACGTTATTCGTTGGATTCGGTTTTTTCAGACGGACCATTTTCAAGGTGGCGAGTCAGATAAACGCCCTGCAAAATGATAAATACCAGCGTCAGTCCGAGCATGCCGAAGAGTTTGAAGTTAACCCAGGCTTCCTCGGAGAATTGACCACTGAAGGCGACATACAAATTGACAGCGCCGCTGAAAATAAAGAACGCGACCCACATATAGTTGAGGCGAGACCAGATGGCCTGCGGTAATTCCAGCTGGCCACCCATCATGCGTTGCAGGATGTTTTTCTTGCCAATAAATTGGCTGCCTAAAAAAGCCGCTGCAAACAGCCAGTTAACGATGGTGGGCTTCCATTGGATAAATGCTTTGTTTTCAAAAATAACGGTGGCGCCACCGAGCACAACAACCAGCACCAGTGTGACCAGATACATTTTTTCGATTTTGCGAGTGCGCCAGTAGGAATAGGCGACCTGAATAATGCTGGCGGGAATTAATACCGCGGTGGCGGTGATCATGTCGCCAGTGTATTTATAAACGGCAAAAAAGATCGCGATGGGGAAAAAATCGAAAAGTATTTTTTTCATGAAGTCTGCTTTATGTGAATCCGGATTCCGGACATTTTGAGGTTGGGCGATTATAAAGGACTTATTATAGACATGTGAAATGCGAGAAGTTTGCTGAAGGGATAAGAATTTTTAATATTTAGGTCGAATTGCCGTCGTTTGGGCTGGTTCGCGGCTTTTTGGACCCCTGAAAACCTTGGTTTAGGGCGTTAATAAAAAAACGGTCGGCATCAAGCAAGCTGATGCCGACCGTTAAAAAGGTTAATGGACTATTTAGCTTCCTTAACGCTGACCTCATCAAGATGAAGATCTACGTTGGCATCGGGGCCAAACATCATCAGGTAGGCTTCAGTAATCGGTTGACCCGATGTGGTGAAACTGCCCTGAAGCTCTGTCCAGGTATTTGGTTTTGTGGATGACTTGGAGGAAATTTCCAACCATTTACCACGGTATTGACCTTCCGCTTGGTAATAGATGTACATATCCAAGTACTGTGGTTTCTCGCTGCCGGTATGTTTCATGGTTGCTGAGAAATTATAGGTTTTTCCTGCTTTCAGGGTTTTAGACAGATCCTGAACAATGCCTGTATAGAAGACTTTGCGGTTGCTGAGTTTAGCAGCGCCCTGGCCTTTAAAGGCATCAGTATCTCTCACCATCGAACCACCATAGAAGGATTCCCAACCATCAACACTTTTCTCAAAGCCTGGGTTGTTAACCAGATTTTCATTTTCAGTTGTGGGCGGCGCTGATTTAACCTTCTTGATCAGTACTTCATCCATCAGCATGTCGAAGCGTTCATTGGGGCCATAGACGTAGATGTAGCCTTTACCTGTTGGCGCAAAGTTAACATCAAAGCTTGAGCTTACGCGAGACCAGCCGGTGTTACTGACTTTGGAAGAGGATAGGGTGTGTGACTTCCAGCCATCGGCGGTAGGGTAGTTAAGAACCGCAACGACAGGGGCGCTGCCTTCGGCCTTAGTCAGACGGATATCTGCTTGGAAGGCATAACTCGCACCGCTCTCTAGTTGGTTTGCTGCAATAAACTGATAGGCGCCGCTGTAATAAGCGGTGCGATTAGAGACTAACAAACTTTTGCTGCCACCCGTTGCCGTATCGCTTTGGGCGATATCCGCAGCCGCTCGATTCCATCCCTCAAGGCTATTGAAGTGACCATTTTTTAGGATGTTATCTGCGTCACTGCCTGCGCCAGGGTTATTGATGTCCGGCTTTTTCAGTTGTCCAGCAATGCGGTTGCTGGTCGCAGAAACGTTATTTGCAGCATCAACAGCTTTTACCTCGTAGTAATAGCTGACGTCTTGAGCCAGGTTGTTATCGCTATCGGTGTAGGAGGTGGCTGCGCTGCTGGCAATTTGAGTGCCATTTCGCAGAACCTGATAACCGGTAACGCCAATATTATCGGTGGCCGCTTGCCAAGACAGGCTGATGCTGCTGGTTGTTGAATCGGTCACGTTCAGGCCACTTGGTGCCGTCGGTGGTGTTGTGTCTGCAGGCGGTGGCGCTTGCAGTGTGGTTACGCTGAGAGAATCACTGGCTGGCGAGCTGTTGCCGGCTTTGTCTTTGGCAATTACATGGTAACGATAGGTTGTGCCTGCTGCCAGGCCTCCATCACCGTAGGTCGTTTGATTGGACGTCGCAATGCGGTTGTTGTCGCGGAATACCTCATAATGATCAACACCGACATTATCGGTAGAGGCGATCCAATTCAGCGTGGCATTGTTTTGCTGGATGTTGCTTGCCTTCAGGGTGCCAGGTTTAGTGGGTGCTTCAGTATCGCTCTCACCGCCGCCACCGTCATCTCCGCCACCACCGTTAGTGGACGCTAAATATGCCGCCACTTCAGGGGCAACCTGGTTCAGGTTGCGTACCGCATCAGCGCCATTATTTTGATCACGTGCGATACCGCAGGGCAGGTTGTTAGTGCAGGTACTGATGGCCGGGTTGGAAAAACGTTGCGCAACAACGCGTGTGTTGTAGGCACTGGGGTAAGCCATGGTGGTCACGAAGGTGCTGCTGATGCCGTGTCCGCGTGCCCACGGGTAGAGGCTTCCCTCGGAACCCTGCGCTGCAGAGTGGCCCAGACCCAGGTTGTGCCCCAGTTCGTGAGCAAAGGCAGTGGTACAGTTGGCGCCCGTCACAGAGAAGGAATTATTTTTTCCGAATAATTTACCCTGTGAGCGTGAACCTGGCACCCAGGCGATGCCGCAGTAAGGGCCGGTACTGGTGATCATGGCCACCATATCAGCACCGTGATCCTGACGCAGTTTGGCGATGTCGGCATTGCTGGTGAGTGCGTTGAGCGCAGCTTCGTCAGTTTTGCTATCGTTGGCAAAATTAACTTTTTGGGTATGAACAATACGTACGTCGGCGTCAACATTACTGCTTTTGAAGGCGTCGTTCATCCACTTACCCATGAGGGCAATACGTGCATTTGGATCAGCAGCTTCCTGAAGCATTTCGTCGGTATAAACGACCAGTACATCAATGGTGCTTTTGGCAGTTGCCACGGCTGACATCGTCAGGGCACTACCTAGCATCAGTGATGCGGCGATGGGTTTTAATATTTTCATTGTGGGCCTCTCTGGCTCTAATGGGTTACGTAGTCGGTTTTCATTTTCTTTTTGGGTCGATATAAATCGTTTTATGAGGTGGGTTTTGGCGGTGTGCCTGTGGCGACCGGAATGGCATCAGGATGCTTGCGGTAGATATGAAGGTCGCGATCATCAATTACCTGACCAGCACCGGTTTTGTTGTTGATGCTGATGGTGTAATTGCCGCTATCAGTGACGACAACGAAGTCAGTAGAAATCTTGCCGCGTACGGCATGCCCGCCAGTTAACGGGTTGTTGTCGTTTAGCTTAAGGTCATAGGTGGTGATGCCATTGTTGGTCAGGTCCTGTCCGGCAATTTCCCCAGCGACAGATTCACCAGTATGAGGAATGACAAATTCTACTTTTCTGCCGACTTCCAGTTGTTCGAGGTAATCAGGGTTGGCAATAACCTGTTCAACTCTGAGCTCCCCTGGTTCAACTAACGGGGATTTCTGACCCGCCTGCCAGAGCGTTAGGGGTTGGCGATCCTGCACGGCGGTATCATCATCGGCGGCAGCTTTCGGTAGCATCGCTAATAGCTGTGATTCGGTGATGCCGTTTTTTAATTCAGTGGGCAATGCAGACGCATTTGTTGAGGAGGAAACTGCTGCGCTAGGTGTTGAGGCGTTTTGATTGTTATGAATTGCTGTATCCGGTGCTTCACTAGAAGGACTGAAGGTCAGGTACGAAACAACCATAACGGTTGAAACTGCGAGTAGGCCGGTGGTAATAAACAGGGGCTTGAGGGTGCTCGATGAGCCTTTGTCAGCCATGGGTATTCTCCTGAATTTGGCAAAGTTATTGTTGTCACAGTTGCAAGGTTTGAGCGTTGACTGATTGTTGGCAATGCCATCAACCAAAACCGACGCTTGTTGAATCTCCAGCAAGTCTGTGAACAGGTGTTCCAAATCAACTGATCTGGAATGTCAGCCTAAGACTTAACTTTCGATCGAAATCTCCCGAATCGTTAGGTGTTTAATGTGGCAATTTGTAGCCTTATGTATTGGGAATGTAGGATTGCTATCGCAGGCGAATGTGAAATTGATATTTTGTGATGCAATTAGATGATGAATTTCCGCCTGATTGGGGCACCATCAAGGTGGTCTAAGTGGTATGCTTTTCTTTTAAATTTGAGCGACTTAAGCGGATTAATTAATGCCAAAGAAATTTTTACCCGTTGTGATCTTGGCTGCGTTGGTAGGACTTGCCGTATTGGTGAAACTCAACCCGCCACAAAGTGAGCGGGGTGGCGCAACAAAGGTGCGAGAACTGGCCGTTGAAGTCGTAGAATTACGTCAACAGCGTTATCAGCTGGTGCTGCAAAGTTATGGCACGGTAAAACCGCGCACGCAAAGTGAACTGGTGCCGCAGGTGTCAGGCAAGATTATTCGCATCAGCCCGAACTTCCGTAATGGCGGTTTTTTTGAAGCGGACGAAGTGTTGATTGAAATTGATCAGCGGGATTATCGGGCCAGTGTTAATAATGCCCGGGCCAGTCTGATTGAAGCGCAGCAGGTGCTGGTGCAGGAACAGGCTCAGGTTGAGCAGGCTAAGGAGGACTGGGCGCGACTGGGCAATAGCGGCAAACCTCCAACGCTGGTGTCACGCGAACCGCAATTAAAAGCAGCGCAGGCCAAGGTGCTGGCGGCGGAGGCGTTGTTAGATACGGCGCAGGCTAATCTGGAGCGTACCCGCATTGTGGCGCCCTATGCGGGACGAATGCTGGAAAAGAAAGTGGATGTGGGGCAGGTGGTCAGCGCCAATACGTCACTGGCTAATATTTATGCTATCGACACCATCGAAGTGCGTCTGCCGCTAAAAAACCGCGATTTGGCCTATATCGAGTTACCGGAAACTTTGCGCGTTGCGGATGCTGAACAGCAGGTTTTGCCAGCTGTGCAGTTGCTGTCTGAATTAGGCAGGACAGAGCGTTGGCTGGGGCAGGTTGTGCGCACCGAAAGCGCCATTGATGCCGCCAGTCAGCAACTCTATGTGATTGCACAAATTAACGACCCCTATGGCGAAACAGCGCGTGATCGTCAGCCGCTTAAAATCGGCCAATATGTCAGCGCTGAAATCAGCGGACGGCTGTTAACCGAGGCGTTGGTGATTCCCAATAATGCCATTTATCAGAGCAGTTATGTCTACCTTGTTGAGCAGGGCCTGTTACGCCGCCGTGAAATAACAATTGCCTGGCAAAATGACGATGAAGCGCTTATACAAAAAGGACTAAAGGCAGGTGAACAGTTGGTGATCACGCCGCTCGGGCAAGTGGCGTCGGGCACGCTAGTGAAAATTATTGACGGCAGTTCTAGCAGTGAATCAGCGACGACCGAGCCTTCAACGCAACAGGCTGGGGCGCTGTAATGATCAGTTGGTTTGCCCGTAACCATGTCGCCGCCAATCTATTATTAATTTCCATTATTTGTCTCGGTTTGTTTTCTGTTCGAAGCGAACTGCCGGTGGAATTTTTTCCGCAATTTGATACGGATACGGTAACGGTGTCGGTGAGTCTGCGCGGTGCAACGCCGCAGGATGTTGAGCAGAGTATTGCCATTCGTATTGAAGAGGCGCTGCTGGATCTAGAAGGTATCGATAAAGTTATTAGCCGCTCCGCTGAAGGCAGCACCACGGTCACGATTGAGTTAGATGATGACTACGATGATCGTGACTTACTGGCGGACATCAAAGCGCGTGTTGATGCCATCAACACCTTTCCCGTCGAGGCGGAAAAGCCGGTTGTTAGCCTGCAGCAATTTCGCAATCGTGTGATCACGGTAGCGGTGGCATCACCGTTTGGTGAGCATGAAGTCCGCGAATATGCCGAGCAGGTGCGTGATGATTTATTGCGCTTGCCGGGCATCTCTCAGGTAGAACTCGATGCCGTGCGTGACTATGAGATCGGCATTGAGGTGGCACAGGATCGCCTGCGCGAATACGATTTAACCTTGGCCGCAATTGGCGACGCTATCAGTCAAAGCTCGTTGGATTTATCCGCAGGTAACATTCGCACCAAAGGTGGTGATGTACTGATTCGCTCTAAAGGGCAGGCTTATCAGCGTGATGAGTTTGAGTTCATTGTGATCAAAACCAATGCCGATGGCAGTATGTTGCGGCTCGGTGATATTGCCCGGGTGAGTGATGGTTTTGAGGAAGTGCCGTTACGCACTCGCTTCAATGGCGAACCGGCGGCCCTGGTTGAGGTGTATCGCGTTGGCAAGGAAAGCATTATTGGTGTTGCTGAAACGGTCCATAACTACATCAATAAGGTGCAGCCTTCATTGCCTGAGGGTATGACGGTCAGCTACTGGGATGATAACTCGGTGCCGGTTAAAAACCGCATTGGCACCTTGCTACGAAACGCCGCCCAGGGCGGTATTCTGGTGCTGTTGTTGCTGACGCTATTCTTGCGGCCAGCGATCGCCTTCTGGGTGTTTGTCGGCGTGCCAGTGAGCTTCATGGGCGCCTTTTTTGCAATGAACCTGATGGGCGTGTCGATCAATATCGTCAGCCTGTTTGGTTTTATTCTGGTCTTGGGCATTGTGGTGGATGACGCCATTGTCACCGGCGAAAATGTCTATCGCCATATGCGGGGTTCAGAAACCGGACTGCAGGCGGCTATTAATGGCACCAGGGAGGTGTCGGTACCTGTCACTTTTGGCATTCTGACGACCATCGCCGCTTTTTTGCCGATTGCCTTTGTGGAGGGCGCGCGGGGTGCAATTTTTGCGCAGATAACCCTGGTGGTAATTCCGGTGCTGGTTTTTTCACTGATAGAGTCAAAGTTGGTCTTGCCAGCGCACCTTAAACACGTGCGCCTGCCTCAGGAGGGTAGTCGGAAAAATCGACTTGAGCAGTGGCAGCAGTCTTTTGCCGACGGCTTTGAATCCGCGATTCTTAAATACTACCGGCCGTTGCTGAAACTTAGTTTACGTCACAGTTTTTCGGTGTTAGCGCTGTTCTTTGGTGGTTTTATTTTACTGCTGAGTATCATTACCAGTGGCTGGACTCAGTTCACCTTTTTTCCTCGCGTGCCAAGCGAAACAGTGAGGGCCACACTGGCGATGCCGGTGGGTACGGCCTTTGCTGTCACTGATCGTTATGTCGATCGCATGATCGTTAGCGCTCAGCAATTACAGGAAAAGTACCGTGATCCGAGCAGCGGTGAAAGCATCATTCTTAATATCCTCGGCTCCACGGGTGCCAGCGGCGGTGTCGGTAGCCTTGGCAAGGTACGTTTTGAAGTGGTGCCACCGGAGGATCGTGAGCTAACGCTCAGTACCCCCGAGCTGGTCAATGAATGGCGACAGCTTATTGGGGCGATTCCGGGGGCTGAATCGTTACTGTTTCGTGCTGAAATTGGTCGCGGCGGTGACCCCATTGACGTGCAGCTTACCGGCCGTTCACTGGAACAACTTGCTGAAGTCGTTGATAGGGTGTCGGCTCATCTTGCGCAGTATGGTGGGGTGTTCGATATTAACGATAGCCTTTCCACTGGCAAAGAGGAGCTACAGCTTGAATTGACGCCGCAGGGGCATGCACTGGGGCTGTCGCGCGCCGATGTTACCCGTCAGGTACGCCAGGCATTTTTTGGTGTTGAGGCGCAGCGCATACAGCGAGGCCGTGACGATGTGAGGGTGATGGTGCGTTTGCCCGCTGAAGAACGTAAAGCCTTGGCTGATCTTGAGGGGCTGTTGATTCAAACCGCCAGCGGTGGCTCGGTACCCTTGTCACATGTGGCGTCGTTTGAGACGGGACGAAGCCCGGCCACTATTTACCGTATTGACCATTACCGTACCGTCAATGTGCGCGCCGATGTAGATAAAAAAACGGTCAACATGCAGGTGTTGCAAGAGAATTTAACACCCTTTTTGGATGAGTTACAGCAGCAGTATCCCGGTGTGCGTTATGAGCTGGAGGGTGAGGCCAAAGAACAGAGCGAGGCCTTCGGCTCACTGGGCTGGGGCTTGCTGTTTGTGTTGTTTGTTATTTACAGCCTGCTGGCGATTCCTTTCCGCTCTTACGCGCAGCCAATCATCGTCATGTCGGTGATGCCCTTTGCCGCAATTGGCGCGATGATTGGTCATTGGATCATGGGTATGAATTTGACCATTATGAGCGTGCTGGGTTTGATGGCCCTGCTTGGCGTAGTGGTCAATGACAGTCTGGTGTTGGTGGATTTCATCAACCAGCGTCGCCGTTCACAGGTGGGTTTGCTGAAAGCAATTTTGCTGGCGGGCACGGTACGTTTCCGTCCTGTTATGCTCACATCGATGACCACTTTTATTGGCCTAATGCCGCTACTGTTTGAAAAGTCCACGCAGGCACAATTTTTGATTCCAATGGCGGTGTCGCTGGGTTTTGGGATTTTGTTCGCGACACTGATTACGCTGGTGATGGTGCCGATTAATTATCTGTTATTGGCAAATGCCAAAATGTGGTTGAAGCAGCTATGGGGAGGAGAATAAGGAGTTCTACCTCGATCGTTTTTGTGGGTGAGTTTATTTCTTCTCTTAACTATTGATCGGTATTTTTATTATCGTAAAAATGTTGCCGAATAGGGCTGACATAAAAAAGCCCCGCACGAAGGCGGGGCTAGAGTATATGTTGGAAGCCATTTTAATTAGGGCAGCTACTCTTTGCTAGTTACGCGGACTTCTTAGAAGTTCTCCGGCGTAGCGCAGATGCAACACCTACTAAGCCCAAACCCAGTAACGGCAAGGTTGCTGGAATAGGCGTTTGGCAGGGAGGTTGACCAGGCTGGCCACACTGGATAACGGTACCGCTACCGCCGCCAATGATATAAGGACGGCCTTGACCATCATTAACCAGAGACACCAAGCCACCAAAATTGCCACTGAATGAGTTATGGCATGGGCCTGCATTACTATCAACGTCTGCGTTAGTTAAACCCGGAAATGCTGCTTGACCTGCAGCCGTCAGCATTGCACCGCTTGAACTACAACCACCTGCGAAAGAAATACCAGGTAACAGGGTGCTTAACCAGCCTAGCGCGGTAGTCCCTGTGCCGTGGGACATTAAACCACCACCGTTTGCCACATAGGTATTAATTGCTGCGGCGTTAGCAGTTAGAGCGGCTCCTTCGGCGCCATCCAAATCGTTATTCGTGCCTGTGCCCGCCAGCCAAATAACGGCCGGGTTGATAGTGCCTGCGGCAAGGTCGGTAAAAAATGTGTTAATGGCGGCTGCACCGTCATGATAAGAAACCGTCGCTGGTCCACCTGCTGCTGCAACAGCCGAACCTATGGCTGCGCCTGCATTAGCAGAAGTCGCGGCTGACGCCGCACCACCCAAAGCTGCCACATCAATGGAAGTTGCCATGCCAGAATCCGCTGCTCGTGTTTGGTTGGCAAATAGATCTGCAACGGCCAGTTCAATGTACTTCCAGCCTTCCATATTGACGCCACCTACAACAGAACCATGGTCCTGCAGATCATCGCCACCGATAATCACAGGCCCAGCTACGGCCGTGCTACTTATACCAAGCGTCAACACTGAGCCAATTACGGCTACACCTATAGATTTCATAAATTTGCTGCTCATAACGACTCTCCTTAAATTTTTAATTTCTCCGGCACCGCTCTAAAAAACATATACGTAAAGAAAGTTATTTATATAAAATAGCCCCTTGTTCTTGTTTTTATGCGAAAAGTATGCCGGATTAAGAAATTCCATTTATAAACAATAGGTTGTGGTCGTAATGGCATTTTGTGATCAATTCAATAAACCCAATCTGTAAAGTATATGGACACCTTTTACAGCGCTTAAGGAGAACAATAAAAAACAATTCAGTTCTTTTTATAGGGCTAAAAACACCATAACTTTTGTTGATTGCCAAGGGTACAGACGATCACAGCGGACAGTGACTAGTCGTTACATCATGTTTGGCTAGCTGAAGAGCAGCGATAAGTTTGCTGACCTGATAGAGCTATTAGCCACCAAGACGGGTTAACAATGCCCGTGCTTGCGGTTCGTTACCAAATCCTTGGTAATCCCTTAATAGGCGTTTCAGCTCTTTTATTGATTGATCTTTTTTACCATTTTTTTCCAAAGCCACAGCCAAATGGTAGCGTACATCCGGCTTGCCAGGAGCGATGTTCACCGTCTGCTGAAGAATTTCCAAACCATGCTGGACATGCCCAGTTTGTATCAAAACCCATCCATAGGTATCTGAAATATCGGGGTTTTTGGGGGATAGATTATATGCTTTTTCCGCATACTCAAGGCCAATATCACCATCGAGTTGATGGATCCATGCCAAATTATTTAATGCCGCAAGGTTATCAGGGTGTTTTTCAAGCAGGGTTTCGTAGTGATTAGTCGCCAGTTTTGGCCTATTGCTTTGCTGGTAGCCTGACGCCAGTTTTAAACGAGCGAGCTCATCATCAGGATGTTGTTCAAGGTATTGGGTTAAGACTTTCAAAGCAAGGTCAGTCTCACCACTGTAGAAATATAATGCATTTAGAATATGTACGAGATTCGCTGTTTGATTTGTGGCAAAGGCCTTTTCGTAATAAGGAATTGCCTCCGATAGTTTATTTTCCGCACGCAAAATATCCCCCATTAATTGGTCGGCGATATGCTGTTCCGGGTAGAGCTCTCGTATGTGTGTGCTGACACCCTTTGCGGCGACATAATTTTTATCCAATATCAATACTTCGGCCTTAACCGCCAAGGCGGGTAAATAATCTGCATTGGTGCTCAGCACTTGATTCACCTGCTCTAATGCACCGGTATTATTCTTCAGGCGGGTCAATGTTTGAGCTAACAGCAAACGGTGTGTAATGTCAGCGGGGAAATCACTGATTATTTTCCACAAATGAAATTCCGCCTCTGCATATTCATTGCTCTTAAATAGGGCGTTGGCTAAAAGCGAACGCGCAGAATGGTTTTTCGGATGGGCGAGTTGGTATTTGGTGGCTTCGCTAACGGCTTTCTCCTGTTCATTGTTACGCAAATAAAAGTCCACCAGCAACCGAAGGGGCTCTATGGCATCCGTGTTTTTATCTCTCGCTCGACTAAGCCAGTTTAGTTCAGTCATATTGTCTTTTGTTTCACGACTGGTTTGAGCCAACATCATCATCGCGGTGATATTGCTGGAATCGATTTTTAATATCTGCAACAGCAGCTCTTTTGCTGCATTGAATTGTTTATCCTTTAATGCAGATTTACTCATCGTCAGCAAAGTTGGTACATAGTTTTTATCAACGTTTAATGCCCGCTCAAAAGCTTGTTTGGCCTGCGTTTCTTTGTTCAATAATTGTAGCGTTAAACCCTGAATGTGGTAGTAATCTGGTTTATTCGGCGTACTGTTAATGCGTTGTTGAATAAGCTCTAAGGCACGTTCCGGTTCATTGTTTTTTAAATGTGTTGTAATTAGCAACAGATCGGTCAGTTTGTCATTACCTCGCTGAGTAACGATGCTTTGCAGCTGGCTAATAGAATTTTCCAAATCACCTGACATGAGCTGGCTTGTCGCCAGCTGGATTTTCGCTTCTGTTAGTTTAGGGTTTAATGTAAGGGCTTTGGACAAATGTTGGCTGGCATTAGCGGCATCCCCCACTTGTAAGTATGCTGTACCAAGTAGGCCTAATAGGCCTGCATCATTGATACTGTCATATTCATTTAACGGTTTAAGTAAATTTATAACGGCATTCGGGTTATTTAATTTTAGATAGGTTGCGGCTAACAACCGTGTGCCAACGATATGAACAGGTTGATTTAAAAGAAATTTTTCAAGATGGATTCGTGCCTGGCCAAAATTATTCTGAGCATAGTGAGCGGCCCCTGAAATAAAATGGGCTGCGAGATAATCAGGGGCTACGTTTAAAACATTTTCTGCAGCTTGTTGGGCCGGTTGATACTGTTCCCTAAGTAGGAATAATCGTGCCTGTAAATAATTCATAGCCGGTAGCGCAGGACTCACTTTAAAAGCCCAATCAAGATCTTTTTGCGCGTCATCAGGTTGATTCAATAAAGTATGCGTTTCAGCTCTCGCTAACCTGGCAATTAAATTATTTTTTCTTAATAAAATTGCGCTATCGTAATAGTTGAGCGCCTGCTCATGTTTTTGCTCGGCACTCAGTAATTGTCCTTTGATAAGCAGTGCGTCAAAAGACTTGGCATCAACATTCAACACTTCATCAAGCAGCGTGTAAGCCTGTTGTATATCCCCTTCGATAGCAAAGATCCTTGCTTGTCCTATTTTGCTGAAGGGGGAGGCTGCTAAGTTGGTGGCCTTAGCAAAGACATCTTTGGCATCAGCTATCTGATTATTGCCTATTAGGGCGTGGCCAATAATTGCATAGGCTTCGCCTTTACTACGGTTATCGCTAAAAGCGTCGGCTGATAAAAAAACGAGTACCTGCTGGTATTGACCCTGGCGCAGGTAGACACGAGCAAGCCTCAGGGATACTTCATCACTCGTATCACCAAGCTCTTTGGCACGTTTGAATTCTTTTATGGCGTTGTCATACTTTTCAGTTGCAACATAAGTTTTGCCTAATAGGATTCGCCCTTGAATATCTTCAGGGTTTTCAACAAGGAAATTTTTAAGGCGTATAACTGCTGATTGATATTCTCCAGCTTGGTAATCATTGGCCGCTTGCTGATAATAATTTTGTGCGTAAACCGGCATTGCTACGGCAAGGGATGCTGAAAGAATTATATGACTAAAGTGAGAGTTCAATTTTAACCAAGCTTGTTTTGTAGAGGTCGCTTTCATGATGACTCCATTTTATTTTTTAACCAGCCAAACGGTTCTGATGCTCTAATCAAGTAAGCTTCTCATCTCTAGTTGAGGCTATTTAAAAAGAATAAGAGCTCTTTTCCCTGAAGTCTACGATTATTAAACTACCTTTCATCTGATCCCACAGTCTGTGTATATGTGTATTAAAAGCCTGTCGAGTCAAACTTCGATTTGTCATTGGCATCTATGATGCTGATGGTTATTACCCTTAAATTTCGGCTTTAGTTTCTTAATTTCATCAATAATGTGAATTACTTTGTTACTAAATTCAGAGGCTTACTATTCAATTCTGGACGCCCCTTGAAAAAATGCTATGCGCTTACTAAGTTCAGGCGCGGTATTTTTCTTAGATATTTGCTCTACACTTCGGTGGTTTACTCCTTCACACAAAAAAGCATGTCGTTTAATCGTCGTTGATGGTTAATTAGTAGAGGTGACTATTAATTATTTGCTGCTAGCGAACCTTAAAAGCTGGTGGGCTAAGTGATTTAGCGATTAGGTCGCAGGCTGATGAAACTCGATGACATTGCTGTCCGGGTCGCGGATAAATAAAAATATCGCGCCATCGGGTGTGGTGATGGGACCTTCTGTAATCGGCATAGCCAGTTTTTGCAGATTTTTTTGCACTGCATCAATGTCCGTGACCTCCAGTGCAATGTGGGTGTAACCGGTGAATTTTTCTGTTTCATCCATCAGTTTGTTGGTTGTGGAGGCGGGTGAACCATTGAGGATAAAGTTGATATTGATGCCCGATGGGTGCTCCATAATCGCTACTGGCTCAGGCCCCACAGGACCAATAATAAATACA
>Ga0105356_10003881_pt1 | contig 14587 bp, 8 predicted proteins | sample GOMGulsemesocosm_3_FD_83502 | JGI IMG/M metagenome (GOLD analysis project Ga0105356, IMG submission 83502) | Methane-oxidizing microbial communities from mesocosms in the Gulf of Mexico - GOM9D Gulf of Mexico | ecosystem: Environmental > Aquatic > Marine > Cold seeps | place: Gulf of Mexico...
CATAAGGTAAACTTGCTATTTCAGATGTTGAAGTTGCAGTACCTCCTATTACAGAGTTAATAGGTGCTTTTCCTAATAAAATTAATCCACCCCAATCACCTGCATTAGGCGTGTTTGCATCAGAAGTAAAAATAATTGGCTGAGTAGAAGTACCTTCTGCTATAATTTTTGCTCCTTGAGTTATTGCTAAATATACATCGGCACCAGTAGCAGCGGCTTTAACAACTGTTCCAGCAGGAATGGTTAAAGTCGTACCATTCTCAAAAATTGCAGGTCCAGTTATAATATATGACTTTGTGGTATCTAAAGTTAAATCGGCAGTGTAATTTCCTTTTAATTCAATTACTTGGCCTGTAGTAGGATTTGATCCTCCATTATTATTTGTTATACTATTATCGTTTATAATAATATCTGCAGTATCATCTTCTCCACAAGAAATAAATAAAGTGGCTGCAATTGCTAATCCGAATAATAAGTTGTTTTTCATTTTTTAAAGTTTAATGTATTGTATTTAGTTGTTAAAATTTATATTTAAGACCTAGGCCTATGTTTGTTCCTCTTTTGTATTTTGATAAAACAACATCTCCTATAGAAGTGTTTTCTCTAACCCTTTTTATTGATGGATCTAATAAGTTTTTTGCTTTTAGGTTAATCTCCCATTTTTCTCCAATTTTATTTTTCCAATTAAAATCAAGAGTAGGAACTCCCTTTTCAATAATATTTCCTAGTTGACCGGCACCTAAAGCATCAATTCTATCAGAAAAATAAGAGAATACTAAAGAGGTAATAGGTTTGTAATTTTTAAAACTTGTAGGACTATAATCTATGTTTGCATTTATCAAAAAAGAAGACGCTCCTTGAAGTTTATCATGATCTCTCTTAAACGTTGTGCTGTAGCTAGAAAGACCACTTATGTTTTCTTTTAAATCTTGATTTGTATGCATATAAGTAAAGTTAAAACCAGTAGAGATTAAGGTTTCATCATCTTCGTTTTTAATTAAGTTCTTACGGATTTCAGCTTCTAGACCAAGTACTGTTGCTTTATCACCTGTTCTAAAATAGCGTTGATCACCAGCTGCACTATTGGCAATTACTAAATTTACAGGGTTGTTAATCTGTTTACCAAAAGCGGCAATAGATAGTAATTCGTCTCTCGAGATGAACCATTCATATTTTAAATCAAGATTAAATATTTTAGAATATGAGGGATTGTCTAACAAGTCAGGGTTACCTCCAACTCTTTGACCAATACCTTCGTAAATAAATGGAGCAACTTCTTTAAATTCAGGAACAGATACGGTTTGACTAAAGTTAAAACGTAAATTTTGATCTTCGTTTAATGAGTATTTAAGGTTTAAACTAGGTAGGAAAAATATTTCTGATGCATTTCTAAATCCAGGGTCATTAGGGTTAATGTTAATTACTTTGTAATTTATCTTTTGATTAAAAGACTCAATTCTTATCCCTGGAACAATTACCCATTTTTCTCCAGATTTTATCTCTGCAGATACATAACCTGCATGTATCTTTAATTGGCCATCATAAGTATTCTCAAATACACCAGGTAAGCTAGCAATATTACCATTTTCATATCCTGATAATTTTCTGAACACATCTAGTTTGAATAATTTTCCGGTTTGGTTTTTGAATATTTGAGCATTATTAATGTTAAATATAGCATCGAAATTATTTACATCGGTAACTTCATATTGTTTATTTAAAATATCGTATCCGTACCTAATGTTTTCAAAACTCCTTTCTTTAATTCTCCCGTTATAACCAAAATTTAATGCTAAATTTTCTGAGGTTTTATAGGTTAAATTCACTCTGCTGTTTAATTCTTCGTCGATAATTTTCTGAAAATAACGTTGATTATCAAATGAGTTGTTAGTGTAAAATACAGCGTTTGTATTCGGGTCATTATCTAATGAATATTGAAAATTCTCTAAACTGATTCTTTTTCTATCAGGTTCGTGAGCAAAAACATTGTTATAGCCAATACCCCAAGTTAGTTTCAATTTGTTATCTTCAAACTTATGATCACCTGTTAATTGGTTTACAAAAACTATATCTTGGTTATATTGAACATTCATTTGATAAAAACCTTCATCAGTATTTCTTAATGCATCTCGGTTTTGACCTAGACCTTTATAACCATAATAACCGACTTCGTCTCCAGAATTATTTAAGAATAGAGAGGTGAATTTTAATTTATGATCACTGTTAATTTTGTACAATGCACTTAACATTGCTGTCGTAGATGTAGAATAAGAATATTCTTTTGCGTTCGGGTATTTCTTTTTATATACATTAGAAAAGTCGATAACCGGACCTTCTCTATATTCATAATCTCTACTAAATGAAGCCGTACCAAAAAGACTTAATCTAGCTCCATTTTTAAAATCAAAAGATTTTCCTGTATTAATACCAATAGAACTGTTAACAGGGTTCCCTGCATTTACTGGGTCAATTCCATGAGAAAGTACAACAGTATATGGGTTGTGACTAAAACGATTGTAGTAACCAAAATTGCCAGTACCTTCACTTTTTTTGAAGTTTTCACCCATTGCTCTCGAGTTTACACCAGAGCTAAGGTTAACTTCAATAAATCCTTTTCCTTTATATTCTTTTGATGAAATGTCAATATTACCTGCTGCAAAATCACCGTAAAAGTTTGATGAGTAAGCTTTACTAATAGATACATTTTGAATTATATCTGAAGAGAATAAGTTTAAATCTATATTTTTCTTCGCAATATCATTTGAAGGTAATGAAAGGCCATTCATGGTAGTGTTTAAATAGCGATCACCTAAACCACGTACATATACATTATTAGAGCCTTCTTGTTTAGATACCCCAGATATTTTAGATACAGCAGCAGCAGCATTCGAAATTCCTCTAATTGATAACTCTTCAGCACCAATGCTTTCTTTAATCACTACAGCTTTTTTCTGGTCTAATAATAAAGCACTAGCTTTATCTTTACTTGTGCTAACTTTAATTTCTATCTCGTCTAAAGTTACTCCCTCATTAGCTCCTAATTCTTGATTAATAATTAAAGGTTGATTTAATTTTACATCAATTTGTTTTTCTACGGTTTGATACCCAATAAAACTAAAAACGATAGTTTGTACACCTGCAGGTGGGTTTATTGTGTATTTACCATCCATGTCTGTTGTTCCACCAATTGACGTCCCTTTTATAAAAACATTAGCAAAAGGTAATGCCTCTCCATTCATCTCTTTATCTGTAAGTGTACCTGATACAGTTCCTTTATTTTGCGAAAAGGCAAAATTGCAAAGACTTAAAAGAGTAATAATTATTAATTTTTTCATTCTAGATAACTTGATTTCTTAATTACACTGCAAATCTGATGCTAGATTGTAAAACTAATGTTAGACGTAAATTATGGTTCGTTTATTAGAATGTTTCGTAATTGTTAATTGGCATTAGTAATGTTACGGGAGTATTAATTTTAGATTACGCAAAAAAGGAGAGCATATTTATGCTCTCCTTTTTTTATGGTTTATGTGGTTAAATATTAAATACTTGAGAACTTAATTCCCAAAACAAAGGTTCTTGGGTTTGCAGGGCCGTAAATAAAATTACTGTCACGCTCTTTTCCAATATCAAACTTAGTTTGGTAATTATCAAAAACATTTTTGACACCAGCAGAGAGTTTAATGTTCGTATGTATATTTTCTACTTCGAAAGTATAGCTACTATTTATACCGAGGTTAAAGAAATATGGAGGTTTGAAATACTCATCTTTAGTTAAATTTTGATTAGAGGCTAAATGTAGTACATCCATTTTACCAGTATAGACTAGGTTTAAAGCAGTTTTGAATTTTTGATTCGGTGTATAGGTAGCAGTAGCATATCCATATGTAGTAGGAGTACGTAAGAATTCCTTTTTAGGATCAAGTATGTCAGAATTGTTTACAGCTGTATTAAACTTACTTGATTGGTAAGTTAAACCTGCATCTAATTGAATGATGCCATCGTAATTCAAACGAGTTTCTAATGTAATTCCTTTTACAATTGCTCCGTCACCATTTCTTTTTTCAAAAACTTCACCAAATTGATCTTCACCTATTGATTCTAAATAAAAAGCATCTTTTAAATTGGTGTAAAAGCTTTCAACTGTAAACCCATAGATGTAATGTTCTGTAGGTTCGTCATAATTAAATGAAACGGTATAACTGTTAGAGCGTTCTCTTTTTAAATCGTCAGAAAGCTGAACTCTAGAGACCCCTCCACCGGCAAAAGCAATATGTAAATCTGTATCAAAAGCTTGAGGAGCTCTAAAACCTGTACCCCAAGTAGCTCTTAGTTGTGTTTTTTCAAATGGTTTGAATAAAACAGAAATACGTGGACTTGCTACATTATTAGTAATTAATTTTCTAGTTCCATCCTTTTTTAGAGCATCCAGTTTATGGTGGTCATAACGAACACCAGCAAGTAAATTCCACTTTTTGTTAATTTCCCAATCACTTTGAAAAAAGAATCCGTAGTTTTTAGTTATTTGATCTACTACATATTCATATGCTTTAATTTCGTCATAAACATCATCTTGAACAAATTCTCCACCAATTGTTAATACATTGTTTCCTTTTAAGAAATCTTCTAATTTATGGTTAAACTGTAGACCACCTTGATAAGTCGTGGTTTCTGAGTTTCCATAAGGTGGGCTTGCTAAATGCTCTGTGTCTTCAGGGGTTGAGATATCAGGTCGAATACCTGTATAATGATCTCTTCCTGTGTATTGTGAGGCAAAATAAGTGATTAATGAACTTTTATCTTCATTAAAGTTAATCTGATAATCGATATTACCAACGTATACATCGTGCGTACGTTCTTCTGACTGTAAAGCGAAGTGTGGCGCATTTTTAATCATTTCTCCACCATAACGGTATTCATTCATTTTACTGAAATTAATTTCCAATTTCTGATTTTCTGTAGGTAAGAAAAACATATTAGTTCCAAAAGAATTGTTTTTTAATTCAGGAAGTTCAGAAAAGTTATCTCCGTTATGATCGTAGATAGTACGTGCTCTATTGTTAATGAAAAATGAAATACCAGCATTTTTCTCTTCATTAACAACAGTAGCATTACCCGCAATTATTTGATCAGAAGCTCCTTTAAGATTTTGATATGTGTACCCAATACTATAGTTGCTTTTTTTTGGGATATTTGTAATTACATTAACTGTACCACCAATGGCACTAGAGCCATATAGGGCAGATCCGCCTCCACGAACAACCTCAATACGATCTATCATATTTGTAGGTATCTGTTCTAGGCCATACAAACCAGTTAATGGGCTAAAGATAGGGCGCCCATTAATTAGTATTTGTGAATAACCACCAGCTAAACCATTCATGCGTAATTGTGTATAATTACATGTTTGGCAATCTGTTTCTACACGTAGGCCTGTTTGAAATTTTAAACCTTCAGATAAATTACAAGCCTGAACGTCTTCTAATGTTTGGCTGTTAATTACATTTACAATTACAGGGTTTTGAGTGCTTCGTCTATTTGTTCTTGTACCGGTTACAGTAATTTGATCAAGAATCTCGTCGTGCTCTGTTAAGGAGAAAACAAGTATGTTTTCTTCTGAATCGGATATTTTTATTTGTTTTTTTTCTGATATATAACCTGTAAAAGATGCGGTAATGGTTGCTTTTTTTATTTTAACACCTTTAATCGTGAATTTTCCATTTTCGTCGGCCGTAGTTCCTTTTTTACTGTTTTTAATACTAATGTTTGCAAAAGGTAATACTTCACCCTTTGAATCGGTTATTTTCCCCGTGATATTTTGACTCAGTAATGTTGTAGATATACATAAAAGTGTCATGGCAATAAATGCTCTCATTTTATTTATTTTTTTGCAAATATAAAATAAAATTTAGACAAGACTAAAAATATGTTTATATAAAACAATATTTATATATTTGTATATCTAAAAAAAAATAAGTGTTTAGTCAGTCAGAAGAAAATTACATAAAAGCTATTTATCATTTGGATACTGTTTCTGAAAAAGGAATCAGTACAAATGCTATAGCTAAAAAAATAGTAACAAAGGCATCATCTGTTACAGATATGATTAAAAAATTATCTGATAAAAAAGTCGTAATCTATAAGAAATATCAAGGTGTTACTTTAACAGATTTTGGTAGAAAAACTGCAGCAAATATTATTCGTAAACACCGTTTGTGGGAAGTGTTTTTAGTAGAGAACTTAAATTTTTCTTGGGATGAAGTTCATGAAGTTGCAGAACAGTTAGAGCATATAAAATCACCGAAGCTAATAGATGAGTTGGATTCTTTTTTAGGGCATCCAAAAAGAGATCCGCATGGAGATCCAATTCCTGATAAAGAAGGAAATTTACAGCTAATAGAAAAAAGCTTGCTATCTACTTTAAACAAAGGAGAGAAGGGGGTTTGTGTTGGTGTAGATGATAGTTCTTCAGAGTTCTTACGTTTTTTAGACAAACAAGGAGTAAAGTTAGGCCAAAATATTGAAGTGTTAGATAAAGAATCATTCGATGGGTCTTTTCAAATTAATATAGATAAAAAGGAAATTACAATTTCTAATAAGGTAGCAAGTAATATTTATATACAAAAAAATTAAAATTTAAATGAAAAAAGTAATAGCATTATTTGTGGTTTTATTAGTAGTAAGTTGTGGTAAAAAAGCAAAAAAGATTGATGGTAAACTGAATGTAGTTACAACTACTACTATGATTACCGATTTGGTAAAGAATATTGGAGGTGATAAATTAGATGTAAATGGTTTAATGGGGGCTGGTGTAGACCCACACCTATATAAAGCAAGTGAGGGTGATGTGTCTAAACTATTTAATGCTGATGTAGTTGTGTATACAGGGTTGCATTTGGAAGGGAAGTTAGAAGATGTGTTTGAAAAAATGGAGCATCAGAATAAAAAAACTATTGAAGCTTCTAATGCAATTAACAAAGAGAATTTAATAGGTTCAGAGTTGTTTGCTTCGAATTATGATCCACATATTTGGTTTGATATTAATAATTGGAGAAATATAACATTATATATCACTGAACAACTGGCTAAGATAGATTCTAAAAATGCTGAATTTTATAAAGAAAATTCGAAAGTGTATTTAGAAAAATTAAATGAATTGAATAAAGAAGTTGAAGTTAAGATAAATGAACTTCCCGAAGAAAAAAGAATTTTGGTAACGGCACACGATGCTTTTAATTATTTCGGAAAACAGCATAAGTTTAATGTTGTTGGTTTGCAAGGATTATCTACAGCAACCGAAGCTGGCGTACAAGATGTTCAAAAATTATCTAAATTTATTATTGAGAATAAAGTAAAAGCAATTTTTGTAGAAAGTTCAGTTCCAAAACGAACTATTGAAGCTTTGCAAGAAGCAGTTAGGTCAAAAGGGCAAGAGGTTGTAATTGGTGGGACGTTATATTCTGATGCGTTAGGAAGTGCGGGAACAGATGAAGGGACTTACATAGGGATGTATAAAGCAAATGTTAACACGATTGTTAACGCATTAAAATAACATGAAAACAAAATACGCAGTAACAATTGATGATTTAACGGTAGCATACAATTATAAACCGGTGCTCTGGGATATTGATTTGGCAATACCCGAAGGGGTTTTAATGGCTATTGTTGGTCCTAATGGAGCAGGGAAATCTACCTTAATAAAATCTATTTTGGGAATTATAAACCCAATTGCGGGAAGTATTTCAATATATGGGAAACCATATGAAAAACAGCGAAAGTTAGTAGCTTATGTTCCACAGAAAGGAAGTGTAGATTGGGATTTTCCAACCACTGCTTTAGATGTCGTTATGATGGGAACTTACGGTAGTTTAGGTTGGATTAAAAGACCTGGAAGCGCACAGAAAAAAACAGCATTAGAAGCACTTGAAAAAGTAGGGATGTTACCGTTTAAGAATAGACAAATTTCTCAACTTTCAGGAGGACAACAACAAAGAGTGTTTTTGGCAAGAGCGTTGGCACAAAATGCATCAATCTATTTTATGGATGAACCATTTCAGGGTGTTGATGCTACTACAGAAATTACCATTATTAATATTTTAAAGGAATTACGAAAAGCAGGAAAAACGGTTATTGTGGTACATCACGATTTACAAACCGTTCCTGAATATTTTGATTGGGTAACTTTTTTAAATGTAAAAAAGATAGCAACGGGGCCGGTTAAAGAAATTTTTAATGATGATAATTTAACGAAAACTTACGGAATTAATTATAAAGTAAGTGTGCAACAATAATGGATTTACAAGAATATTTTAAACTCGTTTTTTCAGATTATACACTTCGAACTATTACAATAGGAACCGCTATTTTAGGTGCTATTTGTGGTATGTTAGGCAGTTTTGCCGTGTTAAGAAAACAAAGTTTATTAGGAGATGCAATTTCACATGCATCGCTTCCCGGTATTGCAATTGTGTTTTTAATCACGGGTACAAAAGATACAAATGTTTTATTATTTGGTGCATTAATTAGTGGGTTGCTTGGGGCTTTTTGGATTCGTGGAATTGTGAAAAATACCCATTTAAAAACAGATACGGCTTTAGGGCTTATTCTTTCTGTTTTCTTTGGGTTTGGAATGTTACTCTTAACATTCATACAAAAAATGCCAAATGCAAATCAATCAGGATTAGATAAGTTCTTATTTGGTCAAGCTGCTACATTACTAATTGAAGATGTTTGGTTTATGGCAATAGTAACAACTGTTTGTTTGGCTGTTCTATTACTTTTTTGGAAAGAATTTAAGCTCTTGTTATTTGATGCAGATTATGCAAAAACATTGGGGTTTAATATAAAGTTTATAGATGCTTTAATTACAAGTTTTATAGTGTTAGCAATCGTATTAGGTTTACAGACAGTGGGAGTTGTTTTAATGAGTGCGATGTTATTGGCTCCAGCGGCTGCAGCTCGTCAGTGGACGAATAGTTTGAGTACGATGGTGATTCTAGCAGCAGTTTTCGGCTCACTAGCTGGTGTTATAGGTACAGGTATTAGTGCAAGCCAATCTAATTTATCTACAGGACCAGTAATTGTACTCGTTGCGGCTGTATTTGTAGTGTTTTCATTTGTTTTTTCACCTTCAAGGGGCTTACTTTTTCGTCAAATACGGTTTTTAAAAAATAGACGTGATTTAAAATTGCATAAAACTTTATCTTTTATGTTTGATCTTGTGAGAACACATGAAGACAAATCCCATCCACATGCGGTAAAAATATTAAACAATTTTCAGGGGTATACAAGAGGAACCTTAAAAAAATTAGAAGAGAAAGAATATATAAAGATACATGGGAGAATGTGGTCGATGACCGAGAAAGGATATCAATTTGCAGGTAATTTATACAATCAAAATATAGAAAATGAGTAGTGCTCAAATAGAAATACAGTTAATAGCCAGTTTGGTTGCCATAGCTTGCGCAATACCAGGAGTGTTTTTGGTATTACGAAAGATGGCGTTAATTAGTGATGCGATTAGTCATTCGATTTTACCAGGTTTGGTGATTGGTTTTTTTATTACGCATGATTTAAATTCACCATTATTAATTTTAATGGGAGCACTGTCAGGAATTTTAACAGTTGTATTAGTGGAGTATATTCAAAAAACGAAGTTAGTAAAAGAAGATACTGCAATTGGTTTAGTTTTTCCTGCGTTGTTTAGTATTGGGGTACTTTTAATAGCAAAGAATGCAAATGATGTTCATTTGGATGTAGATGCCGTTTTGTTGGGGGAATTAGCTTTTGCTCCGTTTGATAGGTTATTGATTAACGGAATAGATATTGGTCCAAAATCATTATGGATTATCGGAACAATTTTATTGATAACATTAGGTCTTTTGGTTGCTTTCTTTAAAGAATTAAAAGTAAGTACATTCGATGCTGGTCTATCAACGGCTTTGGGTTTTTCTCCTGTAGTAATTCATTACGGATTAATGAGTGTTGCGTCTATAACAACAGTTGGTGCTTTTGATGCTGTAGGTGCAATTTTGGTAGTTGCATTAATGATAGCGCCCGCTGCTACAGCTTATTTATTAACAAATGATTTAAAGAAAATGCTTGTTTTTTCTGTGTTTTTTGGCATGTTTTCTGCAATCTCAGGTTACTGGATGGCACATTATTTAGATGCATCAATTTCAGGGTCTATGATTACGGTGCTTGGATTTGTATTCTTTTTGGTATATTTATTTGCACCCAATAGAGGATTGTTTTCAGTTCTTTATCGTAATAAGCAACAACAAAAAGAAGTACAGTTACTTACTTTTTTATTACACTTGAATAATCATACAGAAAAAAAAGAAAGACATCTTAATCATTTAAATGAGCATATTAACTGGCATAAAATAAAGGCGAAGGCTGTTGTTGATTTGGCTGAAAAGAATAATATGATTGTTATTGAGAATCAAATTATATCGCTTACTCAAAAAGGGAAAACTTTTACAGAAAAGGCAATTGATTATATTATTACAAATGACGATTCGGAAATTGAATCAATGAAAAAAGATTTCTTTTTATTTAGGGGATAGGCTTTTAATCCCTGTTTCAAATTCTTTTATTGTATGGTGTTGATTCTGAAATATGGGTTGTAGATAATAGTTTATTTTACATATAAATAAGTTACTTTGCATAAAATTTAGTCGGTGCATAAATCATCAATATTTCAAGTATACAATGCCTCAGCTGGAAGTGGAAAAACCTTTACGCTTGTTAAAGAGTACCTAAAAGTGTTATTAAATTCTGATGATATTTTTACTTTTCAGAAAATACTGGCAATTACATTTACAAACAAGGCTGCTGGAGAAATGAAGGAGCGTGTGTTAGAAAATTTGCAAGAATTTTCTGAAGGAAAAGAGAATGATTTATTTGATATTATTATTAATGAAATTGAAGTAGATAAGACTAAAATTAGACACAGAAGTAAACTGATATTAGATGCTGTTTTGCAGAATTATTCTGCTTTTTCAATTACAACTATAGATAGTTTTACCCATAAAATTATTAAGAGCTTTGCACATGATTTAGGATTGTCGCTTAATTTTGAAGTCGAAATGGATGCTGTTTCTCTTTTAAATGAGGCTGTTGATGTATTAATTTCTAAAATTGGTATAGATAAAGATTTAACAAAGCTATTAATAGATTTTTCGCTGGATAAAGCAGACGATGATAAGTCGTGGGATATTTCGCGAGAATTAAATGAGTTTTCTAGAGTTTTATTGAACGAAGATGATACGAAGCACTTTAGAAAACTTGCAAATAAAAAGTTAGCTAACTTTACAGATCTAAAAAGTAAACTGTCTACACATCAAAAGGAAATTAAGGTGCTATTTGTAGAAATAGGAAACCAAGGTTTACAAACTATAGAAACTGAAGGAATAAATCATAAGGATTTTTATAGATCGATGTTTCCAAACCATTTTTTAGCTCTAGCCAATAATCCTGAAAAGGCAAAATTTTTTGAAGATTCTAAGCTACGTGAGCGTGTTGAGGAAAATAATTTTTATGCAAAGTCAAAGTCAGATGATATAAAAAGTTCTATTGAAAATGTTTTGCCAGAATTGTTGAGATTATACAAGCAATCAGAAAAGTTGTATCAGCAGTTTTTAATGAACAAACTGGCGTTAAAAAGTGTTATTCCATTAGCTGTTTTAAATTATGTTAATCTAGAGTTAACTACGATAAAAGAAGATAATAATATCCGGTTAAATGCAGAGTTTAATCAATTAATTTCTGATAATATAAAAGATCAACCTGCTCCGTTTATTTATGAGCGAATAGGGCAACGGTTTATGCATTATTTCATTGATGAAATGCAAGATACATCGGTCTTGCAATGGCGAAATATAGTTCCATTAATAGATAACGCGCTAGCTCAAGAAAATAGTAATTTATTGTTGGTTGGAGATGGGAAACAAGCTATCTATCGTTGGCGTGGTGGAAAAGCAGAACAATTTATCTCTTTGGGTTCAGATATCGAAAATCCGTTTCATATTCCTAAAGAAATAAAAACTTTAGAAACGAATTATAGAAGTTATTCCGAGGTTATTGATTTTAATAATCAATTTTTTCAGCACACCTCAAATTTTCTGCATAACGAAAATTACAAGCAATTATTTATTGAAGGAAACAAACAATTAACTACGACTAAAGAAGGCGGATTCGTTTCGTTCTCTTTTTTAGATAAGGAAGAAGAAAAAGAAGATGAGGTTTTAAAATACCCAAAGAAGATTTTGGAAAGTATTAAAAGTTTGGAAAACGATTTTTCTTTAAATGAAATATGTGTTCTGGTTCGTAAGAAAAAAGACGGAATTGCTGTGGCAAATTATTTATCTGAAAATGGAATAAATATAATTTCGTCAGAAACATTATTACTGCAAAATAGTTCGAAGGTTAATTTTATTGTTAATTTATTACAGGTTATTCAACACGGTACAGATAAGGAAACTTTGTTGGAAGTATTGTATTTTTTGCATGATCATCTACAGTTGGAAATAGGTAAACATTTGTTTATCTCTGAAATCATACATCCATCTAGTGATTTTGTTTTTAAAGAGTTAGTGAAGTATGGAGTGTCTTTTGATTTATCCGATTTTCATCAATTACCGTTTTATGAGAAAGTAGAAGAGATTATTAGAAGTTTTGAGTTAATTAACTCTTCAGATGCATATGTACAGTTTTTTTTAGATGTTATTTTGGAACAGCAAAGGAAAGGAACGAGTATTCAGGAGTTTTTAGATTTTTGGGAGAGTAAAAAAGCAAATTTAAGTATTGTTGCTCCTGAAAGTGGTGATGCAGTTCAGATAATGACAATTCACAAATCTAAAGGATTGGAGTTTCCTGTTGTTATTTTTCCATATGATTTAGAAATTTATAGACAAATAAACCCAAAGGTATGGTTAGATAAATTACCAGATAGTTTTCAAGATTTTAAAGAATTATTGGTTCCATTCAATAAAGATTTAAAATCTATAAATGAACGAAGTTCAGAAATATATCATCAGCAACGAGAAGAATTAGAATTAGATAATTTTAATCTTTTATATGTTGCATTAACTCGTTCGGTTGAACAGTTACATATTATTACCGAACTTAAAATTTCATCTAAAGGTGAAGAGAATACTAATTTTTATTCTGGAGTTTTTATTAATTATTTAAAAGAAAAAAATCTTTGGAATAACGATCAGTTAGAATATTCTTTTGGCAATCGTGAAAGAATAAGTAAAAGAAAAGAAATTACTTCTTTGACTGAAATTCAACAAGAATTTATATCTACACCGTGGCAAGAGCATAATATTTATATGTTAGCAAGCGCTTCTAAATTATGGAGTAGCGAACAAGCAAAAGCTATTGAATTTGGAAATTTGATTCATGAGATGATGGCGAAAATTGTTACGTGTAAAGATGTAGAAAGAATTGTGGATCAATATGAACAAGAAGGAGTTATAGATAAAGCACAAGCTAAGGATATTAATAACGATATCAATAAAATTGTAAACCATACTGAGTTACAAAAATATTACTCAGAAAATATTACGATATATAATGAACGGGAGATTGTCGATGTAGATAATCAAATTATGATTCCTGATCGTTTAGTTTTTAGAAATGATAAAGTAACTATTATTGATTATAAAACGGGGAAGCCTTCGAAAGGTTATCATCAGCAATTATTACGATATGAGCGGGTTTTAAAATCCATGAATTTTACAGTAGATAAAAAACTACTAGTATATATTAATAAAGAAATTTTGGTCGAAGAAATTTAACAACTAACTTTGACTTTTTAAATACAAAAGTCACATCGAGTACTGTCGATATATAAATAGAATAACATGTACGGAAAAATTAAAGAACAACTACAACAAGAGATTCAGGATATAAGGGATGCTGGATTATATAAGTCTGAAAGAATTATTACATCATCACAAGATGCGGTGATTAAAATATCAACAGGTGAAGAAGTAATTAATTTTTGTGCTAATAATTATTTGGGATTGTCAAATCATCCTGAAGTAATTCAGGCAGCGAAAGATGTTATGGATACACACGGTTTCGGAATGTCATCGGTACGTTTCATTTGTGGTACTCAAGATATTCATAAGCAATTAGAAGAAAAAATTGCTGAGTTTTATACAACTGAAGACACTATATTGTATGCAGCAGCTTTTGATGCTAATGGCGGTGTTTTCGAGCCATTATTAACAAAAGAAGACGCAATTATTTCTGATAGTTTAAATCATGCTTCTATTATAGATGGAGTTCGTTTATGTAAAGCTGCTCGTTATCGTTATGATAATAATGATATGACTTCATTAGAAGAACAGTTAATAGAGGCCAATAAAAAGGATCACCGTTTTAAAATTATTGTTACTGACGGAGTTTTCTCAATGGATGGAATTGTAGCTAAGCTAGATGAAATTTGTGATTTAGCAGATAAGTACGATGCTTTAGTAATGGTTGATGAATGTCACGCCGCTGGGTTTATTGGTAAAACAGGTCGTGGTACTGTTGAATTAAAAAATGTAATGGATCGTGTTGATATTGTTAC
>Ga0105356_10003883_pt1 | contig 14583 bp, 6 predicted proteins | sample GOMGulsemesocosm_3_FD_83502 | JGI IMG/M metagenome (GOLD analysis project Ga0105356, IMG submission 83502) | Methane-oxidizing microbial communities from mesocosms in the Gulf of Mexico - GOM9D Gulf of Mexico | ecosystem: Environmental > Aquatic > Marine > Cold seeps | place: Gulf of Mexico...
CATCGTAGCATCAATAATTGATAAACTACGTTCTCTCATTTTTATTCGAGCAGGGTTAGCAGCATTCATTACATAACCTAAAGCATCAGCAGTTAAATATTGGTAAGTTCTTCCAGGGAAACCATACACCATACAAAATTCACCTTCTTTCATGTCATGCATCGCAATAGATAATGATTTTTTAGGTTGGTAAGGCACATTATCATCAGAGATATCTGCTGGTTGATTGTCTTTGTTGGCATAAATTCTAAACATAGAAAAATCACCAGTATGTCTTGGCCAAATCCAGTTATCAGTATCTCCACCAAATTTCCCTATAGATGAAGGTGGAGCTCCAACCAATCTAACATCTTTATACGTTTCGGTAACAATCATGTAATACTCATTACCATAAAAGAAAGGTTTTATCTTTGCTTTATAATGTGTGCCTACAATGGCTTTAGCTTCTAATGCTTTTATGTTTTCTTTAATTTTAGCTTTTCTGGCTGCAGGGTCCATATCATCAGAAATCCCATCTGTAGCAGCTTTGGTTACATCTTCAATTCTAACAATAAAAGTAGCTGTTAACCCTTCGTTTTTAAGCTCTTGTTTTTTGTTCATGGCCCAAAAACCATTTTTAAGGTAATTGTGTTCTTCAGATGAGTGGTTTTGAATGTTCCCAAAACCACAATGGTGGTTGGTTAAAATTAACCCTTGATCAGAAATAACTTCAGCAGTACAACCACCTCCAAAATGAACAATAGCATCCTTTAAGCTTGAATTATTGATTGAATAAATATCTTCAGCAGATAATTTCAATCCCATTTCTTTCATATCCGCTTCATTTAAGGATTTTAAAAGAAGCGGGATCCACATTCCCTCTGTAGCAAAGGATGGGAGCATTAAAAATGCAATAATTGTAGTAAGAATGAGCCTTTTCATTTTCTATTTTTTAGATGATGGGTTAAAATATTTTGAGCAAATATATCTTTTTACTTGCTAACCCTCTAAATAGAAATTAAGAATCTTTCATTTTTAATGGTACAATTAACAACCTATAGTTCCAAAAGAAAAAACGAGTGTCTGTGCTACTTTTTCTCTATTGGCGTTTTCTGCGGCTAACCACATTCCAGGTACTGTTGTCATTAGTTGAAGCATTTTCTCATCTATTGTTGGATAGCCAGATGATGATGCTAGTCTTACATTAGCAATGTTTCCATCTTTAGTTACTGTAAAGTAAAGTTTTCCACCTTTTAGTTTTCCAGGTTTAACAAGGGCTATATTTTCTTTACTCCTTGTTTTTAAGTAATTAATGAGCGTAGCTTTTCCAAAAATGTACATTGCTTCTTTTTCTGGAATAATGGTAATGTGTGGTGTAAAATAATTGTATTTCAATTGGCCAGATGTTTTGTCTTTTTGTTGAAATTCAGCTCTAATTAAAATGTTGTTGGAGTAATCAACCGTTTGTAGCAACTCAAGTTGTTCGGGGGTTAACTTTTCATCTTTCCCTTTTGCTCTGGCATTTGTTTGATGATAGTCATTCAAAATAATAACTTCTACAGATTGATAATTTTCTACAGGATCGGTTTGCGATTTTGGAAGGAAATCTAAAATGGAAGTTGCATCATGTAATTGTTCTTTGGTAACAGTACTCATAAATCGAGAAGCAACATCATAAAAAAAAGTAACTTCTGGTTGTGGGCTAACTATTTCTATACTGGTTTTACAAGAAACTTTCTCTTGAATATCTGCTGTTTTGGGCTTTAAATAGCCAAATGCCATTAAACTAGCTGTGGTAAATATTGTGCTGATGATAAGGATATTTTTTTTCATGGTTAAGGTTTTAAGAATTAATATACCTCAAAGCTATGGGCTAGAGTAGTTTCTATTGGTAAACAGATAGTAAATTGATGTAAACTGTATGTAAAAAGTGAAAAAGTTATGCTGTATTGGCTGATATTGTTAATAAGCTATGACAATTATTTTTTTCAAGCAATATTTAATCATGTACATTAGTTGATTAATATCCTTATTTCTAATCTTATGAAAAAAATACTTGTTGTTGGAGCTATACTATTAACCCTTGCCATGCTTACTTATTTGGGATTGGGTAAAGAAGATAAAAAGTCACAGAAAATTGATTCTGCTTTTACAGGTTACGTTTCAGGATTTACATCAGGCATTATTTCTAAAGAAGGAGAAATTACAGTTCATTTAAGAGAAGAAGTTGCTGAAGAAAAGCAAACAGATGAAATTGCAGCTTCTTTATTTGATTTTGATCCGAATATAAAAGGAGCCGTTTATTGGAAAGATAAACAAACTGTAGATTTTAAACCAACAGAAATGTTGCCATCAGGAGAAGTATTTAATGTTGAGTTCGATCTTTCAGTATTAATGGAAGTTCCTAAGGATTTAGAAATCTTAACATTTCAGTTTCAAACAATTATTCAAGCAATTGATGTTCATTTTAATGGAATAGAAGCTTATGATGATTTAGATTTAAAATGGCAAAAGTTAAAAGGTTCCATCTTAACTTCTGATGTAGCCTCTACAACAGAAATAGAAGAATTGTTTGCCGCATATCAAAAAAATAATGGGTTAAAATTAGTTTGGGAACATGCAGCTAATAATAGGCAACACAGTTTTGTGGTGGATAGTATTTTAAGAACAGAAGATAAAGGAGAAGTATCATTAAGCTGGGTAGCAAAGAACATTGGAGCAGAAGAAAATGGAGAAATGGACATTGAAATTCCTGCTTTAGGCGATTTTAAAGTTATGAATGTTCGAGTATTTCAACAACCCAACCAATATGTATCCATCCGTTTTTCTGATCCTATAAAAAAGAAACAAGATTTAGAAGGCTTAATCTATTTTTTAACTGGCAATGAAGTACGATTAGAAATTAATAGAAATGAAGTAAAGGTTTATCCAGAAAGTAGAATCACTGGCATTGCCAAGTTGGTGGTTACCGATGGTGTAAGAAATACGTTGAACTATCAAATGAATGTTGAGTTTACTAAAGAGTTATCGTTTTTTGATACGAAACCGGCAATTGAAGTGATTGGTGATGGTGTAATTCTACCAAGCACCAATGGATTGATTTTTCCTTTTAAGGCAGTTAATTTAAGTGCCGTAAATGTTAAAATTATTAAAGTTTATGAAGATAATGTATCGCAATTTTTTCAAGTCAATCAATTTGACGGTTCAAGAGAGATGAAACGGGTAGGAAGAATTGTGTACAAAGAAGAAGTAAAATTAGAAGCAGATAAGCCAATAGATTATGGAAGCTGGAATACCTTTTCGTTAGATCTTTCTAAAATTATAGAAGTAGATCCTGGAGCTTTATACCGAGTAAGTATTAGCTTTAGTAAAAAGCACTCGCTTTATCCTTGCGGAGAAAAAGAAACTCAAGATGATTTTGAGTATGAAGGAGAAGATAGAGAAGAGGCTAAATATGATGGGCCCAATTCATATTATTATGATGACTATTATTATGATTACGATGATTATAATAGTGATTATGTATGGAAGGAAAGAGATAACCCTTGTAAGAAATCATATTACATGAGAAGTGATCATTCTATTGTTAGAAATGTTTTTGCTTCAGATTTAGGGATTATTGCTAAGGGTGGAAACACCAATGAAATTACTGTTGCCATTACCGATTTAAAATCTACAGAAAGTCTTTCTGGTGTTGAAGTGAAATTATTGAATTATCAACATCAGGTTATTGCTACAGGAAATACCAATTCAGATGGTTTTGCAACAATTAAAGTAGGAAAGAAACCATTTTTATTAGTGGCTTCTATAGGGAAACAAAAAGGCTATTTAAGGTTGGATGATGGAGAATCATTATCTACCAGTATGTTTGATGTTAACGGTCAAGCAGCTAAAAAAGGTGTTAAAGGATTTATTTATGGCGAACGAGGTGTTTGGAGACCGGGAGATTCTTTATTTGTTGCATTTATGTTAGAGGATAAGAACAAAGTCATTCCTGCTACTCATCCTGTAGTATTAGAATTGTATACGCCAGAAAATCAATTGTTCGAAAGAAAAGTAAAAACCAATTCGGTAAACGGATTGTATGATTTTAGAATGAAAACGGATGCTGAATCGCCAACAGGAAACTGGTTGGCAAAAGTTAAAGTGGGAGGTTCTACATTTACTAAAACCATTAAAATTGAAGCCATTAAACCCAATCGATTAAAAATTAGCTTAGATTTTGGAACTGAAATTTTAAAGGCAAAAAACAAAACAGGTGAACTTTCTGTTAAGTGGTTACATGGAGCTACAGCAAAAGGATTAAAAGCTGATATTGAAATGACATTGGTGAAGGGAGCAACATCGTTTGATGGGTTTGAAAAATACAGTTTTGATGATCCTTCTAAAGAGTTTGAGAGTGAAGAACAGAATGTTTTTGAAGGTAGATTAAATCAGGAAGGAATAGCAACTGTTTATCCTAAAATTAAAGTAGAAGAAAGTGCTCCGGGGATGTTAAGAGCTCAGTTTAAAACGCGTGCTTTTGAGGTAGGAGGAGATTTTAGTATTGATAGTTATGTGATGAAATACTCGCCTTACGATGGTTACGTTGGTATTAAAATTCCTAAAGGTAAAGGATGGAATGATGCACTTTTTTCAAACGAAAATAACTTAATTAATATCGCGACTGTTGATGAAGAAGGAAATCCGGTAAACAGAAGTAATGTTAAAATTGAAATTTATGATGTAAGATGGAGATGGTGGTGGGAAAGGGCTAATGGCAATGATTTGGCACATTATGTAAGAAGTAGAAGTAATAGTAAAATTAAAACGGATTATGTAAGCACTAAAAATGGTAAAGCCATTTATGAGTTAAATGTTGGTGATGAGTATTGGGGAAGAAGATTTATTAGGGTAACCGATCCTGTTACAGGACATAGTGCTGGTCAGGTAGTTTATTTTAGTTATAAAGGTTGGTGGAACAATAGTTCTGGAGGACCAGGAGGGGCTGAAATGTTAAACTTTACAACAGATAAAGAGAAATATAATGTTGGAGAGGATGTAACGGTTGATTTACCAGAAGGTAAAATTGGAAGAGCTTTAGTAAGTTTAGAATCAGGTTCAAAAGTGATTAATACAAGGTGGGTAGATTTAGCCGATGGAAACAAATTTACTTTTGAAGCTACTGCTGATATGGCGCCTAATGTATTTGTTAATATTTCATTGATTCAACCGCACAGTCAAACCGAGAATAATTTACCTATAAGATTATACGGAATTCAATCGATTGAAGTAGAGGGTCCTGCAACTCATCTTGAACCTGTTATTGATATGCCTGATGTATTGGTTCCTGAAGAAGAGGTTGAAATAGAAGTGAGCGAGAAAAATGGAAAAGACATGACCTTTACCATTGCTGTAGTTGATGATGGATTATTGGATTTAACGCGTTTTAAAACACCAAAGCCATGGAAACACTTTTATGCAAAAGAGGCCTTAAGCATAAAAACTTGGGACATGTACAAATATGTTGTAGGAGCATTTTCTGGAGAAATGTCAGGGTTATTAGCTTTAGGAGGAGATGAGTTCTTGAATAATAATGGCGCTAAAAAAGCAAACCGATTTAAACCCGTAGTTAAATATTTTGGACCTTTTGAGTTAAAAGGTGGAGATGAGAAAACCATCAAATTTAAAATGCCGAATTATATTGGTTCTGTTAGAACAATGGTTGTAGCAGGGCAAGATGGAGCTTATGGATCTGCTGAAAAAACAACAGCAGTTAAAAAACCATTAATGGTATTGGCAACTTTACCAAGAGTGTTAGGTCCTACCGAAAAGGTTAAACTACCGGTTACTGTTTTTGCAATGTCTAAGAAAATTAAAAATGTAAAAGTAACGGTAGAAACCAATGCTATCTTAAAAGTGAATGGAAGCAAAACAAAAACGATCACCTTTACAGAAGAAGGTGATCAGATTGTAGAATTTGATATTGATGTTGCCAAGAAAATTGGAATGGCTACTGCAAAAATTACGGTTACTGGAGGCGGAGAAAAAGCAACGTACGAAATGGAATTAGATGTTCGTATGCCTAATCCTTCAGTAAATAAAGTTTTTGATGGTTTGGCTGCTCAAGGTAAAACTTGGAAAATGGATTATACGCCTTTTGGAATATTAGGAACTAGAGAAGGAGTGCTAGAAGTTTCTTCCATTCCATCAATGGGCTTAGAAAATAGATTGAAATACTTAATTCATTATCCTTATGGATGTGTTGAGCAAACAACTTCATCAGTATTTCCGCAATTATATTTAACTGGTTTAGTTGAGATGAGCGATGAGAAAAAACAAGGAATTGAGACTAACATAAGGAAAGGAATAAAACGCTTAAAAACTTTCCAAACGGCAAATGGAGGATTGAGTTATTGGCCTGGAGAATATTATGATAGCGAGTGGGGAACAAACTATGCAGGTCATTTTATGATTGAAGCAAAAAATAAAGGATACAAACTACCTGTAGGATTTTTAAATAACTGGCTTAAGTACCAACGAATGAAAGCCAATGAATGGGTTCCTAAAAAAAATAAATATTATTATCATAGTAGGAGAGATGGAGAGATGATACAAGCGTATCGTTTATATACATTGGCTTTGGCTAAGAAACCTGCTTTAGGTGCAATGAACAGACTCCGAGGAATGAAAGATTTAAACGCTTTAACCAAATGGAGACTAGCGGCAGCCTATTTATTGGCCGGAAAAGGTAAAGTAGCCAATGAAATAATAGCCGGTTTAACATCGGAAGTACAGCCATACAAAAAGCATTCTTATACTTATGGAAGTGTAGAAAGAGATCAAGCCATGATTCTAGAAACAATGGTTCTGATGGGGAATAAATCTCAAGCTTTTGTACTGTTAAAAGACTTATCTAAAAAAATGACTTCTCAACGTTGGATGAGTACACAAACAACCGCTTATTGTTTATTAGCGGCTGCTAAATTTATTGGATCAAATGATGCTAATAAAGAAATGGAATATGAATTAACGATTAATGGTAAAACAGAAAGGGTGAGTTCTGACGATAAACCAATACTAAAACACTTGGTTAAAGTTGATGGAATTGCCAATGGTAATATTACTGTTCAAAATAAAGGAGAAGCTCCTTTGTTTACCAATTTAGTGTTAACTGGTGTACCTTTAATGGGGAATGAAACTTTAGCTCAAAGTGATTTAAATGTAAAGGTTAACTATTTGAGTCTTGATGGTAATAAAATTGATCCAACAAGATTGGAGCAAGGGTCTGATTTTATGGCTGAGGTTACTATTACTCACCCAGGTATTAGAGGGGATTACAAAGAGATGGTCTTGGATCAGATTTTTGCTTCAGGGTGGGAGATAAGAAATGTGAGAATGGACGAAATTCAAACCGTAAAAATTAAAGATAAACCAAGGTATGAAGATGTTAGAGATGATAGAGTGTATTCATTTTTTGACATTTCGAAATATAAGAAACGCACATTCAGAGTATTATTGAATGCTTCTTATCAAGGTCGTTTTTACTTACCAAGTGTTAAATGTGGAGCTATGTATGATAATACGATCCAATCATTAATTCCTGGTAGATGGGTTGAGGTAGTTGGAGCTGAATAGTAGAATGAATCAGTTTTCTGCTCGGCATAAAATAAAGTTAATTGTAGTATTATTACTCCTCAGTTGGTTTGCATTGTGCTTACCAGCTAAGCTGTTTAATACACCTTATAGTACTGTTATTGAGGCTAAGGAAAATGCGCTACTTAGTGCCACTATTGCTAGTGATGGACAATGGCGGTTTCCTGAAATAGAGGCCGTTCCTTCAAAGTTTGAGGAATCTATTTTGATGTTCGAGGATGAATATTTTTATACCCATTTTGGTGTTAATCCTGTTTCCTTATTTAAAGCTTTTGTTGCCAATGTTAAAAGTGGAGGTGTAAAAAGAGGAGGGAGCACATTAACAATGCAAGTGGTTCGTTTATCACGAAAGAACAGGGGAAGAACAATTATTGAAAAACTCAAAGAACTTTTTTTGGCCACCCGGTTAGAGTTAAGTTATTCTAAAAAAGAGATTTTAAAACTGTATGCATCTCATGCTCCTTTTGGAGGAAATGTAGTGGGATTAGAAGCTGCGGCTTGGCGTTATTATGGTAGAAGTCCTGAATTGTTATCATGGGGAGAAATGACAACATTGGCTGTATTACCGAATGCACCGTCATTAATTTACCCAGGTAAAAACCATGAATTACTGTTGTCCAAAAGAAATCGTTTATTAGATAAACTATTATTGTCTAATAAAATTGACCAAACTACTTGCGAATTGGCCAAGCAAGAACCATTACCAATTAAACCAAAACCACTTCATCAAAAAGCAAGACATTTATTAACGAGAGCCATTAAGGAGAACCAACGTGGAAAACGGATTGTTACCACTATTGATTTGAAATTACAAGACAATGTATCGCAAGTATTGAATAACCATTATCAGAGAATGGTAAGAAGTGATATACACAATGCGAGTGTATTGGTAATGGATGTTAAAAGTGGAAATGTACTAGCCTATGTGGGCAATAGTAATACTAAAAAGGGGGGAGAGGTGGATATGATTACTGCTCCTAGAAGTACGGGGAGTATTTTAAAACCTTTGTTATATGCAGCGATGTTAGATGCCGGAGAAATGCTCCCCAAAACACTTTTAGCAGATATACCCACGCAATACTCGAACTACACACCTAAAAATTTTGACAAACGATATGATGGAGCAGTTGCCGCAGATAATGCATTAATTCGTTCCTTAAATATTCCTGCTGTAAGGATGTTAAAACAGTATGGAGTTCAAGCGTTTCATACAAAACTGAAGGACTTAAAAATGTCAACTATTAATAGAAACGCTGATCATTATGGATTGTCGTTGATATTGGGAGGTGCTGAAACAACAATGAATGATTTGGCAAGCATTTATGGAAGTATGGCAAAAACTTTAAATAATTACACCAATTACAATGGTGCTTACAATGCTAAAGATTATTCGAAATTAAACTATCATCAAATTTCAAAAGAGAAAAAAGCGGAATTAGGATCTTCATCCATTTACAGTGCAGCTTCAATTTATACAACTTTTGATGTGATGTCAGATTTACACCGACCAAGAGAAGAAAGAGGTTGGGAGAATTTTTCATCATCAAGAAAAGTAGCTTGGAAAACAGGAACGAGTTTTGGACATAGAGATGCTTGGGCAGTTGGAGTAACTCCTGAGTTTGTTGTGGTAGCATGGGTAGGAAATGCTTCAGGAGAAGGGAAATCTGGATTAACAGGATTAAGTGCTGCTGCACCTTTATTATTTGAAACGTTTAAAAAATTACCTGCAACAACATGGTTTTCTCAGCCTTATGATGAAATGGAACAAATACCGATTTGTTCAAAAAGTGGAATGCGTAGTACTTTATGGTGCGAACAATCAGATTCTATTTGGGTGCCTTTAGCAGGATTAAAAACAAAGAGTTGTGCTTACCACAGATGGGTTCATTTAGATGAGAGTGAGGAATTTTTGGTGAATAATGATTGTTATCCTATCGATAAGATGAAACGGAAATCATGGTTTGTATTACCTCCTGTTTGGGAATGGTATTATAAGAAGAAGAACGTTAACTATAAGACTTTACCCGTTTTTAAAGATGGGTGCGAAGATCAACAGCAAAATATGGAAATTATTTACCCCAATAACTTAAAAGAACTTTCATTGGCTAGAAATATTGATGGAACAACAGGTAAATTGGTGTTTGAGGTGGCGCATAGGAATTCTGAGATAGAAATATTTTGGCATTTAGATGATGCATATATTACAACAACAAATCATTTCCATCAAATAGAATTAGAGCCTTCAATAGGAAGTCATGTACTTACTATTATTGATGAACATGGCGAAACGATTAAGAAGCAGTTTACATTAATGAAATGATGAAAAAGAAGATTCTTTATACTAATTATTCTTCTTTTTCATCGGACTAAATTGATACTCAGTCGATTTGTGCTTTTTTATAGAGTTTTAAATAATTACTTTCGTGCAAATCAGGGGATAATGTTTGATCTTGATAAGTTAGATTGAATGAGCGAGAACAGTAAAAAAACAAGTCCACTTCCTAGATTTCAGAAAGAGGGTCAATTTTCGAAAGATTTAAAAAGAAGAGTTAACGAATATTTTAAGGACGAGAAAATATCTAAGCATTGTAATGCGGAGATGATTGCTAAAACGGTTTTTTACCTAGGATCATTATTGGTTGTCTATTCATTAATCTTATTTGGATCATTTGGAGGATGGGCTTTATTAGGCTTAGCTTTATTACTGGGTTCAATTTGTGGATTAATTGGTTTTAATGTAGGGCATGATGCCATACACGGAGGTTATTCGTCTAAAAAATGGGTGAATAAATGGTTAGGTGCAACTTTTACAGCAGTTGGAGCATATGCTCCCAATTGGGCATTTACACACAACCAGTGTCATCATACATTTACGAGTATTCCTGGTGCAGATGGTGATTATACTCCAGCACCGATTTTAAGATTTCATGAAGGAACTGAATGGAAGCCTATCTATCGTTACCAGCATTTGTATGTATGGTTTTTGTATGCCATATTTACATTAGAATGGGTATTGGTAAGAGACATTAAACAAATGAAGAAAAAGCAGCATTTGATTTATAAAAAACCAGCACTTAAAAAAGGGGCAATGGCTAAAGTGTATGCTGCTAAAATTATATTTTATGCTAACGTATTCTTATGGCCAGCATTAATGTTAGATGTACCTTGGTGGGGGGTTCCTGTTGGATTTTTAGTTATGCAAGCAGGTTTAGGATTAACATTGTCGTTGGTGTTTCAATTAGGACATATGGTAGAAGATATGCCAAAAGATTGGCCTGATGAGAATAATGTATTGTCACAATCTTATACAGAACATCAATGCTCTACCGCTGTTAATTTTGCAAGTAATAGCTGGTTGGGATCATGGATGACAGGTGGCTTAAACACACAGATTGAACATCATTTGTTCCCAAACATTTGCAGCATTCATTATCGAAAATTAGCACCTATAGTAAAACAAACAGCTAAAGAGCATGGTATTGCTTATAAAGAGTTTAATACGTGGCCCGGAGCAATAGCTTCTCATTACCGATTGTTGAAAGGTTTAGGAAAAGCTGCTTAAGAACTAATTTAATTATCAGACCTAAAAAAAATCCCTCTGAAAAACTTTCAGAGGGATTTTTTTATGGGTTCCGTAGAGTTTCTAATTAAAGATTAATTTCCTTTAAACTAGCAATTTTATTTCTTTCTAAGAAAGCATCAATCGTTTCAAGATGTTCAATAACACGTTGGTCTTTAAATTCAAAAACTTTGTTGGCTAAACCTTGTAAGAAATCTCTATCGTGAGAAACAAGTATTAAGGTTCCATCAAAATCTTGTAAAGCTTCTTTTAAAATGTCTTTTGATTTCATATCAAGATGATTGGTAGGTTCATCTAAGATTAGAACATTAACAGGTTCTAACAAGAGTTTCACCATTGCTAAACGTGTTTTTTCACCACCAGATAATAAACCTACTTTTTTAACCATGTTATCGCCACTAAACATAAATCTTCCAAGTAAGTTCTTAACTTGAGTTCTAATATCTCCTTCAGCAACATTGTCTACTGTTTGAAAAACCGTTAAATCCGGATCTAATTTAGCTGCTTGGTCTTGAGCAAAATACCCTACCTGAGCATTATGGCCTAAACCACATTCTCCTTCAAAATCAATTTCACCCATGATTGCTTTAATCATGGTTGATTTCCCTTCACCATTTCGTCCAACAAAAGCAACTTTTTCTCCTCTTGCAATATTCATATTAGCATCCTTAAAAATAGTGTGCTCGCCATAATTTTTACATAAATCTTTAGCTGTTATTGGAAAATCTCCAGAGCGTGAAGCGGGAGGGAACTTTAATCTTAAAGCCGAATTATCAACTTCATCAATTTCAATCACAGGCAGCTTTTCTAACATTCGTTCTCTTGAGGAAACTTGGTTTGTTTTAGAGTAAGTACCTTTAAAACGGTCAATAAAAGCTTGATTATCAGCAATTATTTTCTGCTGTTCTTTATATGCTTTTAATTGATGGGCTAATCTTTCTGCTCTCAGTTGTAAGTAATGTGTGTAGTTGGCTTTGTAATCAAATATTTTACCCATAGTAATTTCTATGGTTCTATTGGTAATATTATCAATAAATGCTTTATCGTGAGATATTACGATAACAGCTTTTGCTTTGTTTACCAAAAAATCTTCTAACCAAATAACAGATTCGATATCAATATGGTTAGTAGGTTCATCTAATAAAATTAAGTCAGGTTTTTGAAGTAGAATTTTGGCGAGCTCAATTCTCATTCTCCAACCTCCACTAAATTCACTCGTTAAACGTTTGAAATCAGAACGTTTAAATCCTAAACCTTGCAAGGCTTTTTCAATTTCAGAATCGTAATTAATTTCTTCAATAGAGTAATACTTTTCACCTAATGCAGTAACACGTTCAATAATTTTCATGTAGGCTTCCGATTCATAATCGGTTCTGGTTTCCAGTTGCTTGTTTAAATCGTCTATTTCGTTTTTTAAATCGAAAATATGGCCAAAAGCTTTAGCTGTTTCTTCAAAAACGGTACAGTTATCTTCTGTTAATAAATGTTGAGGAAGGTATGCAATTACTGCATCTTTGGGTGCTCTAACATGACCTTTGGTTGCTTGCTGTTTTTGAGCTATAATTTTCATCATAGTCGATTTTCCGGCACCATTTTTACCCATTAAGGCAATTTTGTCGTTTTCATTTATAGCAAATGTAACATTGCTAAAAAGGCTTGTTCCACTAAATTCAACAGCAATTGCGTCTACAGAAATCATATAATTAGTTTGTTTTATTAAAGAAAAGTTGTCAAGAAAAAAGGATACTTAGATTTGTTTTACACCGTCTATCGTGTGAAAATTTAAAACACGTTCATCAAAACATTTGTCAGCAGTATTAAATACGTTACAACTATCAACTGGTTTCATGTACAGATGTAAAGTCATAGCTTCTTTCTCTTCACTGTTTTTTAATAGGTGGAACCCCATGCTATCATGCATATAAGTAAGGTCTCCAGCCTTCATTTGTAATTTGTTACTTTCAGTTAAATTACATGCTTCATCACTTATGTATCTAAGTTCAGTCATCTCGCCTTCAACTAAATAAACCCAACATTTTTGTTTGTTATGGCAATGTATAGGAGTAGCATCTCCTTTTTTCCAACAAATTAAAATCAATTCAAATTCAGGTGTTTTTATGATGCAATTTCTAGCATAACTATCCTCCTTCCAATGAGCAAATTTTTCAAAATCGCTCGAAGGGATATTCATGTTCTTCGCAACAGTCACATAGTTTTCTGCATTAGAATTCTTTAAAACTTCTATTAGTCTATTTAGTGACGTTATACTATCCATTCAGTTAAAACTTTATATTTCTTTAAATTAAACTTAACTTTGTTTTCAATAAGTGAGGTTACAAAAGTTAACTTTTTTTAGCAGTTTTTAGCCCGTTTTCATTATTTTATTTTGAAAAATTGGGGAATACATATAAAACAGATATTATAATTATGGAAGATAGTTTATTACTTTTTAATGAAATAGCTAACAAACTATTAGTAGATGAAAAAGACAATCCGGTAACGGAATTTACCTCTACTGATGAATTATTCGAAAAAATAGATTTAGATTTAATAGCAGAACCTATTGATTCTATGCAGTTTAAGGCGGCTATAGAAAATTTAGTTTTAAAGTCTACCAAAACAGCCAGTAATGCATTTTTCAACCAACTTTTTGGTGGAAGAAATGATAAAGCTGTTTTAGGTGATTTATTAGCTGTTATGTTAAACAACAGTATGTACACTTATAAAGCTGCAGGAGTTCAAATAGGAGTAGAAAAAGTGGTATTAGATAAAATTCTTAAGATACTTAATTGGGATAAAAATGGGGGCGGAACTTTTGCAACAGGAGGTTCATTAACTAATTTTATGTCGATGTTAATGGCACGAGATGCTTTTAATGCTAAGATTAAGAATGAAGGAATGAAGCAGCAGAATTTAACTGTTTACACTTCTAAAGAATCTCATTACAGTATCCCTAAAAATGCGGCATTTTCTGGAATAGGAAGAAACAACGTTCGTTATGTTGCTTCAGATGAAGTTGGTATGATGGATATTGAGGCTTTAAAAAATCAAATTAAAAAAGATATTGCTGAAGGATATAACCCTGTACTGGTAAATCTTACTGCAGGAACTACCGTTTTAGGAGCTTTTGATCCAATAACTGAAGCTGCGGAGTTTTGTAATGAACATAATATTTGGTTACACGTTGATGGTGCTTATTGTGGTTCTGTTATTTTCAGTAAAAAATATAAACACTTACTCAACGGTTTAGAATTAGCGGATTCTTTTAGTTTTAATGCGCATAAAATGATAGGAACACCATTAACGTGTTCTTTAATTTTTACAAAAGATAAAAAACATTTATATAATTCTTTTGATAATGAAGCGAGTTATTTATATCAAACAGATGG
>Ga0105356_10003885_pt1 | contig 14581 bp, 11 predicted proteins | sample GOMGulsemesocosm_3_FD_83502 | JGI IMG/M metagenome (GOLD analysis project Ga0105356, IMG submission 83502) | Methane-oxidizing microbial communities from mesocosms in the Gulf of Mexico - GOM9D Gulf of Mexico | ecosystem: Environmental > Aquatic > Marine > Cold seeps | place: Gulf of Mexico...
AATTACTGCACTTTGTGGCAGATCATCTGCTAATTCGAACATATCCCCTTCCCGTTGCTGAGACATAGCTCCATCTCCTTTTCTGAGCTTAGCGCAAAGCGCTATTGCTATTAAATATTAAAAGTTGTTTTGAATCCATTGTTTTACGCGCGAAAAGAAGTCAACTGGGGCTTCTTCTCGATTATTTATTCTAATTGGGTCATTTTGCTGCATTGCTGCATAGAGCAATAGGCCAACAGAGGTGGCATAAATCGGATTATTGATCACATCAGTTAAGCCCGATACACCGATAGGCTTGGCCAAACGTACTGGCATATGGAAAATCTCTTCCGCTAGTTCAACCACCCCTTCCATTTTTGAAGTACCGCCGGTTAGTACAATTCCCGCGGCGACTAATTCTTCATAACCACTACGACGTAATTCAGCCTGAATAAGGGTAAATAATTCGTCGTATCTCGGTTCAACAACTTCTGCTAATGCCATGCGTGATAAGTCTCGTGGCGGTCGCTCACCGACACTGGGCACTTTAATCGTTTCATCTTCTTTTGCTAACTGAGTCAGCGCACACGCATATTTGATTTTAATCTCTTCAGCGTGCTGCGTTGGGGTTCGTAATGCCATCGCAATATCATTAGTCACCTGATCACCCGCAATGGGTATAACCGCGGTATGACGAATAGCACCATCAGTAAAGATTGCGATATCTGTGGTACCACCACCGATATCTACCAGACAAACACCCAGTTCTTTTTCATCTTCAGTTAATACTGCATAAGATGAAGCTAACTGTTCAAGAATAATATCATCCGTTTCTAGACCACAACGCTGCACACAACGTTCAATATTTTGTGCTGCATTCATTGCCCCTGTCACCATGTGTACTTTTGCTTCTAAGCGTACACCTGACATGCCAATCGGCTCTTTAATACCTTCTTGAGTATCAATCGAATATTCTTGCGGCAATACATGCAAGATACGATTTTCACCATGTAGCTGCACCGCTTTAGCCGCTTCAATTACACGTTCGATATCACCGTAAGTAACTTCACGATCTTTAATCGCCACCATGCCATGTGAATTCATAGACTGAATATGGCTACCTGCAATTCCGGCATACACAGAATGGATTCGACAGCCCGCCATTAACTCGGCTTCTTCTACTGCACGTTGAATCGATTGCACTGTGGATTCGATGTTTACGACGACACCTTTTTTCATACCACGACTTGGGTGCGACCCTAAGCCAACAATCTCAATTCCGCCTTCTGCCGTCATCTCGCCTACAATCGCGACAACCTTGGAAGTGCCAATATCCAGCCCAACCAGCATATTTTTTTGCGGTCCTTGACTCATGGTCTTTCTCCTAAATAGACAGCCATTTAATGGCTGCCCCTTTTCCGTATCTAAGATCAACAACCGCCACTTTTTCTTGTGGCAGTATGGCTAATAATTCAATTAATCGTTCTAAACGTTGCTCTAATTCTTGACGACCTAAGCGGATCGTCCAACCATTTTCTAATTCAACTCGCCAACTACCGACACGATCCATGGTCAAACTTACCATCTCAGCATCCGCTGATGATAAGCGCGACTGGAAGCGTTGAAACTGTCGCATAACTTGATCTGTTTTATGCTCTGGTCCAGAAAGTCTTGGCAAACTACTCGCATCAAAACTTTCCGCTAACATTAACTCTTCTCCTTGCGGGTTGAGTAATGCGTCGCTATTCCAAACGGCTACTGGAATATCTTCTTTAAACTTAACCAACAAGGTATCTGGCCAAACTTTTTTAACCTGGGCACTTTTAATTAACGCTAATTGTTCAAGCTCTAGTTTTACTTGGCGTACATCGAGAGAAAAAAAGTTTTGCTCTTTTACCCAAAGTAATTGCCTGACTAAATCTTCAGCCTGCCAATAACGAAACTCACCTTCGACCTCTACCTGCTCCACAGGCCAGCCCCATCGTACCTGCTGCAATCCCCAAATACTCGAAAGCAAAATAGCAACGACACAGAGCGATTGCAAAAACCATAACGGAATGACGGAGAATAACCGTTTAACCGAAAATGCTTCTTTCTTTTCTACACGGGTAGCCCCTTTGTTCGATACCGAACGCTTAGCTGTACCGCGAGTAGCTTTACGCTTCCCCTTATCGGTAATGGGCTGCGCTTGATCCTTCATCGAACTCATCTGCATATCTGTTTTAACCTAGCCGTTAACAATTTAGTCGTTAGCAATTTCCAGCTACAAGGTTTGCTGTAAGATGCTGACAACAAGCGCAGAGAAAGATAGACCACCCGCATTCGCTGCCATAGGCACTAATGAATGATCCGTCATACCGGGACTGGTATTAACTTCCAACAACCAAAAGTTACCTTCCGCATCTTGCATAGCATCGACACGCCCCCAGCCATTACAGCCAACCAGCTTAAATGCCTTCAACGACATTTTTTGTAATTCTGCTTCTGCATAATCAGGCAAGCCACAAGGCAATAAATACTGAGTATCATTGGCTTTATACTTAGCATCAAAATCATAGAAGTCATGAGTCGTTACTAACTGAATAGCCGGTAAAGCTTCTTCACCTAGAATAGTAACCGTAAATTCTTTACCTTCAATATATTGCTCAGCAATCACTAGATCATCATGCTGGGCAGCAAAAGCATAACTTTCGGCTAAACCTTCACTGGTATGAACTTTACGCATACCAATACTTGAGCCTTCTCGAGCAGGCTTTACCATCGCTAAACCACCCAAGGCTTGCATAATGGCATCCCAGTCACTATTTTTCTCTAAAACAAACGCTTTCGGTGTTGCGACTTGGCAGGCATCCCAAACCAACTTTGTACGCCACTTATCCATTCCCAAAGCCGATGCCATCACACCACTACCGGTATAAGGTTTATTCAATAATTCCAATAGTCCCTGCATGGTGCCATCTTCGCCACCACGACCGTGTAATGCGATAAAAGCACGATCAAATTCAGCATGGGATAACTGCTGCGCAGCATCATCACCAATATCAATACCAAAGGCATCAATACCTTGCTGCAAAAGTGCTTTCAATACTGCTGCACCACTATTTAAAGAGACAGGCCTCTCAGCTGAGGTTCCGCCCATTAAAACGGCCACTTTACCCAGTGCTTTTATCTCTTGCGGAGTAATTTCATAACTCATATTATTTTTTTACCGTACCACTATTAACAGCCATACTTGCAGCGACTATTTTAGGTAGTTGCTGAGTTAAAGTAATGGCCAAACTCCCAATATCCCCAGCACCTTGAGTCAATAACAAGTCGCCAGGTTTTAATACTTTACTTAGCAGCTGAGCGACATCTTCATCACGCTCAATAAATACAGGATCCAAAGCTCCACGCTGTCGAATACTACGACACAATGCGCGCCCCTCAGCACCAGCAATGGGTTTTTCTCCCGCAGGGTAAACGTCCATTAATAATAAGACATCGGGCTCCGACAATACTCGGACAAAATCTTCATATAAATCGCGCGTTCGGCTATAACGATGCGGCTGGAATAGAGCAACTAAACGACGCTCAGGAAACCCCTTACGAATCGCCTCCAGAGTCACTTCAACTTCTGTTGGGTGATGACCATAATCATCCACCAATAACACAGTGCCTTCATTGCCTTCACTATCAGTACAATCAACCTCCGCACAAACTTGGAAGCGACGACCGACACCGGCAAAGTGCTCTAATGCATAGACAATAGATTCGTCATCTACTTTTTCATCCGCAGCAACAACGATCGCAGCCAATGCATTTAATACGTTATGAACACCCGGCATACGCATGCGAACGGCAAGATCACTCGCATCTCCTGGGCGCTTAACTTTAAAGCTGGTAAACAACCCTTTTTGCTCAATATCAAATGCTTGGAAATCTGCATCATCACTCAAACCGTAGGTTACAAACTGGCGTGAAACCTGTGGTAATATTTCACGAACATTATCGTCGTCAATGCACAATACTGCCAAGCCATAGAATGGTAAATTATGTAAAAACTCGATAAAAGTCTGTTTCAACTTTTCGAAATCCCCGCCATACGTTTCCATATGGTCAGCATCGATATTGGTAATGATCGACGTCATCGGCTGAAGGTGTAAAAATGATGCATCACTTTCGTCCGCTTCAGCGACTAGATAACGACTCGCACCTAAACGGGCATTTGTACCCGAACTATTTAATCGACCACCGATTACATAGGTTGGATCTAATTTTGCCTGCGCTAAAATAGACGTTACTAAACTAGTAGTTGTAGTTTTCCCATGAGTTCCCGCCACTGCAATACCATGACGAAAGCGCATTAATTCGGCCAGCATTTCTGCGCGACGCACGATAGGAATTCGCTTTTCCATCGCCCTCTTAATTTCAGGATTACTCGGATCGATCGCCGTTGAAACTACGACAACATCAACACGCTCTACATTCTCGCTTTGGTGACCTAGAAAAACTTCAGCCCCCATATTGATTAAGTGCTGAGTCACTGAGGATTGACGTAAATCAGAACCACTAATTTCATAACCCTGATTCAATAATACTTCAGCAATGCCACACATACCGACGCCGCCGATACCAATAAAGTGGATGCGTTTAATACGACGCATCTCGGGTATTGCATAGGCTTCTGCTGGACCAGATGTCAGTGAATTATCGTTAGCCATTAATCTTTTAACCTTATTTGTTTTATTACTTGCTCGGTGACAACTTGAGTTGCATCAGCAATCGATGCGGCTTTAGCCGCTATCGCCATCTTTTCTATAATTTCTGGCTGCTTTGCATAAGCTAACCAACGATCTGCTAACCACTGAGCAGATAATTCTTTTTGTTGCTTTATTTCTGCGCCGCCAGCATTAACCAATACTTGTGCGTTCGCTGTTTGATGATCATCGACTGCAAAAGGAAACGGAATAAAAATAGCCGCTTTACCTGCACAAGCCACTTCAGAAACGGTTAACGCTCCAGCACGACAAACCACTAGATCAGCCCAAGCATACGCTTTTGCCATATCATCAATAAAAGCCACGACCTTAGCTTGGCCTGTTAATCCTTTTTCAGCATAAGTTTGCTGCACAGACTCAATATTCTTTTTACCGACCTGATGCCAAATATCAGCAATGTCTTTCGTTGCACCGTCTTTTGATAACAGCAGCAATGCATCGATGACTGCATTATTTAGTGCCACAGCGCCCAAACTGCCACCCACAACCAATACTTTTAGTTTTTTACTATCACGGTTTTCGGCGCTTGATTTCTCTAACGCCAGAATATTCGCCCGTACTGGATTGCCGGTAGTGAGTAATTTCTCTAGCCCTTTATTACCTTTAGACGCCTTAAAAGTATTAGGAAAAGCTTGCATCACAACGTTTGAAAGAGGTTTTAATAACCGGTTCGTCATACCAGGAAATGCATTTTGTTCATGTATCAATAAAGGCACACCTGATAACTTTGCCGCTACACCACCCGGGCCTGTGGCGAAGCCCCCCAATCCTAAAACAGCACTAGGGCGAACAATTCTAATAAAGCGCAGCGCCTGATAGATAGCTTTTACTATTTTCAATGGCGCACCTAACAACGCCAACTTGCCTTTACCACGTAATCCGGTAACGTTAATACAATGCAGTGGATAGCCTGCCTTGGGGATTAAATCTGCTTCAATACCCGCGGCTGTTCCAAGCCAGTGAATGTCATAACCTCGAGATTTTAATTCATCAGCAACCGCTAGCGCAGGGAAAACATGCCCCCCGGTTCCTCCAGCCATTATCAATACAGTTTTATTTGTCATTATGGCCTCCATTCAATTCATTGACGTAGGCATCAAAGCCTGTCACATAATTTTCGCTATCACTCTCACCATCACTCTCGCCTTCATTTTCGTTTGCAGAAAATTCAACGGCACGCTCTTTATTCTTTACTGGTGCCTTAGGCTTAACTTTCTTTTTACCTTTACTTGTCTCTGTCGCTAAAATCTCATCTTCTACTTCGATACTCACGCGATAAACTAAGGCAACCATGACACAGCAAATGATTAAACTACTGCCGCCATAACTAAAGAAAGGTAACGTCAACCCTTTCGTCGGCAACAAACCGGTATTCACCCCCAAGTTAATAATGACTTGCAAGCCAAATAAGGTCGCGATACCAAAACAAATAAAAGCACCGTATAAATTACCAAACTTTTGTGCTTTCCAACCAATGTGCATGCATTGAGATAAAAACAAAACAAGCAATGCTAATGCAAGCAGACCACCGACTAGCCCGGTCTCTTCAGCCCAGATTGCAAAAACGAAATCAGTATGAGCCTCTGGTAAATAAAACAATTTCTGTACACTTTCACCTAGGCCAGTACCCCAAAGTTCTCCTCGACCAAAAGCAATCAGAGCTTGCGCGAGCTGATAACCCGAACCATAAACATGATCAGGGTGAAAGGGCTGTAAATAGGAAGACAGACGGGCAAGACGATAATCTGAACTGGTAACTACCTCATAGCCTAGATATAGAGTAACGACTGCTAGTAGGAAGAACTGCCCTGCCTTAACACCGCCTAAAAACAATAAAACTAAAACCGCCCCCATCAGTACCACTACTGATCCAAAATCTGGCTCTAATAACAACAAGACGACGATAAAGCCTAAAATAACTAACGGCTTAATAAAACCTGACCATTGGTTCTGTACTTCAGCCTGACGACGAATTAAATAACCTGAGATATAGAGCACGACTGTCAATTTAACAATTTCCGAAGGCTGCACCTTCATCAGACCCAAATTCAACCAACGGGCACTACCATTCACTTCGTGACCAATGCCAGGAATCAAAACGGCAACTAAACCTAGCCCCCCCAATAACAACCACAACCAATCTGTTTTTTTCCACCACGATAAAGGAATACGACTAATAGCAAACGCTACCGCGATACCCAGTAAAATATAAATACCGTGACGAGTAGAGAAGTAAGCTGCGTTCCCCGTATACGTTTCAGCGATACTGGTTGATGCAGACATCACCATCACCCAGCCTAAAGCCATTAACGCCAACCAAGACCAAACAAGACCGTTCATTCTTACGGCAAAAAACTGTGAAAAATCTTTATCACCATAAACTGAATCCAAACCAATGAAGGACGATTTACGGCTTTCATTTCTCAGCTTACTATTACGTTTCTTATTTGAAGTCTTAGCGGTCATCAGCCACCTCTTTCACTAGACATTCAAAAGCTTCACCGCGTTTCACATAATTACTGAATTGGTCAAAACTCGCACACGCGGGTGAAAATAAAATAATCTCTCCGGCATTGGCAATCAAGCGCGCTTGCGTTACTGCCTCTGCCAAGGTTTCGACCACAATAATATCAGTACTTTTCTTTAAGTCTTTACTGATGACCTGGGCATCTCGGCCAAACAGAAGCGCTTGTTTAACACTCTTATGACAAGCATCTGCTAAAGGTACAAAATCTTGATCTTTGCCGACTCCGCCCGCAATCAAGATCAAGTTTCTTTCATCAGCTTTAGCGAGCCCTTCAATAGCGGCTAGAGTCGAACCAACGTTGGTGCCTTTGGAATCATTAAAATATTGCACGCCTTTTTGCTCAGCGACCCAAGCACAGCGATGGGGCAGACCGTTAAACTGACTTAATACCTGATTCAGTTGAGCAGAAGAGACATCAAATTTATTCGGCAATGATTCTATTAAAGCGATAGCCGCCAAAGCATTTAATTGGTTATGACGGCCTTTGATTTTTAATTCTGCTACTGGGAATAAAGGCTGTTGCTCGAACATTAGATATTCACCAGCACTATTATTTTTAGCGAGATCCGCTTCAATAGTGGCAATTGAATACTGATTTTTCGCCGCAACGCTGTTTGCTGCAAGCTGCAAGCCGAAGCTGCGCTTTGGCATAGAATCACTGACTAGCGGCTGAGTTAAGCTATCTTCACGATTAACAACAATGCTTCGACAGCCTTGAAAAATACGATGCTTAGCCTGATGGTAACTCATCATAGAATCATAGCGATCCATATGATCTTCACTAATATTTAGCACACAGGCAACTTCGGCAGCTAAATGATGCGTAGTTTCTAACTGAAAACTCGACAACTCAACCACATAACATAAATAGTCATCATCTTTTAATAGAACATCCAAAACAGGAATGCCAATATTACCGCATACCGCAGGTTTGTGGCCTGCTGCTGCTAGAATTTCACCGACTAAGGTAGTAACTGTACTTTTTCCGTTCGAACCAGTGATACCAATGATCGGCTTTGTTACGTACTCAGCAAAGATATCGACATCACCACGAACACGACTGCCCTGCTGTTTAGCGTAAGCAATTGCAGGTTCAGCAATTGCGATACCAGGGCTCACAATCAGTTCTTGATACTGAGCCAATAATGTTCCGTCTAAAGCACCATTAATTATCTGACTACTTGAAAATTCAAGCGCTATCGCATCCTGATTGGGTACAACATCGCGAGTATCACACAAATCAAACGACAAGCCTTTCGCGGTCAAAAAACGCGCACAGGAAATCCCTGTCTGGCCCATGCCAACAATTAAGCGCTTTTGATCTGTGGTTATCAGGTTTGTCATTCTAGTCGTTGATCTCTTTAATTAGCGTTAATACTATCGGTCACAGTTTGAGTATGTTGTTAGCGAATTTTTAACGTCGCCAATCCAGCTAAAACCAATAGTAGGGTAATAATCCAGAAACGAACGATAACGCGAGGCTCTGGCCAGCCTTTCAATTCATAGTGGTGATGCAATGGAGCCATACGAAAAATGCGCTTACCTGTCAGCTTAAAAGAACCCACCTGCAAAATAACCGATACCGTTTCAGCAACGAATATACCGCCCATAATAAAGAATACGATTTCTTGGCGCGTAATAATGGCCATCATCCCCAGTGCCGCGCCTAGGGCTAGAGAACCCACATCTCCCATAAATACTTGCGCTGGATAGGTGTTAAACCATAAAAAACCAACACCCGCCCCGACTAACGCACCACTAAAAATAACTAACTCACCAGCGCCTAAAACATAAGGGATCGATAAATATTCTGAGTAATTCACGTTTCCCGCAAGATAGGCACAAAGTCCTAAAGCAGCACCAACCATTACTGTGGGTAAAATTGCCAAGCCGTCGAGACCATCCGTTAGATTAACCGCATTACTGGCACCCACAATAACGAAGTAACTTAGAACAATATAAAAAATACCTAAATCTAATAGCACATCTTTAAAAAATGGAATTATCAATGAGGTTTCCGCAGCGGTTGGCGCTGTCATAAACATATAAGTCCCCGCAATGATTGCTAATAGCGACTGCCAGAAGTATTTCCAGCGGGCAGGTAAACCCTTAGAGTTTTTCTCAACCACTTTTCTATAATCATCAATCCAGCCAATGACACCAAACGCTAAAGTAACCAATAAGGTGAGCCAGACGTATTTATTTTCTAAATCGCCCCATAACAAGGTACTGACCGATATCGACAATAAAATCAAAGCACCACCCATTGTCGGGGTACCCGCTTTACTTAAATGCGACTTTGGACCGTCGTCACGAATAGTTTGACCGATTTGATATTCGCGTAATTTACGAATAACTTTAGGGCCTAAAAACAAAGCCACCGCTAACGCCGTAATTACCGCAAAAATTGCACGCAACGATAGGTATTGCACAACTGCAAAACCTGAATGAAACTGTGATAAATAATCAGCTAACCATAACAACATATCTAAACTTCTCCTTCCCGAATACTATTAACAGAATCTTCTCGATTCTTAATTGACAGTGCGCTAACGATTTTATCCATACCCGCACTGCGTGAGCCTTTCACCAAAAATATCTGGCCAGGCTCTTTATTGTTATTAATGTAGTTCAGCAATTCGCTTTGCTGCTTAAACCAGTTTGCATTTCTTTTACTATTATCATTACTAATATTTTTTTTGAATGCTTCAACTGCGTGATAACAAGCACTGCCTGTCGCCACAAAATTCGCAATCCCTGCTTTACTCGCATACTCACCCATTTCAGCATGAATAGCGGCTGAGTCATCTCCTAACTCAGCCATATCACCCAGAACCAACCAGGCCTTATCTTTCCATAACGCTAAAACATCAATCGCCGCTTTTACCGATGCAGGACTCGCGTTATAACTATCATTCAATATACGAATACCATCTTGCCCATCAACCCACTGCAAACGACCAGCAACAGCAGGTAAGTTTTTCAGTTGTTGGCAAATTTTCACCGGCTCAAGATGAATCGCTATGCCTGCTGCAATAGCAGACAAAGCATTCATTACATTATGCTCACCTAACAAGGGGATCGAACAAGGGATCGTTTGCTGACCATAGATAAGGTCAAAACGACTGCCAGCCTCATCACAAATAATATTTTTCGCCATCACATCGGCATAGTTCGCAATACCAAAACTTAATACCTTGCGGCCTTCTGCGCGTAATGCCCAATCTGCATAGAATTCATCATCAGCATTCAATACCGCACAACCTTCTGCACTTAAAGAATCAATAATCTCTCCCTTAGTACGCATAATTGTTTCTATGCTGCCAAAACCTTCTAAATGTGCGCCACTAACATTGGTAATAATCGCCACATCTGGTTTAGTAAACTGAGCACTATAAGCAATTTCACCTTCTCCACTCGCCCCCAGCTCAATAACGGCAGCTTGATGCTGAGGTTCCAAGCCAAGCAAGGTTAATGGTGCGCCAATATGATTATTAAAATTGCCCGGCGTAGACCAACACTCACCAACAAGCTGCATCATATGAGCAGCCATTGATTTAACCGATGTTTTACCCGCACTGCCCGTTATCGCAATTAAAGGGCCATTAAATTTTTCACGATTCCATAAGCTTGCTTGCCCTAACGCGAGCAAAGTATCGGCCACCACCAATAAAGGAAATGAATGTTTCAATAGTTCACTATTATCATCGACATAAGCTTGGTCAACAATTGCCGCAACAGCACTACTTTTTTGTGCCTGCGCTAGGTAATGATGACCATCAAAATTATCGCCGCGTAACGCCAGAAAGATATCACCCACGACAATACTGCGAGTATCGGTATTAATTTTTTCTGCCGTTATTAGCGCGTCCTGAGAGCCAGCCGCAGTAAGTTTTGCATTAATTGCTGTGGCTAATTCCACTAAAGAAAAAGAAGTCATCATTTCAAGATCTCCTTACTATTATTTACTTCCTTGTTTGAACTATCTCGATAGCCCAAGGCAAGTAAAACTGCTTCATCGCTATAAGGAATTTTCACCCCGGCAACATCTTGATAGGCTTCATGACCTTTACCCGCAATTAAAAGCACATCATCAACACTTAACTCAGTGAGCGCCTTATTAATTGCTTGCTCGCGATCCAGCTCAATTCTCACCGGTTTAGGGCTAGCACTGCCTAAGCCCAATTGCATATCCGTTATAATGGTAGCGAGATTTTCATGGCGAGGATTATCAGCCGTCAAATAGATAACATCCGCAAGCTCTTGAGCCACCATAGTCATCAAAGCACGCTTTTCTTTATCGCGATTACCACCGCAGCCAAATACCAGCGCTAGCTTCCCTTGTCTGGTTTGCTCACCAGATGATTGCTTCTTTATTTGGCGTGATAACGTTGCCAACACATTTTTCAGTGCATCAGGCGTATGAGCAAAGTCGACAATAGCCGCCGCCGAATTATCTTTTTGATAAGCCTGCATACGCCCAGGAGCAGGACTAATATTCTCAATCGCTGCAATAATTTCATTCAGTGAAAACTGCTCTTCGACCGCCAATACCGCAATTGCAGCTAAAACATTGGCCAAGTTAAAATCGCCGACCATATTGATGCTAAAATTTGCATCACCCCAAGGGGTTGAGATAGCCGCATCGATGGATGCTCCGTGCATCTGCCAGCTTACCACCCTTACATCAGCACTATCTGCAAAGCCGTAACTAAACTTTTTCGCGCTTATCGCTTTATCTAGCAATAAACGCTGACCATAATCATCATCCGAATTAATAATGGCAAACTTCAATTCTGGCGCTAAAAACAACTGTCGTTTAATGGCAAAGTAACTTTCCATATCACCATGATAATCGAGATGATCTTGGCTTAAGTTAGCAAACACCGCAGTATCAAAAGTAAGTCCTTCGATACGCTGCTGCTCAATACCATGACTGGAGACTTCCATCGCCACAACTTCAGCACCCTGCTGTTTCATCATCGAAAATTGACGCAACAAAACCGCTAATTCAGGGGTTGTATTTTTACTTTCACAGATATTAGGCCAAATACCAAAACCTAAAGTGCCCATTAGACCCGCAGGTTGATTTAATCCAGCGCTCATCTGGGCAATAAAGCGGGTAATGCTGCTTTTACCGTTAGTCCCCGTCACGGCTAATAAACGCATATCAAATGCGTCCGTCGATTGATTATAAAAATCTATAAGTAACGTATTCAACATGCACTTTAAGCTGGCTAAATATATAACAGGAATATTTTCTTGCTGGGTATTCTGTTTCATTTCGACAGAGTCAATATCAGACTCCACAATAACCGCGCTCGCGCCACGCTCAAGTGCATCATCAATAAACTGCTTACCATGATGAGTAATACCGGCTAATGCGATAAAACAATCATTCAATTCAACATCGCGATTATCCGTCACTAAACCGCTGATTTCTACCCGAGGAATAATTAACTCTGAGTTTGAAAGAAGAGGATTTATAAGCTGCTCAAGGTTCATAATGAAGACACCTCGGCAACATGAAAGTCTTTACTTTGATCCGGAGCAATTTGTAATGTGCGCAGAGCCCCTTCCATAATACGAGAAAAAGCAGGAGCGGCCACTTCGCCGCCATAATACTCTTGGCCCTGAGGTTGATCGATAACAACAACCAGAACAAAACGAGGATCTGATATTGGCGCGATACCAGCAAAAATTGCACTGTATTCAGAATCTTGATAACCCTCTTTACCTACTTTGTGCGACGTACCCGTTTTACCTCCCACACGGTAACCCGCAACTTTAGCCCGGGTGCCAGTACCTCCTTTTTGCGTCACGGTTTCCAACATACGCGTCATATCTTTTGCCACAGAGGCAGGCATAATTTGTTCACAAGGCGTCTGCGCATTGGTCAAGATCAAACGCGCTTCATGCAAGCATCCTTTATTCGCAAAAGCGGTATAAGCTTGTGCGAGCTGTAAAGGGGTCACCGCTAAGCCATAACCATATGATAAGGTCGCTAAACCTAACTTATCCAATTTTTGCGGATACGGTAGTCGACCAACGGCTTCCCCAGGGAAACCTAACGCTGTCGCTTGGCCAAGCTTGGCATCATGTAACATCGTCCATAAAGCTTCAGCGCCCATATCATGCGCTAGCTTAGTAACACCGATATTACTCGACTTAGTAATAATCCCTGTCAGACTCAAGCGCCCATAATTTCGATGATCACGAATCGTTTTCCGCTTAATACGCATATAACCCGGCGAAGTATTAATCACCGAGTTCGCACCGTACTTGCCAGCTTTCAACGATGCAGCAACAGTAAAGGCCTTCATCGTGGATCCCGGCTCAATCATGTCCGTTAACGCACGATTACGCATTTCTTCAGCACGGAGCGTAGCGCGGTTATTTGGATTATAAGACGGTCGATTAACCAACGCTAAAATATCACCGTTGCGAGCATCTAATAAAACCGCACTGCCCCAATTGGCCTTATGCGCTTGCACTACCGCTTTTAATTCTCGATAGGCTAAATACTGCAATCGTAAATCTAAGGTTAACTTTAATTCATTACCGGGCTTAGCGATGGCAGATACATTAAGCTGTTTAATCACATTGCCTAATAAATCCTTAACAACTCGCTGCTGCCCTGGCGCACCTTGCAACCAATCATCATAAGCTAGCTCTAAACCTTCCTGCCCCTTACCATCAATATTGGTCATGCCGACAACGTGGGAAGTCACTTCTGACGCAGGATAAAAACGACGATATTCTGTTTCTGAAAATAAGCCTTTTAACTTAAGCGCAAGAATTTTTTTAGCTTGCTCGGGAGGCAGGTGACGCTTCACATACATAAAGCCTTGCTGACGATTGCGTTTTAAGCGACGCGCTAATTTATTGGTAGAAATTTTCAAACTGGCTGCAAGCTTTGGAGCATTCGCGGTGTCAAATAGCTTGGGGTTTAGCCACAAGCTCATAACAGGAGAACTCACCGCCAACGCTTCACCATGACGATCTTTAATATCACCACGTAATGCCGGTATCGATTCTTCACGCACCATGCGTTGCTCACCTTGAGCGGCTAAAAAAGATTGCTGCACTAGATGCAGATACCCCATACGTCCAGCAACGACAAATACCAGAGACACGAAAACGCTCAGCACAAGCGCAAAACGCCATACCGGAATACGATATTCAATATCTTCTGTTTTAGCAGTAGTCGCTGCTTTTTTAGCACGAGGTTTAGCCACGTTAGAGTGTGCCTTTCATCTTTTATATTTTCCTTTCAGTAATCCATTACAACTTTAATATTTATTTTATTTCGCAA
>Ga0105356_10003891_pt1 | contig 14571 bp, 8 predicted proteins | sample GOMGulsemesocosm_3_FD_83502 | JGI IMG/M metagenome (GOLD analysis project Ga0105356, IMG submission 83502) | Methane-oxidizing microbial communities from mesocosms in the Gulf of Mexico - GOM9D Gulf of Mexico | ecosystem: Environmental > Aquatic > Marine > Cold seeps | place: Gulf of Mexico...
TCCTGCCCAAGGTGTTTATAGTTTTGGTTCTCCAATTTTTGACGCGGCTACTTTGAGATTAGAAAATGGAAATCGATTTAAAATACTAACAGAAAATAATTCTAAGGAGAATAAATATATTCAGTCCATAATTTTGAATAACGAAGTCATTGACAGAAATTATATTACCCACCAAGAAATTATAAATGGAGGCACACTCATTTTTAAAATGGGAGCTTCCCCAAATACAACAAGAATTCAAGGATTATCCTTGTCATCCAAAATATATAATTAAGTTATGCGTAAACATCTATTATTTCTAGCCCTAATATTAACAACGATACTTGCCTGTAAAACCCAAGAACCTAAAGTTTTTGTAGAAAGTGATATTCAAATCATCCCAAGGCCAGCAGCATTAAAACTGAACTCGGGAGTGTTTCAATTCACAAAAAACACAGTATTTGTTGTAAATGGTATTGAGCAACAAGAGATAGCAAATGCCTTGATCACTAGGTTTAAAACGGCTACAGGATTAGATCTTAATACAGTAAATGAGCTGCCACAATCAAATTATATCCAGTTTGTAAATGACGATAATTTGAAGCATGAGGGGTATACATTGCAGGTTGATAATGAGAAGATCAAGATTAGCGCAAAATCGAATGCAGGATTTGTTTATGGATTGGAATCAGTACGTCAATTATTGCCAGTTGCTATAGAGAGTAAAACTGTAGTTTCTGATGTACAATGGATCATTCCTAATGTTGAAATTCAGGATGAGCCACGATTTAAGTGGAGAGGATTGATGTTGGATTTATCGCGTCACTTTTTTGATAAAGATTATATAATTGAAGTTATAGACGGACTCGCTATGCATAAGATGAATGTCTTGCATTTGCATTTGGTAGATGATCAGGGCTGGCGTATGGAAATTAAAAAGTATCCTAAATTAACTGAGGTCGGCGCTTGGAGAGTAGATCAGGAAGATGCACATTGGAGCGCGAGAGAACCAGTTAAACCTGGTGAAAAAGGAACCTATGGCGGATTTTTGACCCAAGAAGAATTAAGAGAAATTGTAAAATATGCGGCCTCTAGAAATGTAGAGGTTATTCCCGAAATTGAGATGCCAGCACATGTTACCAGCGCCATTGCTGCCTACCCAGAATTGTCTTGTTTCGAAACACCAGTTGGTGTTCCTTCGGGAGGAGTTTGGCCAATTACAGATATTTATTGCGCCGGTAAGGAAAGTACCTTTGCGTTTTTGGAGAATGTATTATTAGAAGTGATGGATATATTCCCGTCTACATATATTCATATTGGAGGAGATGAAGCAACGAAAACCAATTGGAAGACTTGTCCGCATTGTAAAAAAAGAATGCAATCTGAAGGTCTTCATGACGTGGAGCAATTACAAAGCTATTTTATAAAACGCATGGAGAAATTTATCAACTCTAAAGGAAAGAAGTTAGTAGGATGGGACGAGATCTTGGAAGGAGGTTTAGCTCCTGATGCTACTGTAATGAGTTGGCGAGGTGTAAAAGGAGGTGTCGAAGCTGCAAAGCAAGGTCATGATGTCGTGATGACTCCTGGGACGCATTGTTATTTTGACCATTATCAGGGGCCTCAAAATGAAGAGCCTTTGGCTTGGGGTGGTTTTACACCCCTGAGTAAAGTCTATGAGTTTGACCCTGTTGTAGATTCAATGACTGAAGAAGAAGCCAATCACGTCTTAGGAGGACAAGCGAATCTATGGGCGGAGTTTGTGCCTACAAATTCACAGTCTCAATACATGATATTTCCAAGGATTTCAGCCTTGGCAGAAACCGTATGGAGCCCAAAAGAATTAAGAGATTGGGATGATTTTTCAGGCCGGGTAAGAACCTTATTCAAAAGGTATGAGCATCTGGGAATTAATTATGCCAAAAGTGCTTATTTAGTTACCGCTGATACACAAATTAATATTGAAAATAAAGCTGTGGAAGTCTTGCTTAAAAATGAGTTTCCAAAATCAGATATTCGCTATACTCTTGATGGGAGTGACCCAGGGAGTGCTTCGGTAAAATATCAGGAACCTATTAAGCTTACAGAAACTACGAATGTAAAAGCCTCTTTGTTTGAAAATGATAAACCAGTTGGTAAAGTATTTCATAAAACAATAAAGTTTCACAAGGCAATTGGTAAAAAAGTGTCTTATAATGGGATTTATAGTGATAGCTACCAAGGGGCAGGTGAGTTTGGAATGGTAAACTCCTTGAGAGGAACCAAGAATTTTCATGATGGTCAGTGGCAAGCTTGGCTAGATAAAGATATGGATGTTGTAATCGATCTTGAACAGCAAACAACAATCCATCAGGTTACCGTTGGATCAATGGAAAATCAAGGCCCCGGAATTTATTACCCTTCCAAGGTTAGTGTTTTAGTATCTGAAGATGGTGAAACATTTCATGAGGTCGGTAATATTAAACGCGCTTATGCAAAAAGTGGTGCTTCCGAACTTAAAGATTTTGTGGTCGATTTTAAAGAAGTCAATGCGCGGTATGTTAAAGTTATTGCAACCAATTTAAAAAAGATACCAAATGGTGGGGGCGTGTGGTTGTTTATTGATGAAATTGTGATAGACTAGACATTTTACCTGAGTTTTTATATGAAATTATAAGGCGTGATTTGTAGGTTAAGTATGAGCTTTTGAAAATATTTTATCCTTCAGGGCTCGTGAATTGTTATTCGCCATACAAATTATGCTAAACAGAATTGAAATACTACCTTAGGGAAAATTTATTCCCGTGGTTAATAGAAAAAAAATCAGATTTAAATTAGGGCTGTATTTTGTCATTCCTTTTGTCCTTGTTCTTGGATTGAAGTTTGGATGGATGCTCTTGAATGACGAGGGATATCAAAATTTAGATGCTACCGAAATAAATACTAATGCTGAAAAAGTTCCAGATAAAATTGATTATATTTTTGATGTAAAACCTATTCTTTCCGATCGCTGTTATCTCTGTCACGGTCCAGATGAAGGGACTCGAGAAGCAGGACTCCGATTGGATATTAAAGAAAACGCCTTTGCTGCTATAGGTAAAGATTTAGATCGATACGCTATAGTTCCAGGGAATAAGGAGACCAGTCAGTTGGTTTATAGAATAAATAACCCCGATCAAGAAAAGATTATGCCTCCTGTGCATTCTAATTTGAGCTTATCAGATTATGAAAAGCAAGTCCTTACAAAATGGGTAGAACAGGGCGCAGAGTGGAAAGATCATTGGGCCTTTGTCGTGCCTCAAAAAGCTAATGTTCCTGTTGTTTCAAACAGGAATCCTGCAAATGAAATAGATAATTTTATTCTTAGTACCCTTGAGCAAAAAGGATTAAAACCTTCACAAAAGGCTTCAAAGGAAAAATTGTTGCGACGGGTTTATTTTGATCTTACCGGATTGCCACCTTCCATAGCCAATATTGATGCGTTTATTAATGATGAAGCTGAAAATGCCTATGAAAAAGTAGTCGATCAATTATTGGCCTCTCCATCCTATAGCGAAAGAATGACCTCCGACTGGTTGGATATTGCGAGATATGCCGATACTCATGGTTATCAAGATGATTTAGAACGTGTGATGTGGCCTTGGAGAGATTGGGTAATCCACGCTTTTAATAAAAATTTATCCTACGACCAATTTATAAAATGGCAATTGGCAGGAGATCTAATGCCCGATGCCAGTTTGGAACAAATTGTGGCAACTGGTTTTAATCGAAATCATAAAATAACCCAAGAAGGTGGAGTGATCGATGAAGAATATCGTGTGGAGTATGTCATGGATAGAGCTAATACCACCTCAAAATCCCTGTTGGGACTAACCATGGAATGCGCGAGGTGTCATGATCATAAATACGATCCGATCTCCCAAAAGGATTTTTACGGATTTTATGCATTTTTCAATCAAATTAATGAGAAAGGACGGATTGATTACAATGAAATTCCAGAGCCTAATATTAAGATTAGCAGCGCCGAATTAGAAAGCGCATTGGCCTTTGTTAAAATGCCAGATTCTATCAAAGCGGTGAAATTGATGGTGATGAAGGAAGAGGCTTCTTTTAATCGAAAAACTTACGTTTTAAATCGTGGGACTTACGACAATCCAACCGAAGAAGTTCAGTTTGGAACTCCCGAAGTATTATTAGCTTTTTCAGATAAGTTTGAACAGAACCGATTGGGATTGGCAGAATGGCTCTTCGACGAAAATAACCCACTTACAGCAAGAGTGGCTGTCAATAGATTGTGGCAGCAAATGTTTGGTATGGGAATCGTGTCTACCACTGCCGATTTTGGTAACCAAGGGAGTCTGCCATCACATCCAGAATTATTGGATTGGCTTGCCGTGACCTTTAAAGAAGAAGGTTGGGATATTAAAAGAATGTTGAAAAAAATGGCCCTGTCTAATACCTATCAACAAAGTGTAAAAGTAACACCTGAATTGTTGGAAATAGATCCCGAAAACAGATATTTAGCAAGAAGTTCAAGAGACAAATTAACGGCCGAAATGATTAGAGATAATGCCCTTTCGGTGAGTGGTTTATTGGTGAATAAAATTGGAGGACCAAGTGTTAAGCCTTATCAGCCGGAAGGTTTATGGGCCGAAACTACTTCAGGCCAAGGCTTGACCAAATATATTCTTGATACTGGTGAAAATTTATACCGTCGGAGCATTTATACGTTTTGGAAACGTACAGTTCCACCGCCAGCGATGACCACTTTTGATGCGTCGAGCAGAGATGATTGTACGGTTAAACGTCAAAAAACAAGTACGCCATTACAAGCTCTGGTCATGTTAAATGACCCACAATTAATGGAAGCCTCAAAGGTTCTTGCCATGAGTTTGTTAAACAAATCAATGACCGATGAAGAACGTATAATTACAATTTTTAGAAAAATCACCTCTCGTACACCAGAGGCCTCTGAAATAGAGAATCTATTGACCTTTTTAGAAGATTCTGAGAATAATTTTGACCAAAGTAAGTTGAAAATAAATGATGAGACTAACTCCGAGATCCGCCCTGAAAAAGTATATGGTCTCACGATTTTAGTAAGTTTAGTTTTTAATTTGGATGAAGCAATAGTAAAAGGATAACACTATGGACGAGCAATTAAAACATCACCTGAATAGTAATAGACGTCATTTTTTAAAAAAAATGGGACTTGGCATAGGAGGATTAGCCGCAGCTTCAATGATGGATCCCTTGAACTTGTTTTCAAAGGACGGCCTGATGAATCCAAGTGGTATGAAATTACCCCATTTTGCTCCTAAAGCAAAACGGATTATTTATTTGTTTCAAAGTGGAGGGCCATCTCAATTGGATCTTTTCGATTATAAACCAATGTTGAATACCATGCGGGGACAAGATCTCCCCGATTCGATTAGAAAAGGACAACGATTAACAGGAATGACTTCCGGTCAGGATAGTTTTCCATTAGTCGGTAGTAATTTTAAATTTAAACAGTATGGAGAATCCCGTGCCTGGGTAAGTGATATCATGCCCTATACAGCCAAAATAGTGGATGAATTATGTTTTGTGAAATCCATGCATACCGAGGCTATAAATCATGATCCTGCGATAACCTTTTTTCAAACGGGTTCACAGCAATCAGGAAGACCTAGTATTGGTTCTTGGATGAGTTATGGTTTAGGAAGTTTAAACGATAATTTACCGACGTTTTCAGTCTTATTATCACGAGGTACAGGAAGACCTTTTGGACAACCGCTATATTCGCGATTATGGGGTAATGGTTTTTTAAGTTCCTTGCATCAAGGTGTTCAGTTTAGATCGGGTAAGGACCCTGTACTTTATTTAAAAGATCCTGAAGGAATGTCTCGTAGTGAACGTAGAAAAATGCTGGATCATATCAATGAATTAAATCATAAGCAGGAACAAGAGTTTGGAGACCCCGAAATCAATAGTAGAATAGCCCAATATGAAATGGCTTATCGTATGCAGACATCGGTTCCAGAGACTATGAGTGTTGAAAATGAGCCCGATCATATCATTCAAATGTATGGACCCGATGCTATCGTTCCCGGCACCTATGCGGCAAATTGCCTATTGGCCAGACGATTAATTGAAAAGGATGTGAGATTCGTACAACTATATCATATGGGTTGGGATCAACACGAAAATTTACCAAATCAAATTGAAAAACAAGCTAAAGATGTCGATCAGGCTACTGCCGCCTTAATTATGGATTTAAAACAACGCGGTCTTTTAGATGATACACTCGTCGTCTGGGGCGGAGAATTTGGGAGGACAAATTACAGTCAGGGTGTTTTAACTGATACCAATTACGGAAGAGATCATCACCCGAGATGTTTTACTATGTTTATGGCTGGTGGCGGTATAAAACCAGGATTTACATATGGTGAAACCGATGAGTTTGGCTATAATATTACCAAAGATCCCATGCATGTACACGATTTACAAGCTACAATAATGCATCTTTCGGGGATCGATCATACCAAATTCACCTACAAACATCAAGGAAGAAGATTTAGACTGACCGATATTGCAGGTAATGTGAATCATAATATTTTATCATAGACAACATAATGAAGCGTAGACAATTCTTAGAAAAATCGGCTTTAGCATCCTTTGGAATTTTAAGTAGTTCCATGTATACGAGTGCCTTCGGATTTGAAAGGAATAAAGATGTTATTATAGGGCATAATTCACACCGCTATAAAGTAGATATGAATTGGGGTAATTTAAACCCTTTACAAGTTCCTGTTAAAGATTGTCACGAAATTGTCCAAGACTCAAAGGGACGCATTGTTATGTTGACGAATCACATTAAAAACAATGTGATTATTTACGACAAATCAGGAAAATTATTAGAAACTTGGGGTACAGATTTTCCGGGAGGACACGGTTTGACACTCATTAAAGAAAATGGAGATGATTTTTTATTAATTACCGATTATGAACGGCATCAAATTATAAAGACCACCATTGATGGGACTGTCGTTTTTGAAATTGATTATCCTGCTGAAACCGGGAAGTATGGATCAAAAGAGGAATTTAAACCAACGGAAACAACTGTTTTAGAGAATGGTGATTTTTATGTAGCTGATGGCTATGGTAATCAATATATCACCCATTATAATCACAAGGGGGAATTACTTAATATTTTTGGAGGAAGAGGTACAGAAGACGCTCAATTTTTAAATGCCCATGGTATTTGTTTGGATAATAGAAACCCATTCGACCCTTGTTTACTTATATCAGCCAGAGAACAAAATATACTCAAACGCTTTAGTTTGGATGGTAAATACTTGTCATCAATACCTGTTCCTGGTGCTTTAATTTGCAGACCTGTGGTCCATAAAAAAGATATTTATTTTGCAGTTTTAAAATCTAAAGAAGCAGCAAATGCCGATTCAGGATTCTTGCTGATTATGGATGAAAACAATAAGGTTGTATCCTGCCCAGGGGCCACTTCTCCTGAATATGCCCAAGGGACATTAAATGAATTGTACCAAAGCATTCGTCTATTTCAATATCCACATGATGTATGTGTTGATGAAGATGATAATATTTATGTAGCTCAATGGAATTCAGGAAATACTTATCCAATCAAACTGTTGCGAACATGAATAAATTGATACTTATAGGGAGTCTGTTGTTGATGCTTGGTTGTAAGCAGGAGCATAGCAGTGCCATGCTGCAAAGTCAGGATGTGCGATTGGTAAAACCACGGGTTTTGGCGACGAGTAAAATTATTGACACTTCTGTGTTTGTTAGCGCTGAATTAAGAATGGATGGGATTGAAATTTATATGACCTCCGATGGGACAGAGCCTTCTATAAACTCAAAATTATATACCCAACCTTTACAAATTTCAGAACCGGGAATTTATAAGTTTAAAGCCTATCATAGGGAATGGCAGGAGAGTGAAACAGAAACCATTACATTACTGAGAAAAGGAATATCGGCAGATACTATTATTTGGTCATCCAAGCCTCATGTAAAGTATAGCGGCAAGGGAATAAATACCCTTGTAAATAACAATAAGGCCAGCGTAAATTATATGGACCCAGAATGGGTAGGCTTTGATTCTAATGCCAATGCTATTACAGTTTTCAAAGAAAAAACATTTATTAAAACCCTTGATATTGGATATTTAAATAATCCGAGTGCCTGGATCTTCCCTCCAGAGCAAATTGAGATTTTTATTTCTGAAAATGGTCTTGATTTTGTAGCCTTAGAAAAACTAAATTTGAGCCCCTTAACTTCTGGGAAGGACCAAAGGGTAGAAACAATTCAAATGACGATTAATAAAACTGTAAAAGCAATAAAAGTTGAAGTTAAAAATGTAAAAGAAATTCCATCATGGCATGAGGGGGCAGGAAAGACTGCTTGGCTATTTATGGACGAATGGATATTTAATTAGTGATGGGTAATAAAATGGTAAAAAAAATACTGCTTTTTATATTGATGATCGGTTTTCACTTGGAGATTTTTGCTAGTCAAGTCAATCCAGAGGAAACCTCTAGGTTGATCCTGTTTTTAGGTAGATTTCATCCCCTGATTTTGCACCTTCCGATTGGGGCACTAATCATTACGTTTTATCTGGATATCGTTGGGAGACTCCGAAAAAACTATCCTAAGCAAACCATCAGTATGGCATTGGGGTTTTCTTCCTTTTTTGCCATATTAGCTTGTGTATTGGGCTATTTTCTATCCTTGGAGGGCGGCTATGACAAGGCGAGTGTCGATATCCACTTTTGGACTGGTATTCTGGCGGCAATTCTGATTACCTTACTCTATCTCATGAGTAAATCTACTTTGAAAAGAATCAGACAATCATTTTTCCTCGTATTCATGCTTACCATGGTGAGTTTGAGTATAGCAGGTCATTATGGAAGTGTTTTAACCCATGGGGATAATTTTATTACCGAGTATGCCAACGCTCCTGCTGAACAACGAACTATTACAGTAATAGATAGTCTTAAAATGTATGATGATGTCATTCATAAAATATTGGACGACAAATGTATTCAGTGTCATAATTCAACAAAGAAAAAAGGAGATCTATCACTAATTTCTAAAGCAGCAATTTTAAAAGGCGGGGAAAACGGGGAAATTGTACATCCCAACGATGCCTTGAATAGTTCACTTTATGCAAATGCCCTATTACCCATATCGGAGGAATTACACATGCCACCAGAAGGCAAGCCTCAGTTAACTAAAAATGAACTTTGGCTATTAAACTACTGGATAAATAACAACTTGGACTTTAACTCTAAAGTTGAACAATTTAAAAGTAATGATAGCTTAAATAAATTATTGAAAAAATATCTGGTATTTGAAAAAATCAATATTCCTTTTGCATCTCAGAATGATATATTAGATATAAAAAATGCGGGGTTTAGAGTGGATAGAATCGTACCTGATCAACCCGAATTAAGTGTTAAGTTTCTTGGCTCAGATTTGAAAAAAGGGGATCTAAAGTTACTCGCAAGCATTAAAAGTCAAATTGTAGCATTGGATTTAAGCAATTCTATACTCAACGATAAGATGAGTACTGCGCTTAAGAATTTAAAGCAACTTAAAAAGATACGATTAGACAATACGTTGATTACCGATAAAACCCTCGAAAATATAGAGGCATTAGAGCATTTGGAGGTATTGAATATTCATAATACGGAGATCACAAATACAGGCCTGGAGACCTTATTAGAACGTATAAAGCCCGAGCATATATATTCCTGGAATACCAAAGTAGAACATGATTTTGCAACTGCACTTGCAAAAAAACATGGCCTCACAATTTATAATGGGGTATTTGAGGGGTTTGTTGAAAAGACAGCTTTAAAAACACCGACATTATTAACTAAAAAAACATTATTTGTAGATACCATTAGTATTAAGCTACAAACAAAAATGAAAGGCGTTGCCATTAGGTATACTTTGAATGGGGAAGAGCCTGATGAAAAATCATCACTTTATAAGCATCCAATAGTTTTAAGAGCAAACGCAACGATTAAGGCTAAAGCATTTAAAAAAGATTGGTATCCAAGTGAGACATTAACTAAAGATTATACAAAAGCTGGGATAAAAATAAATAATTATACCATTGCTCAGGAACCAGATCAAAGGTATCCTAAGTCCAGTAAATTATTTGATTTTGAAGAAGGAACCGATAATTTTAGAGACGGAAAATGGACAGGTTTTAACGGAAATGATTTAGTAACTGAATTGGATTTGGGCAAACAGCTAAGCGTTGAGAATGTATCGGTAAATTGTTTGGAAAATTTTAAAGATTATATTTTATTTCCTAAAAAAATAATTGTGTATTCAACAGATATCAAAGGCGCAACATATAAAAAGTTGGGAGAGTTAAAGATCAAAAGTCACGGCGTTGGATCTATTGGGATTATTAAACGTTTCACCCTAGAATTCCCTGAGACTAAAGTTCAGTATTTAAAAATCATCGTAGAAAACTCAAGAATTTTACCGCCATCACATACAGCAGCCGGAGAGAAATCCTGGATGTTTGTTGACGAAATAACAGTCCAATAATATCATTTAAAAGAGAAAAATTAAAATGACAAGAAAAAACATCAACGTACTCATCACATTAAGTTTAATCTGCTGTTTCGCCTGCGATAAAAATTCGGAGATTAGCTATACTGCTCCACAGCAATCATTGGTGGATTATGTCAACCCCTTAATGGGAACAGATTCCTCTTTCGAGCTGTCTAATGGAAATACTTATCCTGCAATTGCAACCCCTTGGGCAATGAATTTTTGGACCCCACAAACCGCCAAAATGGGAGATGGATGGGCTTATAAATACGACGATCTCACGCTGAGAGGAATTAAGCAAACCCACCAGCCTAGCCCATGGATTAACGATTATGCGGCCTTTTCTTTGATGGCAGTCACTGGAGAATTAAAATATAAAGAGGATGAACGTGCTTCACATTTTTCGCATAAAGCTGAAATTGTAAAACCCAATCATTATAGCGTATATCTTGCCGATTACGATGTAACCGCTGAATTAGCACCAACGGAACGCGCCTCACATTTTAGATTTACATTTCCTGAAGCCGATACATCCTATATTATGCTGGATGCATTTTTTAAGGGCTCAATGGTGAAAATACTACCAAAAGAGCGTAAGATAATTGGCTATTGTAGAAATAATAGTGGTGGTGTTCCAGAGAATTTTCACAATTATTTTGTTGCCGAATTCGATAAGGATTTTGAGTTAAACCACACCTGGGGTGATGACTGGATTTTAGCAGAAAACACCTTGGATAATGAAGGTAAACACGTGGGTGCTATTATTGGTTTTAAAACTAAAAAAGGCGAACAAGTACATGTGAAAGTAGCCTCTTCATTTATTAGTCATGAACAAGCGGCACTTAATTTAAAAACCGAAATTGGGAATGATTCCTTCGAGCAAACTAAAGAGAAAGCAAGACAAGCCTGGGAAACAGAATTAGGGCGCATCCTAATTGAAGATGAGAATACGGATAATATTAAAACATTTTATTCCTGTTTGTATAGAGTTTTATTATTTCCGAGAAAATTTTATGAATATGATGCTGATGGCAATATTGTTCATTATAGCCCTTATAATGGTGAGGTTTTACCGGGTTATATGTTCACCGATAATGGGTTTTGGGATACGTTTAGAGCAGTATTTCCATTTTTTAATTTAATGTACCCCGAATTGAATACTCACATCATGGAAGGTTTGGCCAATACCTATAAAGAGTCAGGCTGGTTACCGGAATGGGCAAGCCCTGGACATAGAGATTGTATGATAGGTTCCAATTCAGCAACCATAATCGCCGATGCTTATTTGAAGGGCAATATGGATGAAAAAGATGTTGAAATTCTTCTGGAAGCCGTATTGAAAAATGCAAGCGAAAGTGATGGACGACCAGTGAATTCAGTTGGTCGAGCAGGAGTTGATTATTATAATTCATTGGGTTATGTACCCTATAATGTGGGTATCAATGAAAATGCTGCCCGTACTTTGGAGTATGCCTTTGCCGATTTTACTATTGCTAAATTCGCTCAGGCCTTGGATAAAAATGAGCTTGCAGATAAGTTTTATAAACAATCGAACAATTATAAAAAACTATTTGATGATAGCAATAATTTAATGCGTGGTAAAAATGAAGACGGAGCTTTTCAATCGCCTTTTAATCCCTTGAAATGGGGAGATGCCTTTACCGAAGGAAATAGTTTGCATTATACCTGGTCCGTGTTTCACGATACTCAAGGTCTGATAAATTTAATGGGAGGTAATGATAATTTCGTAGCTAAATTGGATGAGGTATTTGATATGCCACCAGATTTTGATGCTTCCTATTATGGATTTACCATTCATGAGATTCGCGAAATGCAGATTGCGAATATGGGGAATTATGCCCATGGAAATCAACCTATCCAGCATATGATCTATTTGTATAATCATGCCAACGCCCCTTTTAAAGCACAGGCAAAAGTTAGAGATGTTCTTACAAAATTGTATAGCGCAACACCCGATGGGTATTGTGGTGATGAAGATAACGGACAGACCTCTGCATGGTATGTGTTCAGTTCTTTAGGATTTTATCCAGTGACACCTAGTATAAACGAATATGTGATCGGGAGTCCTTTATTTAAAAAAGCCACCCTTAAATTGGAAAATGGCAATGCCTTTGTTATTTCAGCAAAGAATAATTCTAAATCCAATGTGTTCATCAATGGGGCCTCATTAAATGGTGACACCTGGCCTAATAGCTTTATCAATTTTGAAGATATTCAAAATGGAGGTGAATTAGAATTTGATATGAATGCTGTACCAAATAAAACATGGGCAAGTCAACCCGAGAATGTTCCTTATTCTTTAAGTAATAACAAGCTAAAAAAATAACAATTGAAATCTATACTACCCCTAATCATTATTTTTTGTTCTGTTCAAGTGTCTTTTGGTCAACTTTGGTTGGTGGACCCCTTAGAGGCTATTTATCCCGATGTCAATGACCTTAAAGCCTATGGTCCTCATTGGGAGAGCCATGTAGCTCAAGGAGCAATTGCCGATGTTCATCTGCTTGTGAAAATTCCAAAGGGGAAAAGGGTAAAACTTATTGCCTCTGAAAATGGTAAAGTACTACACCATGTTTGGAGTCAGCTAATTGATGTGCCTGTGGAGCAAAACACGGGAGTAGATAGTAGGACTGAGCAATATTTAAGTAAAACAAATCCCTATGTAATTCGCAGAGCGCCATTTAGAATTTTTGAGGTGATTCAACCTCTTGAAGTTGGGGAATTCACAAGTTCAGCAAATTTTACAGCTTTACGATTATCAATTCCGCCATCGCTAATCGCAGAAAAAGGGAATCACAGCATTAAAATTCAAATCCAATCGGAAGACTTTAAGGCCCAAGGGGTTTTCAAAATAAAGGTGCATGGCGTCCAGCTTCCAAAATTATCTGAAAGTGAGTTTTTCTATACAAATTGGTTCAATTTAACCAAAATGGAGCAGCAACACGCCGTAAAACGCTGGTCCGAACCTTGGTATAAAATACTACATCAATATGCCAAACTCATGGCTCATGGACGTCAAAATTCGATAAGCCTACCTCAGGAATTATTTAAGTATGAAAATGGTAAAATTAAATTAGAAGCCGAAGAAATGCTTCGTTTTATCAATGTGTTTAGGGGCTACGGATTTAAATATTTTGAGGCGCCACATTTAATGAATCGTGGGGATAATGATGATTGGGGAGACCCTGAATTGAAGGTAGCACTTAGTAAAAAACGCTATTACAAAGAAAATGGGAAGCAGGATATTGAAACCTTAATGCAGTTAATTTATGATTTCGTAAACACAAATGACTTAAAAGATGGCTGGCTACAGCACATTTCGGATGAACCTACAGCAGTTAATGCAGCCTGTTATAAAGATATTGCAAAACAAATAAAATCCATCTACCCGGAAATTAAAATAATGGAGGCCACCAATGATAGAGATGGCTTGGCCGGTGCTGTTGATATATGGTGCCCTTTGATTAATGATTTTCAGGAGCACGAATCGTTTTTTAGAGAACGTGAACAATTGGGTGAAAAAATCCTGGTCTATACCTGCCTTATTCCTGGTGGACCATGGCTAAATAGAACTTTGGATATGGAGAAGTTACGCCAGGTATATTTTGGTTGGGGTGCCGCATATTATAATACCAATGGATATTTACATTGGGGTTTAAATCAATATCAGGCAGATCCTTTCGAACAGAGTGTTGTTCATCATCCGGCCCCTGGAGCTGGCTCAAATAATTATTTACCTGCAGGAGATACCCATATTATTTACCCTGGCAAAGATGCACCATTATCATCGATTCGCTTTGAAGCACATAGGATAGGCTGTGAGGATTATGACTTGCTTCAAAAATTAAAAGCCAAAGATGTAAAGCGCTATACTAAATTAGTAAATGGCCTATTCGGGAGTTATACCGATTATAATGTGTCTATTAAAGATTATAGGAAAACTAAGAAAAAATTGTTAGAATCATTACAGTAAAATCACCCGGCTTAAATCATGTATCA
>Ga0105356_10003894_pt1 | contig 14565 bp, 14 predicted proteins | sample GOMGulsemesocosm_3_FD_83502 | JGI IMG/M metagenome (GOLD analysis project Ga0105356, IMG submission 83502) | Methane-oxidizing microbial communities from mesocosms in the Gulf of Mexico - GOM9D Gulf of Mexico | ecosystem: Environmental > Aquatic > Marine > Cold seeps | place: Gulf of Mexico...
AACTCTGTGGCATAGTCACCAAACCAATCAGAGACTTGAGCAAACATAGTTACAAAGGCGTCTTTATCACCCTGTTCAACATCTGCTAACAGTTCAAGAAAACGATAAGCAAAGCGTTTCATCATGCTGATATTATCCGGATTGGCAAAAATAATATCCGAATATAACACCGGGTTTTGCGCAAATAATCGACCAACCATAATTAATTCTAAGCGATAAATAGGCGAGCTCATATTGACTAAATTTTCAATATCAGCCCCTTCCGCCATCAAGTGATAACCATAAGCAATAGTGGAAAAATGTCGCATTACCTGCACCATCGACATCGCTTTATCGTGTTGGTGTGCAGTCACTTGATACGTGGTTGCCCCCCACACTTTAAATTGTGCCAACAGCCATTGATACTGTTCACTTTCACGGCCATCACAGACAATAATGGTTTGTTTAATCAAGCCAGTAACATCAGGGCCAAACATCGGATGTAACCCCACCACAGGGCCAGTATGAGCCTTCATCATTTCAAATAATGGCGATTCTTTAATACTGGTAAAATCGGCCAGAATACACGTGTCTGGTAAATTATTTAACTGATGAATAACCGTTGAGGTTAAGCGGATAGGAACCGCGACAATCACTAAACCGGCATTAGCTAAAATGCTGTCACTCTGTGGCCAATCTTCTTGTTCAAGGGTGGCAACCTGATAAGAAGAACGTTGAAATAAATCAACAAAAATACTCCCTAACTGCCCCTTACCACCAACAATAACGACCTTTTTACAGTCAGGATTAATGCATTGATAGCCACTGGCATCTTGACTTACGTATGAGTCACGCATTAAACGGCGTAAAACATCTTCAATTAAGTTGCCATTTAATCCGGCCTGCTCTGCTTGAAGACGTCTGGTTTTGATCAAGCTTGCTTCACGCTTAGGTGCAAAAATAGGCATGCCCTCTGCGCTTTTTAGCTCACCCACTTTTGTGGTAACTTGTAGCCTTTTCGCCAGTAAATTGACTAACTGACTATCAATTTCATCGATTTCATCACGTAAAACTTTGATGCTATCATCAAAATCACTCATAGTTTTCCTTTTTGTTGGCAACACTATTGTCAGCCATTTTATCTAAACTGTTGGTTGATATAATGGCTGAAATATCGGTGCCAGTATCACTAGCGTCGTTTACTCATTAGCTGATGCGTTTTTTATTTCAGCACTGTTAACTTACTTGCTGATACGAGCTTTTAATGCTGCGCTTAACATCTCATCCGCTTCAGCCATTAACTGCTCGGTTGCTGTAAAATCAATACAGGCGTCGGTTACTGAAACACCGTATTCCATATCGGCAATCGCTAGGTCACTACTTTGATTACCCGCTTTTAAATTGCTCTCTATCATTAAGCCAATAATTGATTTATTACCTTCAACAATTTGATTGAAAACATTATTAGCCACTAGCGGCTGACGACGGTAATCTTTGTTCGAATTACCATGGCTACAATCAACCACAATACCCGGCTCTAAACCATGCTTAGCTAATACGTCTTCACATTCTTTAATGTTAACACTATCGTAGTTTGGCTGTTTTCCGCCACGTAAAATAACATGGCCATCAGGGTTGCCGGAGGTTTTAATTAACGCGACCTGCCCTTGACGGTTAATGCCCATAAAACGATGTGGTGATGCCGCCGATTGTAACGCATTGATCGCTACACCTAAACTACCATTTGTACCATTTTTAAAGCCGATTGGCATTGAAAGGCCACTGGCCATCTCGCGGTGTGTTTGTGACTCAGTGGTACGTGCACCAATTGCAGACCAACTAAACAATTCAGCTAAATATTGTGGGCTGATCGGATCAAGTGCTTCAGTGGCTAACGGTAAACCTAGCTCTGTTAAATAAAGCAGTAATTCACGCGCTTTTCGTAAACCGGCTTCAACATCAAAGCTACCGTCCATATGTGGGTCATTGATCAAGCCTTTCCAACCAACCGTGGTTCTTGGCTTTTCAAAGTAGACACGCATCACTATATAGATGCTGTCTTGGTATTGATCATGCAATTTTTTCAAGCCACGCGCATATTCTTTTGCCGCTTCCACATCATGAACCGAGCAAGGCCCGCTGATCACTAACAAACGTGAATCACGTTTGTGAATAATATTGGCAATAATTTTACGTGCCGATTGCACATAGTCTCTACCAGCGTCATTGAGTGGTAATTCCGCTCTTAATTGTGCTGGCGTCATTAACACATGTTCTTCATTTACATGAATATCATTTAAGGTACTTTTGGTGGTGCTATTTTCTTCAATTAAGGTGCTCATAATTCATTCCTACTATTTTAAAACTCATCTGTGCGCAGAATAAATTAAGATTTGTATCCAATATATAACCATTAACCGTGCCATTTTATTGGGACACAGCCAATCAATATCAAAAAACACAAATTCGTAAAGCTTTAAGTACGCCGTTTGTAATGTTATTTTTACACACAAATACCTTTGAGTATAGTACAAACCGTAAAAAATCTAATAATCCCCACTGTAATATAACGGTAACATTTCAGTCATTTTACTGTCACATAACATTTCTACACTGCACTCAGTTATTTTTACTAACATTATATTCCAAAATATACCTAGTCATTAAGTGAGAAATTCATGAACAATGCAATTAAGAACACCATTATTAGCCTATCGCTTGGCTCAGTAGCTTTAATCAGTGCTGTCGCAAGTGCACAAAGTGGCAGCCGCGATACTATTACTGCGGTTGGCTCATCTACGGTCTATCCTTTTTCAACGGTTGTGGCAGAGCGCTTTGGTAAAAGCACTGACTTTAAAACACCAAAGATTGAATCTACCGGTACCGGCGGTGGCATGAAGTTATTTTGTGCAAGCAATGCTATCGACACACCTGACTTATCAAATGCTTCTCGTCGCATGAAGAAGAGTGAATTTGATATGTGTGTAAAAAATGGCGTTACTAGCATCACAGAAGTGCTGTTAGGCTATGATGGCATTGTCGTCGCTAACTCAAATGCTAGCGACACCATGCAAGTAACTCGTAAAGAATTATTTTTAGCATTAGCAAAAGAAGTACCCGCCAAAGATGGTAGCCACACTTTAGTGGTCAACCCCTATAGATTGTGGAGTGATATTAACCCGGCATTGCCAGCCAACAAAATTGAAGTATTAGGCCCACCACCAACATCAGGTACGCGTGATGCATTTGCAGAGCTCGTATTAGAAGGTGGTTGTAAGAAGTTCTCTTGGATTAAAGCAATTAAAAAGAAAGACAAGTCTAAATACAAAGAAATTTGTCACAGTGTTCGTGAAGATCATGCCTACATTGAAGCCGGTGAAAACGACAACTTAATCGTACAAAAATTAACGGCGAACCCAAAAGCCTTTGGGATCTTCGGTTTTAGTTTCTTAGATCAAAACAGCGATATGCTACAAGGTTCAGTTATTGATGGTCAAAGCCCTACGTTTGAAGCCATTGCTGATGGTTCATACCCAGTATCTCGCCCTTTATACTTTTACGTTAAAAATGCTCATGTTGGTAAAGTGCCTGGCATTTTAGAGTTCTTAACTGAATTCACCAGTGAAGCAGCCATGGGTGAAGAAGGCTACTTAACCGACAAAGGCTTAATTCCGTTAGGCGGAGATAAGCTGGCTAAGGTACGTGCTAACGTTTTATCACTAACGCCGTTAGTGTTAAATAAGTAAGTTAATACAACTTACGCTGTAAATAATAGGCGAGAACGTGTTCTCGTCTTTGCTTTTTGTTTTTAGAAAACGTGGCCTGACATATGAATTCATCTTTACTTTTTGCAACACTCCTTTGCCTCACTTTATTGAGTTATTGGTTTGGTATAAAACGTTCTATAAACGTTGCTGGTGGCAGCGAACATAGAAAAGAACTTACCTGCTTGCCTGAGCAATTTGGCTTATTAACCGCAATGGTTTGCGGCTTACCGGCCCTTATTACCTTATTAATTTTCAACAGTGCAGAGCAATTTGTTATTGAGCTGTTGCTTACCAAAACCTTACCGACAAACGTTCAGACACTTTCATCAATAGATTTGGGTTTGTATTTAAATAATATTCGCTCAATGGCTTCATCAGCATCAACCGCAGCATTAACAGCGTCATTACACGCCAGTGGAGATTTAGCAGAGCAAGCTCAACTTACCGCAGCACTTAACTTACAACACCTTTTCGAAAAATCGTCTTGGTTAAAAACGGCTTTAGTGCTTATTATTGCTGTTGTCAGCGTTATTTTATTAGTCAGTAAATTTAATTTAACCTTTAAGGCACGCCAAAAAGCGGAAGCGATTGTTAAAGCGCTGTTAGTGGCCTCTTCTGCCATTGCCATTTTAACCACGCTCGGCATTGTGGTCTCAGTATTATTTGAATCAATTCAGTTTTTCAAAAGTGTACCTGTTAATGATTTCATGTTTGGCACCCACTGGAGCCCACAAACAGCGATGCGTAGTGACCAAGTAGGTGGCTCTGGCTCGTTTGGCGCTATACCGTTATTTGCCGGTACTATGCTAATTACCTTTATTGCCATGCTGTTAGCGGTGCCAGTAGGGTTAATGATTGCTATATATTTATCCCAATATGCAAGCGCAAAATTACGAAGCATTGCCAAGCCAATGCTAGAAGTATTAGCCGGGATACCTACCGTTGTTTACGGCTTTTTTGCTGCTTTAACCGTGGCACCAGTCATTCGTAGTGCCGGAGAGTACTTTGGGTTAAGTGTCGCCTCAGAAAGTGCATTAGCTGCCGGCTTAGTGATGGGTACGATGATCATTCCCTTTGTGTCCTCACTCTCTGAAGATGCCATTAGCGCGGTACCTAATGCGCTTAAAGAAGCGTCGTTAGGCATGGGATCTACCAAAAGTGAAACCGTGGTAAAAGTATTATTACCTGCTGCCTTACCGGGTATTGTTGGTGCTATTTTATTAGCGGTTTCTCGCGCTATTGGTGAAACCATGATTGTAGTAATGGCTGCAGGTATGGCGGCTAATTTAACCGCTAACCCGCTAGATTCAGTGACCACAGTTACCGTTCAAATTGTAACCTTACTAACCGGCGATCAAGAATTTGATAGCCCGAAAACACTCGCGGCGTTCGCGTTAGGGTTAATGCTATTTATTACCACATTAGGCCTAAATATTATGGCGCTTAAAGTGGTTAGAAAATATCGAGAGCAATATGACTAATTCGACCACTAACAATACCAGCAGCACGATAAAAACGGCTAAACCAAGTACTCAAAAAAGCACTAAGGTAAACAACACTATGTCTTCTACCACTGAAAAAGTCGCATTGAGCTTAAAGAAGCGTCATCAAAAAGAAAATCGCTTTAAAGCCTTTGGTTTATTTTCTGTGCTGTTTGGCTTTATGCTGGTGGTAATATTACTCGGGGATATTACCAGTAAAGCCCTACCCGCTTTTCACCAACATTGGGTCAAGCTTGATATTAATTATCAAGGTGACTGGCTAGGCATTGATGAGCGCTTAAGTGGTTACGAGTTAACCAAACAGCTTAAGGGTGCAAACTTTAGAGCCGTATTGAAAAACTCAATCTACCCGATGTTTGTCGATGAGCAAACACCTAAGCTATCACGAAGAGATAAGCGCGCGGTATTCAAGCTATTCTCGACTAATGGCGAATTCACTATTAGAGACGCCCTACTTGCCTCACCGGAAGATTTCAACCAAACGGTGAGCATCTGGATCAAATTAGATGACGACGTTGATGTTTACTTAAAAGAGGGTTTCGCCCTAGGCGAAGCGGGCTTACGTATCAATGAAAAGCAAGCTCATTGGGTAGCGAAGTTGCAACGAGAGCAACGAATTGAATCACGTTTTAATGTTGGTTTCTTTACTGCCAGTGATTCACGAGAGCCTGAGCTAGCGGGGGTTAGAGGTGCATTAACCGGTACCTTACTAACCATGTTTGTAACTATTTTATTATCATTTCCATTAGGGGTTGCCGGCGCACTTTATTTAGAAGAGTTTGCCCCGAAAAACCGCATCACTGATCTTATAGAAATAAATATTAATAACTTAGCCGCGGTACCTTCTATCGTTTTCGGTTTATTGGGTCTAGCCGTTATTATCAATGTATTTGGCTTACCGCGCTCAGCACCATTAGTGGGCGGCATCGTATTAACCTTAATGACCTTGCCGACTATTATTATTGCCAGCCGCGCCGCCATCAAAGCCGTACCACCGTCTATACGAGAAGCCGCATTAGGTTTAGGCGCGTCAAAAATGCAAGTAACCTTTTCACATGTATTACCACAGGCAATGCCGGGTATTATTACCGGAGCCATTATTGGTATTGCCCAAGCATTAGGTGAAACCGCCCCATTATTAATGATAGGTATGGTGGCCTTTATTGTTGATGTACCGACCAGTATTGTTGATTCAGCGACCGTCTTACCCGTACAAATATTTTTATGGGCAGACAGTCCAGAAAGAGCCTTTTTAGCAAAAACTTCCGCCGCTATTTTAGTGTTACTCACACTACTATTAGTGATAAACGTAACGGCAACAGTGTTGCGTTCTAAGTTTGAAAAGAAATAAAGTCGAGAAAAACACCATGACAAATTTAAATATAAATATAAACCAAGTAGAGCTTACTGAAACGGTTGGTAACATTTTTGCTGACAACGCCAAAATGTCAATTCGTGACGCCAATGTGTTCTACGGTGACAAACAAGCCATTCATAATGTCAGCTTAGATTTAGCGAAAAACCAAGTAACGGCATTAATTGGTCCTTCAGGCTGTGGTAAATCAACCTTTTTACGTTGTTTAAATCGCATGAACGATACCATTGATATTTGTCGTGTTAGCGGACAACTCATGCTTGATGGCGAAGATATCTACGCTAAAGGCCTTGATCCGGTATTACTACGTGCTCGTGTGGGAATGGTGTTTCAAAAACCCAACCCATTTCCAAAGTCTATTTACGACAATGTTGCTTACGGCGCCCGTATTCATGGCTTAACCAATTCTAAAGCAGAGTTAGATGAAATTGTTGAAAGCAGCTTACAAAAAGCCGGCTTATTTAACGAAGTTAAAGACCGCTTAAAAGATCCAGGGACCGGCTTATCTGGTGGCCAACAACAACGTTTATGTATTGCTCGTACTATTGCCGTTAGCCCAGAAGTTATTTTAATGGATGAACCCGCTTCTGCGCTTGATCCTATTGCTACCGCAATTATTGAAGAGTTAATAGACGAGCTAAAAGAGAAATATACCATCGCAATAGTTACGCACTCAATGCAACAAGCCGCCCGTGTTTCTCAACATACCGCCTATTTTCATATGGGTAAATTAGTTGAAATGGGTAAAACAGAAGATATTTTTACCCGCCCAACGCACAAACTAACAGAAAACTACATTACTGGCCGCTTCGGTTAATAGGGAGAATGACATGAGCACATCAAACGAAACAACATCGCCTTCGGGCTTCACCAGTAAATTACATTTAGACAAGCACATTTCTCGTCGTTTTAATGAAGAATTAGAGCAAGTGAGAACCCTAGTGATGGATATGGGTGCGCTAGTTGAGCAACAAGTTAACGATGGCTTAAATGCGGTACTCAATGCTGATGCTGAATTAGCGAAGAAAGTGATTGAACGCGATCAAAAAGTTAACAACATGGAATTAGCCATTGATGAATATTGCACCCAAATTTTAGCTAGGCGCCAACCCGCTGCCAGTGATTTACGCCTACTCGTTAGTGTTATTAAAAGTATTACTGATTTAGAGCGTATGGGCGATGAAGCGGTAAAATTCGGTAAAAATGCCATTAAATTGGCAAAAGGAAATTTTGCCGATGACCAAGGCTCTCGACCATTAATCGAGCTAAAGCATTTAGGTAAGCATGTTAGTGAAACCTTGCATAAAGCCTTAACCGCCTATGCGCAAATGGATGTTGCCACCGCATTAACGATTATCAAGGATGATGACGTTATCGACGAAGAGTTTGATAATATTTCTCGTTTACTGGTTACCAAAATGATGGAAAATCCACGCGAAATAAAAAATGCCTTACGGGTAACTTGGTGTGCTCGTGCATTTGAGCGTATTGGCGATCACACCACCAACTTGTGTGAATACATCGCCTATTTAGTAGAAGGTAAAGATGTACGTCATAGCACGCTAGTGCAAGTTCACGCTCAATTCAACAACTAGGACACAGTTGGCGGTATACTCGCTGAGTGTACCGCTAACGCTGCTCGAAAATACTCACTTCTACTCGCCAAAAAACACTTAGATTAACACCAACACTAATTATAATTGCTGACCTAGTAGCTAGCACACTTTACTTGCATTAGCTTGCGCTCTTCTTGCCGCGATAATATTTACTAATAGTTATCACCCTGATTGTATTAACTATTCTTATGATATACCTTAGTAATATTACTAAAGATTTTGCAAAGCCCTGCACACTACGGCTTTGCTTAAATCGCATATTCATCTACAAAAAGGAATTACCATGAAAGCACTTTGGTTGGTTATATTACTCGCGATCAGCGGTTGTGATGCAGAGCAAGAAGTTACTGCTGTTAACAATAACCTTGATAATGAAAAAGTTTGGGTATTTGCGCAGTTCAACGTTAGAGAAGAAAAAGACGACTTAGAATCATATTACTATTACGCAAAAATATCAAAATCACTCTACACCCAAATCAGTGAAAACAAGCTACATCAAGGTTTTATCTTACTTAATGACGTTAAATATTGGGGCAAGCATGATGTCATTTATAACTATGAAGATGGTGAAAACAGCGGCCAATTAATTTTTAGAATTGAAGATATTGCTAAAATCGATTTAGTCAAAGTTGAACCGGTTGTCGGCAAAGGCACTGAGCAATTTGAAACCGCCACTGAGTCCAGCGCTGAGCCCACCATTGAAACAACCACTAAATTAACTATTGAGCCAGAGTTAGAATCAACGATAGAGTCAGCTAAAGAACCAACAGAGCTTGAGCAACATCAAGAGACTGAAGCTAAAACCACTGCATTAGCGACCACCGCCAGCTAGCAATTACGCTCAACGGCTCACACGCCACTATTGACTGGCTTAAATAGCGTCATCGCGCAATGTTTCTGCTTTAAGCCAATCGATAAATACCTGCATCCGCGCCGATTTTACCGAGTTAGGATCAAACACAATAAATCGATGAAATGACACCGGATGTTTAATTTGAAACGGTACCACTAATTGCCCAGTAGCAACATATTGAGCAAACAGCGCTTGAGATGCCAAGGTAACGCCATGACCCGATAACACCGCACTTAACGCAGTATCACCGGTACTAACCTCGGTCCATAACTCATGGTTTTTAAATTCAGCTACCCCGGCATTCTTAAACCAAGTCGCCCAATTTACTCTACCAGCCCCTTCCAAACCAACTAACCAGCACTGCAATAAATCTTTTGGGGTGTTAAAATCAAATTCCTGAAGAAGTTGCGGCGAACATACCGGATATACCGAATCTTTAGCGATCATTTGATAAACCAGTCCATCTTCGGCATCGATGTCTTCGAACGTTCGAAAGCGAATGGCCAAATCTATATGACCTTGCTTGAGATCTTCATTACTATTTGAGGCTATCACTCTGATATTGACCTCGGGGTGTTTAATCGAAAAACGATACAACCTTGGCATTAGCCACAATGAGGTAAAAGCCTGTGTTGAGGTAATGGTTAACGTGCCAGCAACCGCTTGAGTTTGAATGCTATTTAAACCTTGTAATAGCGTATCAAATGCTGTTTTCGACGCAAGATAAAGCTTTTTACCATTGTCAGTTAGCTGCATTTGTCTACCGCTGCGAATAAAAAGTTTACAACCTAACGCCTGCTCTAACTGTCGCATTTGTTGGCTCACCGCTGCTTGACTGACAAATAACTCCTCAGCCGCTTTACTGTAACTTTGATGGCGCGCAGCACTTTCAAAACTACGTAAGTTATTGAGTTGCTTTAATCGCTTATCCATTTTTATTCCTTATCTGCACTCCATACCGGTACTGAGTTACACTTTATCAATCAGAATTAAGATAATACAACACAAGAAAACATAAGCACAGCTTATAGAAAGGTTAAAATATCATTGTTGGTTATCGACAATTATTCAAGGCAAGATATTCCTACTCAGATATCGAAATCAATAAATCCAGCATCTGAGAAATAGCAATAAAATTAGGAATAGACATGGCAATAACGGCTACCAACACACTATCAAAAACACCTACCCCTGCTTTAGAGGGAGGTATAGCCGACGGCATGGTTAAAGGCTTGCTTGAAGATACAGTCACCGAAAAAGCAATAAGCACAGTAAAGGCCAAAGAAGAAACTACCGTAGCCAGTAAGCACCAAGGTGTATTTTCAACGAGGTTATCTCGCATACTGACCAACATATCTAAGGCCTTAAACCTATCAAGTAGCATTCATTACAAATAAGGTAGATTAATACTTTATTAACCATAATGTTAATCAACTAAGTTAATGCCCAGTGACGTTAATAGCCTCACCGCTTCGTAACGACAAAAAGTGGCGCCTTTAACTTGGTTATTATTAATATTAATTTCATAATTAGTCGACTCGCTAAAATTAGCGGCCATTAAGTTGGTGTGATGAAACAAACTATTCGATAAATCAGTGTTAGCAAAGCTTGCACCGCTTACATTGGCTTCTCTAAAGTCGACATCGTGAGCACGACAACCTTCAATAATAAGTTTAGGCAGTTTCAAACCATTAAATGAGGAAGAGTTGATCATACTGCGTTTAAAGATTAACGCTTCGCCTAAAGCGACACCGCGCCAAAAAGCTCTGGTCCAATTGATCCCTAATGCTTTACAGCCGTTAAACTCAACATTGACAAACTTACTATTGTGAACATTGAGTACACTAAGGTTACAGTCAACAAAGCGGCAATCGGTAAACTCACAGTTCAAAAAGGCAGCTTCACTAAAATCACACGAATTAAAGCAACAACTGTCAAATTCTATCGCTGAAAACTGTTGTTCACTCGCCGCTAGCCCATCAAAATTTTGTCCGTAAAACTTACTGTTATTCGCTAACTCGACCATTCTTACTTCCTATTGGTAACTGCGTCTAGGTTACTGTTTTAGTATCAAGGCTAAAGAATATCACTAGCCCCTCCATTCGCTTAGGTTTTATTCCTATAACTTACATTTACTGTTTACAACTGCTTGTCTACACAAAACCAACCAACTGACAGCAATTCGTTATCTATTTGTTATGAATTTGACAGGCATTTGTGAAACTCTTGTGATAACTACTCGGTAGGCTAGTTTAGCGCTCTGTTTTCTTGTGGTGTACATGTTTTTTATGTCACTGCTGATGTAGCTATTACAGGGACTTAATCAATCATTTAGGAGCCGACAATGAAAATCAAATTAAAAAATACCGTACTAACCGCATTAGCGCTATTGGCAACACACGTTTCAGCAACAAGTTATGCCCGCACATTTGAAGTGACCATCACTAACTTAACCAAAGGCGTTAGCTTTACACCCTTGTTAGTTTCTACGCACAATAAACGTCTCAGTTTATTTGAATTAGGCCAACCCGCCTCAGAAGAAGTTGGCCGCATTGCTGAAGGAGGAGATATCTCAGGATTAAATGCCCAGTTATCCGAATCAAGCATGGTGCGAGATACCGCTAGCAGCGAAGGTTTATTAGCACCCGGTCAATCAGTAACCTTAACGGTTGAAGGGGGTAAACGTTTTAAAAAAGTAAGTATTATTTCCATGTTATTACCTACTAATGACACCTTGGTGGCGTTAAGAGGCGCTAACTTACCTAAAGACCGACGAGGCAGCGTAAGCTACTTATTAAACGCTTACGATGGTGGCGTGGAAACCAATGACGAACTATGCGCCAACATTCCGGGACCACAGTGTGGCGGAGTACCATTCTCACCTGAAGATGAAGGTGAAGGCTACATTTATCCAAGCCCAGCTATTCATGGCGAAGGCGATCTTTTTGCTAAAGATTATCAATGGCAAGGGCCAGTTGCCAAAGTAGTGATTAAACGCGTTCATTAAGCCTTTAACTAAAATGGCAATTATTGAGCAGTTCCCTCGCAAATATTTAGCTAATAGTTTGCTAAGGCTAAAAGGAGAACAGCTTGATGATTGCCTATCTAGTTATTTATAGAGTAATTGTTATCGTTACTACTTGGCTTTTGATTTCAGGTATTTTCGTATTGTGGTGGCCACGAAATACGACACCAAAAATCCGACCACGGCATATAAAAGTATTAGCATACTAACCAAGCTAAATTCATGCAGTTGGCCATTAGCAAGTAAGCAGGTGTTGTTCTCATAATTAAAAACACCGCCATTATCTACACAATCATCAACCACAATAAAGCGATGTAACAAGCCGATTACCAGTAAACTAACAAATACGCCAACAAAGGTTGGCATTGAATTTCTATTCATAATTTTCTTTATCTTTTCGCTACTGATCGTTAATTCAAATCTAACGCGTATGGTTTTAATAACGCCATTGACACCACATCAAGTGTTTTTTTATGAGTTCTTTTTAAGTACAAACGAGGCGCACAGTCATCCGCTAGTGCTTCTTTCCAGCGCTCAGCGCATAAACACCAAGTATCACCCGCTTTTATGCCTTTAAAACCATATTCGGGTACCGGCGTTGACAAATCATTACCTTTAAAGCGTGAATATTCTAAAAACTGCGTGCTCGCTTCAATGCATACCGTATGTAAACCAACATCTTGAGCACACGTGTTACACATACCATCACGAAAAAAACCGGTAACGGGGTCGCCACCACAAAGCTCCAACGGCTCACCAAACACATTTAACGACTCTTCTATTTCCATGCGGATTCTCTTATCACAATATTTTTAAGGCACTTCGTTCAAAGTGACCTTGCCTGTAGGTAGCGTTGACGTAAATACGGCAACTCAACGTACTAAGCGAATTAAGTAAGGTGAGATGATAAACCAACGGCACTAGCTTGGATAGAATATTAACGATTGAGGTAGATATTTAACTTATTTGCATATTGAAATAGCACGATTGCTTTATAGTGCTTTATCGTGCTTTATTGCACTAGGCTAAATCATTGCACAATCACGCTTAACGTAAAGTATTATATCTCATTATGCTTTTGTTAAAACACTAAGCCTCCACCACGAGTAAACTTCATGACATCTTAATCCTCTGCCTCCCTTTCCTCAAACAATAGAATTCGAATATGAAGACTTAGTAATTTACTTGGCACCGTATTTTATCAGAAGTGCTTCTAGTGATGATTGCTAAAACCCCTCACACATGTCATCTTGACTATTAGGTGGCGATAATGTTAATTTTTAGATATTAAATTTACCGATTAACAAACGCTTAGATGAACGTGTCAAAGCAGGCGGCTTTTATGTACCTTGAAGAACTTCCTCCTATTTCGGAACGGAGTAATGTCACTCCAGAAGTATTTCGCTCAGAAATAGAACCTACAGCCCAGCCTTGTGTTTTGCGCAATCTTGTCGGCAATTGGCCGGTGGTACAAGAAGCGAAAAAAGGTCCTAAAAGTGTAAGTAACTACCTCAAGCAGTTCGATAACGGCCAACCGATGGGAGTTGTTATTGCCGATCCGGAAGTAAGGGGTAAGTTATTTTACAACAGTGACCTCAGTGGGCTTAACTTTAAGCGCGGACATGTACCATTTTCACCTGCAATTGAACAGATCCTCAGATTAATCGATGAATCAGCACCGCCAACTGTCTTTATTGAATCGTCGCCAATTAAGGAGCATTTACCAAATTTTGTCGCCGAGCATAGTTTGCCACTAGTGCCAGCGGAAACAGAGCCACGAATTTGGATAGGCAATAAACTGACGGTACACACCCATGCCGACATGTATTCAAACATTGCTTGTGTGGTGGCGGGTCAGCGACGTTTTACACTATTTCCCCCCGAGCAATTGCCAAATTTATACGTAGGGCCTTTAGATTTTACACCTTCGGGCCCACCGGTGAGTATGGCACCTATAGACCCCGCCGATTTCGAAGCTTATCCGAAGTTTAAGCAGGCTTTGAATGCGGCTAAAACGGCTGTTCTTCAGCCCGGAGACGCAATATATATTCCTTATAATTGGTGGCATTGCGTGCAATCCCTGACACCATTTAACATCCTGGTTAATTATTGGTGGGATGTACCTGGCATGGAGTATGGAAATCCGCTGGATGCTATGCTGCACGCAGCACTAACAATTCGCCGGCTACCGCCCTCCATGCGTGATGTTTGGCGTGTCGCGTTTGAGCACTACATATTCGAAACAGAAGGTAATCCGGTCGAACATTTGCCTAACAACCGACACGGATTTTTGGGAGAACTGTCGCCAGAGCATGCAAATAAAATACGTGAAATCCTTAGAAGCTCGCTAGCGAAAAGCTATCAGTAATAACCCTGTGCCCTCAATGTTTAGTTTACCCTTCACTAACAGAGACTAATGAAACACCGACACTGGGGAGCACAATAGAC
>Ga0105356_10003897_pt1 | contig 14552 bp, 15 predicted proteins | sample GOMGulsemesocosm_3_FD_83502 | JGI IMG/M metagenome (GOLD analysis project Ga0105356, IMG submission 83502) | Methane-oxidizing microbial communities from mesocosms in the Gulf of Mexico - GOM9D Gulf of Mexico | ecosystem: Environmental > Aquatic > Marine > Cold seeps | place: Gulf of Mexico...
CTTATCTTGTTGGAGATCCAGCTATTAACACTAATAGTGATAGCGAAATTTCGGCTGCAGAAGCACAGGCTTTTTCAGGAGAATTATTAATTGATGGTTTGTCAATTTCAGACTTAACAGGTATTGAATACTTTGAAAACATTACACGATTAGATTGTTACAATAATAATTTAACGTCTTTAGATGTTAGTAATAATTTAGCATTAACACGTTTACATTGTGGTTCTAATCAAATTGAAACGTTGGATATTAGTGCAAATACATCAATTACAGATATACAATGCCATAATAATGGTGTTTTATATGAATTAAACATTGCCAATGGTAATAACAGTAATATTAACTGGATGAAAGCCTATGGTAATAGCTTATCATGCATTCAAATAGATGCTGGTTTTACACCACCAGCAGATGCCGGAATATACAGCCAAGGTTGGACTAAAGGTAACTCAGCAGTTTATGGCGACGATTGTGTTGCTCTTAATCAAGTAGTAAACATTCCTGATGCCAATTTTAAAAACTTTTTAGTAAGCGATAACAATATCAATTTAAATGGAGATTCTGTAATAACGATGGCAGAAGCGCAAGCGACTACAGAGTTAATTATGAACGGTTTTGGTATTGCAGATTTAACAGGTATTGAAGCATTTATAAATTTAACACTTTTAGATGTTCCTAATAATAACTTAACTACTATTGATGTTAGTAACAACACTAATCTAACAAGATTACATTGTGGAAGTAATCAATTAACTATATTAGATGTTAGTGACATTTCAACATTAGAGCAATTTCATTGCCAAAACAATCAATTGGTAGAGTTAAACGTAGCCAACGGAAATAATAGCAATTTCATCTACATGAAAGCGTATAATAATCCAAGTTTAACTTGTATTCAAGTTGATGCAGGCTTTTCGCCACCAGCAAATAGCGGTCAGTATAATGTAGGTTGGACTAAAGATAATCAAACAAGTTATAGCGAAAATTGTATACCTACAGTTTATTATGTAGATGCAAATGCTACAGGAGCCAACGATGGTAGCTCATGGACAGATGCGTTTACAAACGTAACAGACGCTTTAGCACTTACCAATTTAAATGATGCTGTTTGGGTAGCAAAAGGAACGTATACATTAGCAGATAAAAATACGCCAATAGCTGTTAGTACAAACGAAGTGGATATTATTGGAGGTTTTGCAGGAACTGAAACAACCTTAGCAGATAGAGACTTAACGGCTATTCATACTACAAATGCTACCATTTTTACGGGAGATATTAATGGTGATGATATTGATGGAGATTTCTCATTGAACAAAACAGATAATGCAGAGCGTTTATTTGAATTAAGAACAAGTAACGTCACTTTTGATGGTATTATTTTTGAAAACATTTATGATACATCACAATCTGGTGGAGTAGAAGAAAACGGTGTCATATTTATACCAAATAGTTTAAATGCTAATAATTTAAAAATTAAAAATTCGGTATTCAGAAGTAATTATTCTAATGGGTATTTACTTAAAATTAGAAAGTTTAATCAAGGATTACTAATTGAAAACACCAAGTTTATAAATAACACCATTGTTAATATGGGATTGGTTTATGTGCAATCTGATAGTACAAACGGCTATATTTTTACACGTTGGGCAAATGTATTGGTAGCAGATAACGATATCAATCTTACAGCCTTAGATATTTACAGAGAAGATTGGAATAACGGAAGTACTTTAGATGTTGTAATTAATAATAGTACGTTTGTTAATAACGATTATAACGGTACTTATGGCAATTCTATTACGGCATCAGGTAATGGTAGTGTAAACTTAAATATTAATAATGTTATTTTTTGGCAGAATACAACTAATGGCACAGCAGCAACTAGAGATATTTCCGACGGTTTAAGTTCTACATACGATGTGTTTATTAGAAATTCTATTGCAAATGTATCATCAAACGCAGGAACTTATGGGACATTTAATGCAACAAACGTAACCACTTTAGATCCTGCAACAGATAACCTAAATTTAGATACTGAATATAAGCCAACATCAGCTTCAAATTATATTGTTGATCAAGGAGATAATGCTTACTACGATGTAGCTTTATTTGGCGATTTAGATTTAGCAGGTAACGATAGAGTATTTAACAATACGATAGATTTAGGTGCCTATGAGTACATTTCTACATTAAGTGTTGATGATGTTTCTTTAAATACAAATTCAGTAAGACTATATCCTAATCCTGTAAGTGATAGATTATTTGTAAAATCGGATAACACAATCGATTTAATAACAATTTATAATGTAAATGGACAAATAATTAAACAAACAGAAGCATTTTATAACGGATTAGATGTCTCTGGTTTAAATGCAGGTTTATATTTTATAAATATTAAATCGGATAACGGAGAGACCATTAAAAAGTTTATGAAAAATTAATACGTATTAATTACAAAAGCACCTTGTTTATAAGGTGCTTTTCAACTATTAAAAAATTAAAAAAATGAAAACAGTAAAAATTTTATACCTAAGTCTATTAGTAATCTTTTTTGCATCTTGTTCTTCAGACGATGATAATAATTCAATTGAAAACAATGCAATAACAAATAAAATAACTGTAGGTGATTCAGATTTTGAAATGAAAACAGCAATTGTAGAACCTACATTAAATAATTCGGTGTTTTTAAGTTTAACAAATAAAACACAAGCAGAAATTGAAGCGTCTTATAATGGTACTACACTTAATAATGTAGATTACTTTACAGCTAGAATAGGCCACTCAGATTTGACATCTAATGTTACTTATAATTTATCTGAAATTTCAAGTTTAGAATTTATTGTAAATGGAGATGTTATTGATGCTGAATACGAAAATGGTTTTAGTCAATTTTACAAAAGTGGTTTTAATTCAGATTTAGAGGTTACGTCTGGTAGTATTACAGTAACTAACAATTCTGTTGATAATTTAACATTAACATTTAACTTTGTTAGAAATGATGGTACCGAAATTTCAGGTAACTATAATGGTGCATTTATGTCTTTAGATGATGAAGAGTAAATAATTTAGTAAGTATATAAAATAAAAAACGCAGCCTTATAGGTTGCGTTTTTATTTATTTAGACGGTTAATATATGCTTTATTGTTTAGTGAATTCTAATTCTGAAAAACCTTCAATTTTAAGATGACCTTCATCAGTATATTCTACGGTCGTGTTATGCTGAATATCGTCATTATCTACTATAGTTAGTATTTCGTTATGTATGGTCCATTCAAAAGGATTAGCACTAGATATTACATTGTCCTCTGCTGTTACAATAGTGACTATTTTTCCAAAATTTTGATTTTCAAAGTGAATGTGATATTCAAAAGATGATGTAGCATCTTCGCGAAGCCAATCACCAATAATAGGATTGGTAGTGGTATTGTTTGTGTTAGAAGCATCATCATTATTATTACAAGCGAATAAAGTGATACTAGATATTAATAAAAACAATAACTTATAACTGTACTTCATAGTGTAGATTAATTATTTAAAACAATAGCTGAGCTTTTTAAAGTTGAGGGTTACTTAGGCAATTGTGTTGTAAAAGTATTAAAATAAAGGGAATATAATATTAATGTAATAAAAAAAAGCAACTCAAAAGAGTTGCTTTTTTTTTATTCTATGTCTTAATTATTAGCTGTTTAACATTACAGGCATAACAAGCATGGTTACTTGCTCTCCAACTTCTAAATCATCTATTGGAGTTAATATACCAGCTCTGTTAGGCATACTTAATTCTAATTGTACATCGTTAGACCCTAAGTTGTTTAACATTTCTGTTAAAAAACGAGAGTTAAATCCAATTTGCATGTCGTCACCTTGATAGTCACAAGTCAAACGCTCTTCAGCTTTATTTGAATAGTCAATATCTTCAGCAGATATATTTAATTCTGCTCCAGCAATTTTTAATCTTATTTGGTGTGTTGTTTTATTAGAAAATATACTAACACGACGCACAGAGTTTAAAAATTGTGTTCTGTCTATGGTTAATTTATTTGGATTTTCTTTTGGAATTACTGCTTCGTAATTTGGATATTTACCATCGATTAGACGACAGATTAATATAGTATTTTCAAATGTAAACTTAGCGTTAGAATCATTATATTCAATAGTAATTTCCTCGTCACTTGCTCCTAAAATTCCTTTTAATAAGTTTAAAGGTTTTTTAGGCATAATAAACTCGGCTACCTGAGAGGCTTTTACATCTTCTCTAGAGTATTTTACTAATTTATGCGCATCTGTAGCAACAAACGTTAAACCTTCTGTAGAAAACTGAAAGAATACACCACTCATAACTGGTCTTAAATCGTCATTTCCTGCAGCAAAAATAGTTTTGTTAATGGCTGTAGCTAGAATATGACCAGGCATTTTTGTGCTACTTGGATCTTCTAAACTAATCGCCTTAGGAAATTCGTTTCCGTCTGCATAAGCTAAAGCATATTTACCATGGTTTGAGCTAATTTCAACGGTGTTGTTTTCTTCAATAACAAATGTTAATGGCTGTTCTGGAAACGTTTTTAAAGTATCTAAAAGTAAACGTGCAGGAATGGCTACGCTTCCTTCGTTATCACTATCCACATCTAAAACAGCAGACATAGTTGTTTCTAAATCGCTTGCAGATACAGTTAGTTTAGATTCATTTAATTCAAATAAAAAGTTATCTAAAATAGGTAATGTATTTGAACTGTTAATAACACCTCCTAAAACTTGTAATTGCTTTAGTAAGTATGTGCTTGATACAATAAATTTCATCTATATATGGAAATTAATACTATTAATAATTTGTCTTACAAATATATTGCTAATGTGTTAAAATAAGAAACAAACTTATTAACACTTACTTGGCATATTTTTTCTTACGCAAGTAGTTAAATGTTAAACCAAAAAGACCTAATAAAACCAATGGTAATAAGAGGTTTAGTAGTTGCCATTTTGTTTTTTCTTCAGTAATTTTTTCTGGATTTAAAAAGGCAACTGCAATTTCTTTAGATCTAATGTTTATAAGTCCTGTGTCGTCTAATAGATAATTAGCCACATTTATCAAAAATTCTTTATTACCAAAGGTTTGTCCTGTGTATTTGTCAAAACCTAGTTCTTCCACACCTAATCTTCCTACTTCATTTTTAATAACATCACCATCAGATATTACTACCATTTTAGTTGGTATACTGCTATTTTTAGGGTTGTTAATAGTTACAGGTTTTACTCGGTTATTATAAGCAGAGGTAAAGGTGCCTTCTAGTAATACAGCCAAGGTTTGTGGACCTTTATTAAAAGTTTTAGGATCTAACTGGTCATTAACCATATCTAGGCTAATTTCGCGAGGTGTACCTTCTAATTTAGTTAAAGGCGCAGTTTGGAGTAATATTGTTTTTTGGGTACTACTTTTAATAGTATCCATAGGATTGGCAAAATCAAATTTTAAAAAATCTAAATTGTGGACAATTGGATGCTTACTGTTTCCTTTAGCGAGAGGCGAATAGGTCCAAGGGTAGCTTTGAAATTGGCTATCACTACCTTCTCCAGAAGCTAACGTGATTGGAGCAGAGTACATGGAGCTTACTATAAGTGGATTAATACGTATACCATATTTAAAGAAAAAATCTGTAAGATTCAAATCTAAAGGGATAGCAATATTTTTACCATAATCGTTATATAAACTATCCTTGTCCATTGCGACTTGCTCTAGCAACCATAAACTTTTACCACCATTCATGGTATATTGGTCTAAAACAAATTTTTCTTTTTCTGTAAACGCTTCTGTTGGCTTAGCCGAAATTATTAAATCGTATTCCTGTAGCTTTTTTAAAGTACTCTCAGCATAATTAGAGACGCTATCTAATGTAAAAGGAGCAATAAAATAATAGTCTCTAATACTTTTAATATAATCGGCTATATATCTATTTTCTAGTTGACCGTTTCCTTTTAAAACTGCTATTTTACGTCGTTTAGGGTTTACTAATTTACTAATACCATCAGCAAACGCGTATTCTAATTGTTGTACAGAGTTTGTAACTAATTGTTGTTGTGTTGCTCCAAGTGAATTTTTAACTAACGGAATTTTGACCGTTTGGTCATTATAACTTGCTAAAGCCCAAGGAAAAATAACAGCTTGACTTGTTTTTCCGTTTTCTTGGACGTTTAATTGCATGGGTGTTAATCCTCTAGCATTTAATTGCTGGATATTTTGATCTCTGGTAGCTTCATCTTCAATTGGATTTATAAAGTTAAAGCTAATATTGTTATTGTAGGCAACTAACTCTTCTAACAACTGTTTGGTTTCTGATTGTAGTTTTCTAAACTCTGAAGGAAAGTCATCTCCTTCTAAAAACACATCAACTATTACAGGAGACTCTACTTTATCTAATATGGTTAAAACCGAAGGATTTAAAGTGTAGCGTTGATCTGTCGTTAAATCAAAACGTTTATAAAAGGTATTAGCTATTACATTAATTACTATTAACCCAATAACTACAAGGACGATATTTTTGATAGACTTATTCAAATTTTTTCTCAAGTTGATAGGTTTTTACTGCAACAACAGTATCGTTTTTAAATTGAAGCTCAATACATTCTTGGTCTTTAGTAAAAGCACCAGGTTTAAAGCCCATATTGTAATTCCATTGATCTTTAGAGTTAGCTTTAATACTATCATCCCAACCATACCATTCTGCAGTGCCAAAATCTGTTTTAATTTCAGCTTTAGTTTTACCAATTAGTTGGTTGTTATTGTTTAATTGATCCATCATTTCAAACCTAAGTTCTGGATATTCTGCCCAATTTTCTGCATTAAAATATTTTTGATGATGGTAGCTAGAAAAAATATTAACTATAGGATAAAATAAATAAAAATAGAGTAGTGGTGTTGCTATTACAGTTAGTAATAAACTTATCCATTTATTGTCTCCAATAGTTTTTATAAATAGCCAGGCTAAAATAAAAACAACTATAAATGATATGATTAAAATGGGAGTAATTACCATATTATTGTTTTTTAATGTTGAATTTGGTTAAGGCAATAAATAAAATAGTAACACTTAAAAAGTAAATAAGGTCTCTGGTGTCTAAAACTCCACGACTCATACTTTTATAGTGTGCATTCATACCTAATTGCTCCACAGTGTTACTAGATATTACGTCTGCAATACCCTCAAAACCAATATAAAAAAATAGGCATAAAAATACAGCAACTATAAATGCTACAATTTGATTGTCAGATATGGTTGAAGCAAAAACACCAATTGCAGTGTAGGCAGCAACTAAAAAAAGTAAACCAAAATAGGAGCCTAAAGTACTTCCAAAATCTAAATTACCCATTGGGTTTCCTAATTGGTAAACGGTATAGACGTATAATAATGTTGGCAGTAAGGCTATAATAATTAATAAAAGCGCGCCAAAATATTTGCCTAAAACTAATTGTAATGTGGATATTGGTTTAGTTAAAAGTAGCTCTAAAGTGCCTTGTTTTTTTTCGTCACTAAAGCTACGCATGGTTACTGCTGGAATTAAGAATATTAATATCCATGGTGCCAATAAAAAAAACGTTGACAGATCAGCAAATCCGTTATCAAGGATATTAAATTCGCCTTTAAATACCCATAAAAACAGACCGTTTAATAATAAAAATATAGCAATAACTAAGTAGCCTATTGGCGAAGCAAAAAATGAGTTTATTTCTTTTTTAAGTATGGCTAGCATGCTTTATTTATTAATGTTATTTATAATTTATTTCAATGAAGCTAGTTTGTCTACACTCCAAGCTTCTGGTTTAGCATTAAAAAGGGGTTTAGTTTTTGCCCAAACACCTTTAAATAGGTCTGAGTTGCGATAGTTTTCTAAATCACTTTCGTTATCCCAATAACTGTATGTAAAAAACACATTAGGATTGGTTTTGTCCTGATATAACTCTAATAGTTGGTTACCCTTAAAGTTTCTAATCTTAAATTTTACGGTTTCAAAATTAGCTAAAAAGGTGGCTATATTTTCTTCAGCAAAACTTAATTTAACAATTCTTACAAACATGGATTGGATTTTTATGGGTTTCCGCGAAAGCGATACTATTATTTATTTAAAAAAATTAATGGTTACTGTATCACGCAATCCTAATCCCATTAGGCTGCTTGCGCTACCAACCGTTTGGTTATTACTTTTATAAATGGCAATTTCTAGATAATTAGAACTGTTAAAGACGACTAATCCACGTCCTTCGTCGTTACGTTTATCCTCTGGTGTGTCAAAGTTAACTATGTCACTATATTTAGTATATATTTTTTTAAACTTATAATTTCTGGCAGAAACCTCGTAAGAACGTCCTTTTTGAAGTGTTTCAAAAAAGTTTTTTTTGATATTGGTAACCACATTACCATAGTTGTCAATGTAGATAATACTACCTATAATTTGTGTTTGTTCTTCATTAACATATGGCACTAAGTTTTTAATTGGTTTAATTTTATCAATTGCTTTACCTACAACTTCCAATGTACCTCCACGTGCAATGTGACAGGCTACCTTTACAAAAACATCTAAAACAGGAAAACTGGTTTCTATTTTATCGTGTATGTTTATTTCTACTAATTTAGAATGTGCAATCTCATTAGCAATCATACTCATAATTCCGTTATTGGCACAAATAAAGTAATGATCGTCTAACTCTACCGCAATATGTTTGTTTTCTGGATTAATTTCGGAGTCAATACCAATGACATGTATTGTTCCTTTAGGAAAACTACTGTAGGCATTTTGAATAATATAGGCAGCCTCAGCAATATTAAATGGTGATATGGAATGAGAGATATCAACAATTTTGACTTCTGGTAATTCGCTATAAATAGCTCCTTTTATTGCGCCAGCAAAGTGATCTTTCTCTCCAAAATCTGTGGTAAGCGTTATAATTGGCATGAATTATTGTTGATATTTTTTTAACCTAGAACACACAAAAAATGTGTAAATTTGTTAGATACACAAAACTAATAAAATTGTACAGATTAATTTAATAAATCAGCGCTTTTGAACGAAATAATTATTGAACTACAGGAGATCTCTCCAAAAGAGTTTTTTGGAACGGGAAATGAAAATATTACACTACTAAAAAAATACTTCCCTAAACTCAAGATTGTAGCTAGAGGAAACACCATTAAAGCTTTTGGAGATGAAGAGTTGTTAGATGAGTTTGATCGCAGAATGACCATGCTACTAAAGCATTTTTCTAAGTACAATAAATTAGATGAAAATGTTATCGAACGCGTTTTAACTAGCCAAAGTAGCGATGATTATAACACTTCTGAAAAAAGTGGCGAAGTCCTAGTACATGGTGCAAACGGTAAACCTATTAAAGCTATTACAGCCAACCAACGAAAAATGGTTGAGCTTATGCGAAAAAACGATATGGTATTTGCTATTGGTCCAGCAGGAACTGGTAAAACATATACAGGAGTAGCATTAGCAGTTAAAGCTTTAAAAAACAAGGAGGTAAAACGTATTATTTTGACTCGTCCAGCAGTCGAAGCAGGCGAAAATTTAGGGTTTTTACCAGGCGATTTAAAAGAAAAATTAGATCCTTACATGCAACCGTTATACGATGCATTACGCGATATGATTCCTGCGGAAAAATTAGCACAATATATAGAGAATGGTACCATACAAATTGCACCTTTAGCTTTTATGCGTGGTCGTACATTGGATCATGCTTTTGTTATTTTAGATGAAGGTCAAAATACAACACATGCACAAATGAAAATGTTTTTAACCAGAATGGGTAAAAGCGCTAAATTTTTATTAACAGGTGATCCAGGACAAATAGATTTACCACGTCGTACTATTTCTGGGTTAAAAGAAGCATTACTTATCTTAAAAGGAGTAGAAGGTGTAGGTATGATTTTTCTAGATGACAAGGATGTAGTTAGACATAAACTAGTCAAAAAAATTATCGAAGCTTATAAAAATATAGAAAATAGAGAGTAAATTTTAATTACAACAACAAAAACAACAACAACAATACAACTAATGAGTAATACTATTATAGACACCAATTTTAATTTTCCTAATCAAAAAAGTCTATACAAAGGAAAAGTTAGAGCGGTTTACAATATTAATGATGAAGAATTAGTCATGATTGCAACAGACCGTTTAAGCGCGTTTGATGTAGTTATGCCAAAAGGAATCCCATATAAAGGACAAATACTTAATCAAATAGCAACAAGCATGATGAAGGCTACTGAAGATTTGGTGCCAAATTGGTTAACTGCAACTCCAGATCCTAACGTTGCTGTAGGACATTTATGCGAGCCTTTTAAAGTAGAAATGGTAATACGTGGTTACTTATCTGGTCATGCTGCACGCGAGTATAAAGCTGGAAAACGAATACTTTGTGGTGTTGCTATGCCTGAAGGGATGAAAGAAAACGACAAGTTTCCGGAGCCAATTATTACGCCTGCAACTAAAGCCGAAATGGGTGATCATGATGAAGACATCTCTAGAGACGATATTTTGAAAAAAGGTATTGTTAGTGAAGAAGACTACATTGTACTAGAAGATTATACGCGTAAATTATTCCAAAGAGGTACTGAAATTGCAGCATCACGAGGATTAATTCTAGTAGATACTAAATATGAATTTGGTAAAACAAAGGATGGAAAAATTGTCTTAATTGACGAAATCCACACACCAGATTCTTCACGTTATTTTTATGCAGAAGGCTACCAAGAGCGTCAGGACAATAACGAAGCACAAAAACAATTGTCTAAAGAGTTTGTCAGACAATGGTTAATTGCAAATAATTTTCAAGGTTTAGAGGGACAAACTGTACCAGTAATGTCTGATGAATATATTGAAACCGTATCAGAACGTTATATTGAATTATACGAGAATATTATGGGAGAACCCTTTGTAAAAGCAGATGTGTCTAACATACAACAACGAATTGAAGCTAACGTTTTAGCGTATTTAAAATAAAGTCTAGTTGATATTAGAATAAAAAAGAGCTTGCAACTGCAAGCTCTTTTTTTATTATATAATAGGTTAATTAACTTTTAAGATAATCACTTTCCAAAGCTAATAAAGCTAAGTAGGGATTACCTTTTAAGCCTAGAAGTTTAGCAAAAGCAGGTTCGGTTTTAAAACCTTTTAATTTTAAAGAAACAATATCTTTTTTAAATTGAAGTCCATTCTGTTTTAAAATTTCATTTTCAATAAGCATATGTCTGTAGGCATTTTGTTTTTTTGAAGGAATAGCTTGACCGAAAATTTCATATAAAAAATGTTCAGTTTTAAAGGTTGCAATTATTGAAGGTATAGTGTTTTGAATGGTTTGATAAACCTTAAAATCTTGATATTTTGAAAACTGTTGTTTTAAAAATAATAAAAAAGCATCATGATTTTTACACTCGCAAATAATATCTAAGTCGCTATTAGGTATATCAATACCAATTGGGATTGTACCTGTTAAAATTGGATTATAAGATGATAACAGTTGCAAAACATTATGTTTTTTCAAATCAAAATAAGCCTTAATCTGTTTCTTATTCCCGTGTTTTAAGTATTCAATAGTTATAAAATCTTCACTCAAAATTTTAGGTTTCAATTGGTTTTATTAAGTAAATTAAAGTAAAATATACGTATTTATTCTAAAAAGAAACCACTATTTATAAGTTAATAAAATATCTGCTACTTTTTGTAAATCACTTTCGTTGATTTCTGTTTGTGGTGCTAATGGAAATGTTTGTTGTCCAGGTCTGCTAACAAAAGCAGCTCTCCAACCTGCCCAAAGTGCACCAGCAACATCCCAACCATGTGCAGCAATAAGCATACATTCTTCCGGCTTAATATTCATTTTTGTTGCTGCCCAATTATAAACCTCTGTAAAAGGTTTAAACTTTCCAACAGATTCAATGCTTAAAAGCTGGTCAAAATAAGAAGTTAAACCAACGTTTTCAAATTTGTTTTTTAAGCTTTCTTTATTAGAGTTTGTTAATGCAACTAAAGTATAACCATCTTTTTTTAGATTAGATAAAGCTTCCTTAACCTCTGGATGTGGTGGTAAATTTTGCATTGCATTTACAATAATATCTCGTGCTTTGTCTTCCGTAATGGTAATATCCTGATTGGCAGCTACCATTTGTAATGCTGCAGCACCAATATATCCAAAAGGTTGATAACGTCCACTAGCAGATACCACTAATGAATACTGTAGCATTGTAGTAAACCATAATGATAACAACGCTTCGTTTCCGCCTAAAGCGTCACCAACTTGTTTTTTCATTATAGTTAAATCTAATAAGGTTTCGTTTACATCAAAAAACAAAACTTTTGGTCTGGTTAAGCTACTCATAACTATAGTTTTTTTAATGCAGTTATTATCTCAGAAACTTCTGCACGTTTGGTATAATCAGCATCTAAAAACGCATATTGTATAATTCCATTTGTATCTATAACGTAGGTTGCTGCTAGTGGTAGTTGGTTACTAGCGTCTCCATTTTTTTTATTTAAACCAAAACCATTATTATAAATAGTGGCTACTTCTGAAGATAATTTAAATACAACACCATAATTTTTACCAATAACATTACCAACATCACTTAATATAGAAAATTCTAAATTGTTTTTTTTAGAAGTATTTAATGAGTTGTCCGGCAACTCCGGTGTTAATGCCAAAAGTATAGCACCTTCAGTTTTAATGTCAGCTAATCTATTTTGTAAATAGTGTAATGTAATGTTACAATATGGACACCAACCACCTCTATACCATGTTAATACAACAGGACCATTTTTTAATTGATCATATAAAGATACGTCTTGATTTAAATGGTTTTTTAATGTAAAATCAAGCGCTTTATCACCTATGTTTAAAGCGTTGTCTAAGATTCCTGAATCAGAAACACTAGCAATCCCTTCAGCATAAATTTTCTTTTTTTCCTCAGTAAATTTTAAAGCACCTTCTTGACGTTTTCTCTCTAATAATGTTTCTAACAAATCTGTATTTTTTGTGTTGTCCATTTTGTTTTAACTTTGGTAATAACGGTTATTATTCTGCTATTAATTCTGAAAGTACTTGTTTAAACGTGTCTACAGGTTGCGCACCTGTAACAGCGCTTTTACGATTAAAAACAATAGTTGGCACAGAGTTTACACCCATATTTTTCCAATAACCTTGTTTGTTTCTTACTTCCAAACGTGCTTCGTCACTATCTAATTTCGCTAAAGCTTCATCTGCATTTAAACCAACTTCTAATAAAGCTGCTTTTAAAACATCACGTTTAGAGACATCTTTACGATCACTAAAAAACGCTTTTGTAAGAGTCATTTTTAATTCGGTTTGTTTGCCAAAATCATTAGCATACTCTAATAAAACATGTGCGTCAAAGGTGTTTACCATACGCATATCATCAAAATAATCGAATTTAAAACCTAGTTCTTCGCCAGCATCAGTCATCATTTTTTTAGATTGATTTTGCTGTTCTAATGTTGAACCATATTTTTCGGTAATATGCTCGTTTAAGTTTTGACCTTCGGCAGGCATATTTGGATTTAGCTCAAAAGGTTGCCATTCTATATCAATTTGATCTGCTACACCCAATTCTTGGATTGCTTTTTCTAATCGTTTGTATCCAATGGTACACCAAGGACATACAACATCAGATACGATATCTATTTTAAGTTTTTTTGACATAATTAAAAGGTTATTAGGTTACTAATTTGAAGTTGACCATCTACATTACTATAATTTTTTACATCTGCAGCAAAATCTTTAGCATGAGGACCAAAAGCAGCTTGAAAAGCAGCAACATCATCAAATTTTAAATGCGCAATAGCAACGTATGGTGCAGGTTGACCAGGAACTCTGCTAGCAACACCTAAGTCTAGCTCTAAACCTTTTAAGGCATCACCAAGTGCATTAGCAATCATTGGTAAATGACTGTTGATATAATAATCAGAGTCAAATTTTACATCTTTACCGTTTGGGTACATTACAGATACTTTTATCATAATATGTTTTTTATAAAATTAGTAAACCTTCTGTAAAAGTAACAGAAGGTTTACAGCTATTTATTAATATAAAGGGCATGTGTTATTTCTTCCAAGCAAATTTTTGGAAAGCTTCATCCACAGGTGTGTTAGCAATGTGATTTGTATAATTACTAATCACTTTTTGAGATAATCCTAAAATAATTTCTAATACTTGTTGCTCTCCATATCCAGCTGTATAAAAAGCTTCTAAATCTGCTTGCGACACATTACCACGATTACGTGTTATAGACAATGTTAAAGTACGTAAAGCTTCTAATTTTGCATCTGCAAGTGGTGTTTGATTACGTAAAGCATCAATAATTGCATCGTCAACTTTCATCATTTTAGCAATTCCTGTATGTGCTGGTACACAGTAATGACAACCATGTTCTACGTTAATGGTTTGCCATACCACAGTAAGCTCGTCGTTATTAAATGATGTTTCTGTAAATAGTTGGTGTAACTCTTGGTAAGCTTTTAATAATTCAGGTGAAGCTGCTAAAACTCC
>Ga0105356_10003899_pt1 | contig 14550 bp, 12 predicted proteins | sample GOMGulsemesocosm_3_FD_83502 | JGI IMG/M metagenome (GOLD analysis project Ga0105356, IMG submission 83502) | Methane-oxidizing microbial communities from mesocosms in the Gulf of Mexico - GOM9D Gulf of Mexico | ecosystem: Environmental > Aquatic > Marine > Cold seeps | place: Gulf of Mexico...
CATTGATTTTTCTAAGAAAATTATCTTTAGGGACAATTAAATCATATAATTCAGAATACGCACTTAATTGAAGTTTTTGTTGTTCTAAAAGCATGCTTAAGTCTTTGTTAATCAATAAAAAAAGATACAAAAAAAGGACGAAAACACTAGGTTTTCGTCCTTGTTTATTTAATTCCTTTTTTAAGGGACTTTTTCAGTGCCCTCGTCAATTGACAGCCTCTTTTCGCGTGAAAAAATATTTTATTTGTTTGCTGCATATTTAGCAGAAACTTCTTTCCAGTTAATTGCATTAAAAAATGCGTTGATATAATCTGGTCTTCTGTTTTGGTAATTTAAGTAATAAGCATGTTCCCATACATCCAATCCTAAAATAGGTTGGTTGCCACAAGTAACACCTGGCATCAATGGATTGTCTTGATTTGGAGTAGAACAAACGTTTACTACACCACCTTTAGCAACACACAACCAAGCCCATCCTGAACCAAATTGAGTTGCGGCAGCTTTAGAAAAAGCGCCTTTAAATTCTTCAAAAGAACCAAAAGCAGTACTGATAGCATCTGCTAATTCTCCTGTAGGTTCACCACCTCCGTTTGGAGAAAGTACTTCCCAAAATAATCTGTGATTGTAAAAACCACCTCCGTTATTTCTAACCGCACCATTACTCATGTCTAAATTAGCAAGAATATCTTCTATAGATTTTCCTTCATTATCAGTTCCAGCAATAGCATTGTTTAAGTTGTTTGTGTATCCTTGATGGTGTTTGCTATGGTGAATTTCCATAGTTCTTGCATCAATATGTGGTTCTAACGCATCGTACGCGTAAGATAATTGTGGTAGTTCAAAAGCCATAATATATTTTTTGAGTTATTAAAAGTGAAATCAAAGGTACTAAACAGAAATCATTTATTGAAATCGAATGTACCTATGAAGGTATAAGGGAATACTATTTTTAAAGCTACTGTTTCTTAGGTTCATAATTTAACAAGAAAATAGAGAAGAGAAGGTTTGCTTCCGAGAAGTATTATTTTTGTAATAAAAAAGAATTTAAAAAGAAAAGAGCTCTGTAGAAGCGAAATAAAAGATTGTATCGAGTTTAGGTGAGGTTTTCTATTGAATAGGGACAGATAGAATAGTTTGTTTTAACGTTTATAGGGTTTACTAATTGCAATGATAAATTTGTTTCATAGGGAAAGATAATAAATGCACTAAAAGGAATACGTTTAAGAGGTGTAATTTTGGCAATTGGAGTGGTAGTTATAATATGCAATATGTTTGCGTTCATTCTAACCTATCATAAATTTATAAAATCAAAAAATAAAAGCTGTTAATGAGTTCTTAATGTAAAGCATAATGGAATTTTAAATATATTTACATATCAATACTTAAAAAAAGAAAATATGAAGAAAATTGTTATTGGATTGGTCGCTTTGACTTTCCTTATTTCCTGTAACTCTGTGAACAAAGTACAGAGCGAAAAAACGAGTAAGCAGAAGACGCTCAAAGAAGTTTCAAGTATTCCTATAGGGCCCAATGTCAAAAAAGGGGTGTTATCGAATGGAATGACCTATTACATCCGTCAAAATGCAAAGCCCGAGCAAAAAGTAGAATTGCGTTTGGTTGTAAATGCAGGTTCTATTTTAGAAGATGAAAAGCAATTGGGACTCGCACATTTTATGGAACATATGAACTTTAATGGGTCTAAAAATTTTAATAAAAATGAATTGGTAGATTACCTACAAAGTATAGGTGTAAAATTTGGAGCTCACTTAAATGCATATACAAGTTTTGATGAAACCGTTTATATACTACCAATTCCAACTGATAATGAAGAAAAATTAGAAAAAGGGTTTCAAATATTAGAAGATTGGGCTTTCAATGCATCTTTAACAGATGAAGAAATTGACAAAGAAAGAGGTGTTGTATTGGAAGAATACCGTTTGGGGTTAGGTGCTGGTAAAAGAATGTTGAGTCAGTATTTGCCAAAATTAATGTACAATTCGCATTATGCAGAACGTTTGCCAATTGGAACAAAAAAATCGTTAGAAACATTTACATACGAAGACCTTCGTAGATTTTACAAAGATTGGTACAGACCAGATTTAATGGCTGTTGTTGCTGTTGGAGATGTTGATGTTGCTGTTTTAGAAGCAAAAATAAAAGCACATTTTGGGAAGTACAAACCTGTAAAGAACCCAAAAGATCGAAAAAAATACAAAGTCCCAAATCACGAACAAACTTTAATTTCTGTAGCAACAGATAAAGAAGCCTCAAGCTCTCAAATTCAATTGTATTACAAAGACAAGCGAGAAGCAAAACAAGTAGTAACAAAAGCAGATTATCGAAAAAATATTGTAAAAAATCTTTTTGTTAGTATGATAAATAAGAGATTGGAAGAGTTAAGAAATAAAGAAAAACCTCCTTTTGTATATGGCTATTCTACTTACGGAGGTACTTGGGCAAGAGATAAGAATGCTTATCAATCTGGAGCAATGTCTAGTGATACAGGTCAGTTAGAAGCACTGAAAGCATTGGCAATTGAGAATAAAAGAGCTTTGCAATTTGGTTTTCAACAAGGAGAATTGAATCGTGTAAAAAAAGCATTGTTAACAGGATTGGAAAGAGCTTACAACGAAAGAGATAAGTCCGAATCTAGAAGTTATGCAAGTGAATACATAAATAACTTTTTGGTAGCAGAAGTAATACCTGGTATTGCATGGGAATTTGAGACTCATAAAGAACTAGTGCCAACAATAACTGTAGAAGAGTGCAATGCATTGATTGCTGGATATATTCATGAAGACAACAGAGTTGTAATTCTTACAGGGCCAGAGAAAAAAGACGGAGTTAAAATAACAGAAGCACAAGTTTTACAGGTTTTTGAAGAGGTAAGACAAGAAAAAGTAACAGCCTATGAAGACAAAGTAATTGAAGGTGGTTTGATGAATTTTATTCCAAAAAAAGGAGCTATTGTCAAAGTTACCAAAGATGATAAAATTGGAGCAACCACATTGTTTTTAAGCAATGGAGCAAAATTAACGTATAAGAAAACCAATTTCAAAAACGATCAAGTTTTGTTTTCTGCTTTTAGTTATGGAGGAACTTCTTTGTATTCTGATGCTGATTTTAAAAAAACCTCATTGGCCAATGGAGCACTTACAGAAGCTGGTGTAAATGGATTGAATAAAACGGATTTGGGAAAAGTACTTGCAGGTAAAATTGTAAGATTGAGACCTTATATAGGTAGTTTAAAAGAAGGGTTTAGTGGGGCAACAACTCCAAAAGATATGGAGACTTTATTTCAAATGACACATTTGTATTTTACAAAGTTGAATTTGGATGCCAAAGCCTACAATTCTTTCGTAGCAAAAAATAAAGCTTATTTAAAAAATATTTTATCAAATCCATCTGTATATTTCAGATTGGAATTTGGAAAGTATTTGGCAAATAACAATCCTAGATTTATTGGTTTTCCAACAGAAGAATTGTGGGATGCAACAGATTACAAATTGGCATATGAAAAGTACCAAGAACGATTTGCTGATGCTGGGGATTTTAATTTTTATGTAGTTGGGAACTTTGATGAAGCCAAATTAACAGAATATGCTGTTACTTATTTGGCAGGTTTACCTGCAATAGGAAGCAAAGAATATTTTAAAAGTGATAGTCACAAACCATTGACAGGAATTTCAGAAAAACATGTCAAAAAAGGGACAGAGCCTAAAAGTATGGTAAATATCATATATCAAGGTGAGGCTACTTACAACGCTAAGGAAGCTTATTATTTGAGAAGTTTGGGAGAAATATTAACAATCAAATTGGTAGAGCAGCTAAGAGAAGAAGAAGCGGGTGTTTATGGAGTTGGAGCCAGAGGTAGTATTTCTAGGTTTCCTAAAGGTTCTTATAATTTTTCAATTTCATTCCCTTGCGGTCCTGAAAATGTTGATAAGTTGACAAAAAAATCACTTGAACAATTGCAAAATATTATGGACAATGGACCTACAGAAAAAGACTTGAATAAAGTTAAAGAAACCCAATTGTTAGAATACAAAGAGCGCATCAAAAAGAATAATTTTTGGTTAGGTTTGTTGGAAAGTGCAGATTTTAATAAAAAAGATAGAAGTGAAGCTTTAAAGGCAGAAGATAAAATAAACGCATTGACAGCTAAGAATATTCAAGAAATAGCAAAAAAATATTTGGTTAAAAATAGAATTATTGGAACTTTAAATCCTGAATAATAGTTTTTTAAAAAATGCAAATAAGAAAAAGGCACTCATCTCTGAGCGCCTTTTTCAATTTTATTTATTTGTAGAAATAACCATAACGCCATTTTTACCTTTTTCACCATATTTTTTTATTGCATCTTTTCCACTCAAAGCTGTGATACTTTTGAATTCATTGCTTTTAATTTTGAGAGCCTGTTTTTTTGTGCTTTCAATTCCATTTATTTCATAAATTGGCTCTTTCCCTTTAAGAATTACAATTGAATTAATTGGACTTGTGTTCTCACTTAAATGAATGTTATGTCTTTTTTTTGTTGTAATTTCAACAATACCGTCTTCAGCTTTTCTTCCATACTTTTCAATGGCTTTTTCTCCTTTTAAGACGTTTATAGAATGTATCGTTTGTTGATCTATATCTTCAATTTTTTTAGAAGTTTTTTTTCCGTTGATAATTAGAATAGGCTGTTTTCCATTAGCTCGTGTACCACGTATTGTGATTTGTTTAGGAGCATTGTTTTTGGTGGTAATTAGTATAACTCCGTTTTTACCTTTATTTCCATATATTTTAGTGGCTGATTCGTCTTTTAGGACGGTTATGGAGTGGATGTCATTTGCATCAAGATCATTTATGTTTTTAGAAGTTTCTTTCCCATCAACAATAATTAAAGGAGCTATACCTATACCATTTAATGAATAACCTGCAGTAATTCTATATTTTTCATGGTCATTTTGACTAGCGTTTATGTGGTCTTGATTTCCTAAGGGAATTTCTTTGTTTAGATTATAGCCCGTAACCACAATTTTTTCTTCATTAAGAGGTGTTTTTTGAGACCCTGTTGAAGGAAGGCCTATACGTATGGAAGCAAGTGGAGAAGGCTGTTTGGTTACAAGATAGTCACTTTTTAAGAATCTATCCGTTACTCTGCTTTGTGGTTTTCCTAGGGAGATTCTACCAAGAAGGCCCCTCTTGTTAATACGAAATCCTTGTTTTTGATTATTTGGTGCTTTTTCTTTTTGTGAAAAGTTGTTTGTTTTTTGCTTTATACTTGGTCCAAAACCAAAACTATTGTCAGTTTGTTCAAAGGCAAACGGTTTTATTGGATTTTTACCTTTTGGACTGTAAGTCCCTGATCCGTTTTTATTTTTGAATTCAGCAGATATTGAGATGATTTCATTTTTGGAATTGCGTTTTATTTTTTTGAATTTTAGAACAATTCCTATCAGTTTTGCTTGTTTTTTTATTTTGTCGAAATCATCATCCGTATGGTCTTTAGTAATGATTGCTTTGTAGTTTTCTGAGAGGTCTTTTTGTTGGAATTTATTTGTGCTTTTTAATGTTTTTTCTGAGTGACCGACAACGATTGATTTAGGGGTGTTTTTTTGATCGATATAAACTTCTATTGCATCTTGATTTGTTAAAGAATTTTCTTTTAAGGGAGCAAGGTTAATAGCAGCATTTTTTTGCTTTGAGTTTAAATAAGAAGTTGCTGCAATTACTCTTCCGTCTATTTCTCCTACCATTATAGTTGGTATAGGATTTTTTCCTTCTTCCCATGTAGCAGAAGTATTTCCTCTTTTGTTTTCCACAGACAAAGTAACTTTTATCAGTTCGTTATTGCTGTTGTATTTAAGGTCGTCATAGCTTAAAGAAATGTCATTTGTTAATAGTATTTTTTGTAAGCTTTCAAAATCCTTTTTTTGAAAATCTTTGGAGATAATTTTTACAAATGTTTCAGAAGAACCAATGGTTGTTTTGTTGTTTTCCTGTGAAGGTGTTTTTGGATTGATTTCTTGGGCAATAACCTTCGTATTGTAATTAAGAACAAAAGCGATTAGTAAAGGAAGAATTAATAAATATTTGTATTGGTTTATTTTTTTTGACTCAGATTTCTGTAACATAGCGATTCTTTTCTTGATTAAGGAATTGTAAAAGTTATTAGTGAGGACCAATGTTTGGGCGGAGATGCTTGTTTTTAGCAAAGTACATTGGTAACTTTTTTTAGAGCTTGCTCCTTTTTGTGCCAATTTATCCGCAATAAACTCTAAATTTTGTTTCAAGTCTTTGTTGTAGAACCATACAAAAGGATTGAACCAAAATACAATGCACGACAGTTGGGTTAGTAGAATATCAATTGAGTGGTATTGTCGTGCATGTACTTTTTCATGGTTTAGAATTTGTTCCAATTCTATTTCACTGAATTGGGTAGGGTTGTAAACGATCCATTTAAAAAATGAAAAAGGAGAAAGAACAGCTGAAGTTTTTATATAGTTATAAGCTCCCTTTTTGTGACTTTTGTTTTTTGCTAGCAGTTTGATAAGCGAGCTAGATTGTATTAAAAAGCGAATGGAAAAGGCAAACACTCCAAAGAAATAACCAATGTTCAGAAATAGCTGCCAATTGATTGATTCCTCTACAGGTTGAATTGCAGTAACTACTTCTGTAAATTCAAAATTATCTAAAGAAATGGGGGCTTGTTCAATATAGATTGGAATTGTTAAAAAAGGAATTAAAATTGCAGTAATCAGACCAGTAAGTAAAAACCACCTGTTGGCTTCAAAAAAGGTTTCACGTTGTAAAAATACCTTATAACATGTGTAGAAAATTCCAATAACAACAGTAACTTTTAGTAAGTATTCCATAATGATTTTATTTAGGAAGGATTGTTTTTTTCAATCAAGGCAATGATTTCTTTCAGTTCGTCCACGGATATTTTTTCCTCTTTAGCAAAAAAGGAAACCATGCTTTTGTAAGAATTGTTAAAGTAGTGGTCTATAGCCGTGTTCATAAAACTTTTTCTATAAGTTTCTTTGGTTACTGTGGGGTAGTATTGATGGGTTTTCCCAAAAGCAGTATAGCCTACATAACCTTTCTCTTCTAATTTTCTAATAATTGTAGAAAGTGTGTTGTAATGAGGTTTGTCTTCCTTCATTTCTTGTAGCACATCCTTCACAAAAACTTTTTCTAGCTTCCATATAATATGCATGATTTCTTCTTCTTTGTTGGTGAGTTTCTCCATTTAGTAGTTGTATGTTTTACTTATTTTGTCAATATTTTTTTCAATTTGTTTTTTAAGGCTCCTTTTCTGTATCCTCCCCATTTGTCAATTATTTTTCCTTCGGGATCAATAAGGAAAAATGTAGGGAACCCTGAAACTCCGTATTTTATTGAAGTTTCACTATACCTTCCTTTTCCATCCCAAACACTCGTCCATGATATGCTATCACGTTTTAAAGAGTTAAGCCAAGTTTCTTTTTTGGCATCACATGAAAAACTTATAATAGTCAAAGAATCCTTATAGGTTTTATTAAGATCTTTCAATTCTTCGACAGATTGTATACAAGGACCACAATTGGCAGCTGTGAAATCTAATAAGGTGTAATTTTTTTTAATCTTAGAAAATACAATTTTTTCAGAGTTTTTATCAAACGCTTCAAAATCATGGTAGATATCTCCTACCTTAGATATTTTTTCTTTTAGGTAGATGGCTATTATTTTAGCGTATTTACTGTTTTTTATTTTTGGTGTATAGTTGTTAAAAATACTTTGAATAGTGTCTTTATGTAATTTGTTTTTTAAGTAACCCAATGTAATTACACTAGAATAACTATCAGGATGAGATTTGATATAAAGCAAATTTAAAGAATCATTTTCTTTATCAATATTTCTGATTTCTCCCCAAATATTCTGATGTTCTTTTTGTTGATCTTCTTTAGATAATTTAAAGAATTTCTGAAGAAGGATATTTCTTTTTATATTGTTTTGTTTGGTCATGTTCTGAGATATGATAAAATCATCTTGTGTTTTAGAACCGGTGACTTTTACATTCCAAGGAAAGTCTTTTAAGTCTCCTTGTATGTGAATCTTGTCATTACCAATTAATAAATTCGTGTAAATGAACTTTTTATCAACACGCATGTTGAGCCAAATTTGTTCTGGCGGACTTTGAAGTTGTCCAGAGAATTTGAATTTATTTTGTAATACGAGAGTACTGTCAAAAACATGATCCGTGCTGAGGTTTCTTAAAAATACTTTGGTACTGTCGGGGAATCCAGTTATGTTTCCAGTAATTACAAATTCTTTTTTGGAATTGCATGAGAAAAGTACAATTGAAAATAAAATAATTAATAGCTCGGATGGATTTTTCATTTTTATTTTTTGAAATTCAAACCTATAACTATTTTTATAGTTATACAACTGTTTTTGTAGTTTTAACAAAATTTAATTAAGAAAAAGAATTGGTTTAGAGAGAAAAAATAGGGATTACATATTTATAAATTACAAATCTTATAGTATCTTCACAGGTAATAAGGTTTTACGGAATAAAAATAAAGAAAATGAGTTTTAGGATAAGGAAAGGGAAAAAAGAAGATATGTCTTCTGTACTACTATTGATAAAAGAATTGGCGAAATTTGAAAAAGAAGCAGATGCTGTTTTGGTAACCGTAGAAGATTTGGAAAAAGATGGGTTTTCTGAGAATCCATTATTTGAAGTTTTTGTAGCTGAAGTTGCGAATGAGATTGTTGGAATAGCTCTTTTTTACAATCGTTATTCTACTTGGAAAGGGAAAACAATTCATTTGGAAGATTTGATTGTAAAAGAAAATAAGCGGAGTTTAGGAATAGGAAAAGCACTTTATAACGAAGTTTTAAAATATGCATATACTCAAGGATTGAGACGTGTTGAATGGAATGTATTGGATTGGAATACGGCTGCTATTGAATTTTATGAAAAAACAGGAGCTCTTATTTTAAAAGAATGGCAAGTGGTGCAAATGGATGCTGAGAGTTTAGAAAAATACAATCAAAAAATAACCAAAACTATTTAAATTGTTAGGGCTAAAATAAATTATATTTGTAGTAGAAATACCCCTAAGATAATTGTTATAGAAATTTTGAAACGAAAGCATGGGATTGGTATCATCCAAAGAAATTGCGAATTTTTTACACTTAGGCAAACTCGGGAGTTTAGGGAAGTTTATTGGAACGATTTTTTTAAAAATAACTCGAATTTCTCAACTTAATAAAATCTACAATGCGAACAAACATTTAAGAGATTTAGAATTTTTTGATGCTTTAATTGACGATTTTCAAATTAAATTTGAAATTTCAAAAGAGGACTTGAAACGCATTCCAAAAAAAGGAAGTTTTATTACGGTGTCTAATCATCCATTAGGAGGAGTAGATGGGATTCTGCTGTTGAAATTATTGGTTGCAGAACGCCCAGATTATAAAATTATAGCCAATTTTTTATTGCACAAAATTGAGCCAATGAAGCCTTATATTTTGCCTGTAAATCCGTTTGATACTCATAAAGAAATAAAATCTAGTGTTGGAGGTATCAAGGCAGCATTGCAACATCTTAAAGAAGGGTACCCTTTGGGAATTTTTCCAGCAGGTGAAGTTTCTACTCATGAAGATAGAAAAAGAATTGTAGATAAAGAATGGGAACCAGGGGCTATACGTTTGATTCAAAAAGCAAAAGTACCGGTTGTGCCAATTTATTTTCATGCAAAAAATAGCAGACTGTTTTATTTTTTATCCAGAATAAGTGATACACTTCGAACAGCCAAGTTGCCTTCTGAATTGGCAAAACAAAGAAAGAGAATAATTAAAGTAAGAATTGGAATGCCTATTTCTGTTAAAGAACAAGCTGTATTTCCAAAGTTATCAGAATTTGGAGATTTCCTTCGAAAAAAAACGTATTTGTTTGCAAATACTTTTGAAAAAGATAGAATAAATTCAAAAAAGAAGCCTGAAGAAATTATTCAAGCAACACCACAGCATAAAATTATTGAAGAAGTTGAAGAATTGAAAGAAGCTGATAAACAACTTTTTGCTACGGAAAACTATGTGCTATTATTGGCTGAAGAGGTTGAAATTCCTTATGTATTAAGAGAGTTGGGGCGCTTGCGAGAAATCACATTTAGAGAAGTTGGTGAAGGAACAAATTTAAAGACAGATAAGGATATTTTTGATTCTTATTACCACCATTTGATTTTATGGGATCAAAGAGAGAAAATTATTGTGGGGGCATATAGAATGGGACTTGGTGCTAATATTTATAAAGAAAAAGGAATCGATGGTTTTTATCTACATGAGTACTATGATTTTGCCCCAGAATTGTATGAAATGATGAGTAAAACTATAGAAATGGGAAGAGCTTTTGTAATAAAAGAATACCAACAAAAACCGATGCCTTTATTTTTACTTTGGAAAGGAGTGATTCAAACGGCACTTAAATTCCCCGAACATCAATATTTACTTGGAAGTGTTAGTATTAGTAATTTCTATTCAGATTTTTCTAAATCATTGATTGTTGAATTTATAGAGAAGAATTATCAAGATAAAACACTGACTAAATTTTTGAAAACAAAAAATGAATATGAGGCCAATTTACACCCAGCTGATAAGGATTTTGTACTCAATAAAATGAAATTGGATTTAAATGGATTGGATAGACTTATCAATGAGCTAGAGCCAAATAATTTAAGAATGCCAGTGCTTATTAAAAAATACATCAAGCAAAATGTAAAAGCACTTACATTTACAGTAGACCCTGATTTTAATAATTCTTTAGATTGCTTGATGTATGTAGATATAAATGACATTCCTGATCAGCTTATGGAAACGAGTAAGTAGTTACAACCAACTTGTAGTGCCTTATGGTTATAACTACCAAATATATAGTCTTTTACTTTATTGAAGAAAAGATGATTCCTATAATTTCTCAGCAATAAATTCTGTAAAATATATTTTAATTTCATTTCGTGCTTTTTCGAAAGCTGCATGAATTTCCGTGTCTGTTCCTTTAATTTTTGATGGATCAAAAAAGTTGTGATGCAATCTTACAGCATTTTTAGAAGGAATAAAAGGACAATTTTCATTGGCATGATCACAGACAGTAACAATAAAATCAAAATCAACTTTGGCATATTCATCAACATGGTTTGAAGTGTGTGAGCTGATATCAATACCATCTTCTTTCATAATTGAAATAGCGCCAGGATTCAAGCCGTGTGTTTCAATTCCAGCACTGTATATGTTTGTTTTATTAGCTGCTAGTTGTTCTAAGTACCCGTGAGCCATTTGACTTCTGCAGGAATTTCCTGTACATAGGACTAATATATTTTTCATTTTTTATAATTTTTGATTGAAAACGAATGGGTTGTAGTTTGTGTTTTTTTAATTTTGCTAATTGCTAATTGCTAATTGCTAATTGTTTCTAGCAACAGTCACCTCCAGGAGAACAAGTTTGAGAACCTACTGAATCAGATTCAGGGACACCACAAAGTTCGGGTGCTTTACATTTTGTTTTTTCTATATGCAGTTGTATAATAACTTGTAGCTCGCCTATGATAATATTTTTGATATTAAGATTAGAGGTATGAAAAATAGCATTCCCATATTCAATTTTAACCTCTGTATCTACTAATAAAGGTTTTATGGAGTTTACTTTAGAAATAATTTCCAAAATTTTTGTTGTAGTCATATAGCTTTTTTTTTCTATTTCCAATGGGTTTTCCCATAGTTGGAATAAGGTTTCACTCCATTCATGAGAGACGCCTCCACAGTCTACAGAAGAGATGGTCGCGGTTTTGATTTCTGTTAAATGATAGTTGGTTCCAGCGTATACATTAGGAGCATATTCAAATAACAATGCTTTGTTTGGATTGTTTACTAGCGTAGTAATAAGAGTTTCTAAATTCATGATAGTTCGATTTGTGTTAGCAACAAGTTGATTTTAGGTTTGTATTAGAGAAGAAATCTGAAATTAGCTGTTGTGTAGCATTCCATTTGGTTGTGTTTATGCAATAGCACATGCTTTTTCCTGAGATTGTCCCTTGGATGATGCCTATATTTTTTAGTTCTTTTAAGTGTTGGGATATGGTAGCTTGTGCCAATCCAATTTCTTCAATTAAATCGTTGCAAATGCAAGAATCTTGTTGTAGAATGTATTCTAAGATAGCAATACGAGCAGGATGGCCTAGAACTTTTGTGATTTGTGCCAATTCATTTTGGCTGTCTGTAAATATTTCAGATTTTGTCAATCCCATAAATATGTATTTTTATATTGCAATATTACGATAATAAAAAGAATGCACTATTTTTTTTATGTTAAATTTTATTTTTTTTATGACTAGTGAGATGTTGGGGGAAATTTCAGTTCATTGACCCACCGACCCTTCGACAGGCTCAGGGCCCGGGTTTATATCTAAATTTGAGCAGCTTTCGTAGACTGAGCCTGTCGGTTTTTAGTAGGCTGAGCTTGTCGAAGCCATTTGTAGTTGCCCTTCGACAGGCTCAGGGCACAGATTGTATTTAGATTTGAGTAGTTTTCGTAGGCTGAGCCTGTCGGTTTTTAGTAGGCTGAGCTTGCCGAAGCCTATTTGAAATCACTATAATTTTTAGAAAATAAAATCAATTCATCTATTTTGTTTTCCATAAGAGCTTCTTTTTTCTTTCTACTCCATCCTTGAATTTGCTTTTCTCGATAAAAGGCAATATCGATTCTGTTATATTCCTCGTAGTATAAAATTTTTATTGGAGGATATTTTTTAGTGTGTCTGGCTCCTTTACCAGATAAATGTTGCTGGTATCTTAGCTCTAAGTTTTTCGTACTTCCAGTATAATAAGTACCATTAGAGCATAGTAATATGTACATGTATCCTTTCATAGCAGGGTAAATATACGATATTTAGAAGAGTTAGGTTGAGTACAGTTCCCTTCGACAAGCTCAGGGCACGGATTGTATTTAGATTTGAGTAGTTTTTAGTAAGCTGAGCTTGCCGAGTATTTCGTAGGCTGAGCTTGCCGAAGCCTAGGGTGCAGCATCAATAGGTTCCCACAATTCAATTTTATTTCCGTCTAAATCCAAAATCCAAGCAAATTTTCCGTAACTAAAAGATTCGGGTTTGTCAATAATAGTAATACCATCTTTTTTCAAATCTTTCAATAAGGTATCGAGATCGGCTACTCTGTAATTGAACATAAATTCTTTTTTAGAAGGATTAAAATAATTGCTTTCTTCTTTAAATGGAGACCATTGAGTTGATGCTTTTTGGTTGTTTTCATCTTTCCATAAAAAAGTACTACCATAGGCATCCGTTGAAAAACCTAAATGTTTTTGATACCATGCTTTTGTTTTTTCTGGGTTTGGTGTTTTAAAAAACACACCACCAATGCCCGTTACTTTTGTTGCAGGAATTTTGTTTTCTTGTGGATGAACGTGTATGTCAAAAAATTTGGCAGCCACTTTATCTACACAGGTTTGGGCTAGCTTTATTTTAGATTCTACCGTCCAGCCAGCAACATGTGGGGATAATAAAACCTTATCTGAATTGATAAGATAGTTAAAAGCTTCAGGAAAAGATTTGTTCTCAAATAAGTTTTCAAAAGAACCTTTTTCATATTCTAAAACATCCAAACCAGCACCTATAATTTTTCCCATTTGCAATGCTTCTACCAAGTGATCTGTAACTACTGAACTACCTCTTGCTGTGTTAATTAGATAAAAAGATTTTTTGAAAAGGGAAATAAAATCTCGATTTATCATTTTATCGGAAAGCTCATTAAAAGGGGTGTGTATACTTAGAACATCCGCTTTTTCTTGAATTTCAGTCAAGGTAGTTTGTTGGCAATTCTCGTCACCGACATCGTCTTTTATATCATAGCATAAAACTTCCACATCAAAACCTCTTAGTTTTTTAGCAAAAGCTTTTCCCATATTTCCATAACCAATCAAACCAACGGTTTTTCCATCCAGTTCAAGACCTCTGTTTTCTTCACGCAACCACTTACCAGTTCTTATTTGTAGATCGGCTTGTTTGATGTTATTAAATAAGGCAAGTAATAAAGCCAAAGAATGTTCACCAACTGCTGTTCTATTACCTTCAGGTGCAGAAATTAAATAAACACCTTTTTGTTCGGCATATTCAACATCAATACTTTCAAGTCCAGCTCCAACACGAGCAATAAATTTTAAACTTTTTGCTTTGTCCAAGAATTGTTTGTCAATTTTAAAACGACTGCGAATAACAATGCCTTGATACAAATGTATTTTTGATTCCACTTCTTTTTTGGAGGATGAAAAGTCATCTTCACAAATACAGCCCAGTTTTTCTAAACCAAGTTTTAAAATAGGGTGGTTATCATCAATATGGAGAATTTTCATTACTGTTAGTTAAATTTTTAATTTTTTTCAAAAAAGTACTTAATAATTAGGGATTGTATTGTGAAAAAAATAAATTTTATCAATTATTCATTACTAATATTGCTCATCTTCATTTGGGAAATCTTGAGATTTTACATCCTTACTATACTTCTTAAAAG
>Ga0105356_10003900_pt1 | contig 14548 bp, 11 predicted proteins | sample GOMGulsemesocosm_3_FD_83502 | JGI IMG/M metagenome (GOLD analysis project Ga0105356, IMG submission 83502) | Methane-oxidizing microbial communities from mesocosms in the Gulf of Mexico - GOM9D Gulf of Mexico | ecosystem: Environmental > Aquatic > Marine > Cold seeps | place: Gulf of Mexico...
AACTCAAGATGCCTTTATTTTTCGGGGCGACATTGGCTTGAGCAAGCTTATTCGGCCCTCCAACAAATAACCCTGGTATATAAACGTTTTCGCCTCGCGTAAAGATATGACTCACGTTTTTAACCGGGTTTTCTCCAACACCGCTTACATAACTTAAGTTAAACGGGTTAGCGCCCAAGATATAATCCGCTTGATATATTGCCGCTTGTGCATACTTTCTTTCATTGGTAAGTTGGTATGCGATTAATAAGAATAGTCCTTCCTCAGCAACCAACTTATTTGATCCCCAAATAAATCTATTATTTGCAATGGCGTAATCTGAAACCAAACTTCTTTGTAAAGCTAACTCGGCTCGTTCAATAAACTGCCTATGTAACTTAGGACAAAAACTCTCAGAATATGGTTGGCAAAGCGCTTTATAAAGATGCCACTTACCCAATGCCGCAGGATCTTTCCATTCATATAGGTTTAAAGGTAGTCCAATATTCTGATTTATATAAACTAAATAATTATTTTTTTTTGTCGATAGGTATAATTCAGCGGCGGCCCACAAGCGATCATCGTTATCATAATTCAACGATATCTCTGTATCAGTGGAGTTTGCCTTATAAGGACCGGAGCCAGAATCGTCTTTTTTTTGCCAATCCAACATGAAATTTTCATTTGCTAATAAATATAGCCACGATAGCTCTGCAGCCCTCTGATATTGTACTGACAGCTCTTTATCATAAGCCTTATAAGCTCGCGCAGCTAATGCCATAACAGCCGCAAACTTGGCCGTATCATCTGTCGATATACCATAAACAAAACGTTGTTGAACATCTTTATTCGGCGCACCTAAACTCGGCCATTTATTACCCGCTACTTTTCTGAATACACCACCCGATTGATGTTGCATTTTCAACAACCAAGTTAAGCCATACTTCATTTCAGTTAAGACATCAGGCATTTCTGATGAATGATCTTTTAACGATAGATGCAATTTACTCATAAAATGATTTGCAGATAAGAAACCTGACAGAATACGTCCAATACTAACTGCGGTTGTAGTGACATATTTGCCAAAATCACCAGCATCATGCCAACCACCAGTGGTATCGATAGTGATGTTATTTTTCGATGAAAAATTAATACCTGCTAACGGCCTAAATAACTGACTATCGTCTAAATGACAAACTTTGTGACTGATTTTAGATAATTTATCATTGAGAGGTTGGCCACATCGCTGTAGAAAGTATGAACGTAATAAAGAGGTTATTGTTGCACGATATAAAGTATTATCGATTGTAAATACAGCAGATCTAACTTTGTTATAAACCAAGACATATCGACCGCTTTTATTTATATGTGAAAAATCTATTTTGGCCATTCGTGGTAAATCAGGGTTATTTACAACTACATTTTCAAAAGCCAATAGCTCTACGACCTTATTACTGTCAAAATTAACTAGTTTTACCTGTTGCTGCTCATTGTATCCGGTTAAGTAAGCTACCTTTGGTCCCTCAATATAATAACCAACCTGATTAACATTGATCGCACTTTCAATATTAGCTTCTACCACAGATAAGTGTTTGTCTGATAAGTCCTCATAAGTAGTTTGACACGCACAAAGACAGATGATTAATAAAAGTAAAATAGGCTTAGTATTATTCATTAGCAATTACCAAGTCGCTCTCTGTTGAAGCCACAGACCAATGATGACTATTTTCCGAGATAATTTTTAATGCATCATCCATAACTAACCAGCGTAGTTGGTATGTACCGACTGTTAATGCGTTTAACGCCAAATCAGTCACTTTTTCGCTAGAGCTTGCTAGAATGTTTTTAGGTAATATCTGTTCAACAAGGACTTTACCGCCTTTTATTAATTGATATTTCAATTGGTAATTATCAAAAGACTGTGGATAGTCATTAATTAACCATAAGGAAAAGTTTGCATTGCAACACATTCCTAAATTAGTAGGATCATATTCAATACTAGGTAAAAGTGGTTGGTAAGCTGTTTTTAAACTTTCATAACCTGGCTTTACTTTTCGCTTATAATCGACAATACCCCAATTCATCGAGGCCCAATCTTCGACAAACATGAATTGAAAAATGGCATTAACGGGTTTGCCCTTTTGTCGTCGATAAGACTCTGCAGCAAAAGCGGTTAACTTCATCTGATATTTCTGAGTATTATCGATAAACTCATTGATATTATTACCTTTATCAACTTTTGCTATGTTAAAAGTTTGCTCTTGTTGAAAATTATGATAATCCCATACCGCCCATTGTTTTTTATTTTTTGGCCATAAATTTTCTGTACCAACAATTTGTTCAAGTGTCGATTTTATTGGCAGTGCCTGCGCGCCAAATTCTGTGATCCATCTTTGTTTTGTCGGCTTGGCATAATCAAGCCAACTACCGCTATACCAGCCCAGCCAAGGGTGTTCAGCAGTAAGGGAGCTTTTGTGACTATATCTAGAGTTATCTGCTAATTGCAAAGTCTTATACACTTCCTCGTCAAGTACTTTGTTTTGCTCTTTGCTGTAATCCTTATATTTATATTTCATCCAATCAGCATCCCATGGAGGTTCATTATGGGCGCTCCAGACGACAATTGACGGATGGTTATAAAATTGTTCAACCATTTCTTTCGCTTGTTTTTGGGCGTTTTTCAAAAAATCATCTGTATCGACATAACCCCATTGTAAAGGGAAGTCTTGCCACACAATCATGCCTAACTTGTCTGCTTCTTGATAAAACGCTTGCGGTAAAACATGAGCATGAACACGAACAGCGTTGATATTTGCCGCTTTCATCAACTTTAAGTCTTTAGCAAAATCTTCAGCACTAAATTCAGCAAGCCACTGCCAAGCGATATAATTAGTTCCTCTGACAAAAAATGGCTGACTATTAATCTGCCACTCACCACTTGGCTCTAATACCTTAAAATCTCTAAAAGCAATAGCTACATCTTTGCGACTAAGTAGTTTTCCTGCCGCTACTAAGCTTAATTTTAATTGATACATATTTGGGTTACCATGCTCCCATGGAGACCATAAATGTCGTTTACTTTCTGGGAGGTCGACATAAACACTTGATTTATTAGGCGTTAATCTCACCATTTTTTTATACTGTTCTACCTGCTCTCCATTATACAAAAGTTGGTAATTAAGCTCAGCTTCAACAGATTGTTTAACGGTTAATTCTAAATTGATAGTTGCTGACGAGTCACCTAAAGCATTCACCTGGGGAGTGAATTTAACGCTATCAATACTTAGTTTAGCGCTTTTTTCGATAGATACTGACTGCCAAATACCTCCAGTATTTCTTTCTTGGCCACGTTCAGACCAAGCGCCACCAGGGCGTGTATCATGATGCCCTAAGACACCTTTAATATATTTTTTATGTAAAGACCATGATTGACCAGCATCTTCTAAAGGACTATTGACCCTAACAACAAGTGAGTTTTCACCTTGTTTTAACAAAGCCGAGATATCAAACTGAAATGACTGAAAATATCCCTCATGAAAGCCTAAGTAATGGCCATTTAGCCAGACGTCAGCGAAATAATCGACACCTTCGAAAACCAATTGAAAGACTTCTTCCTCTGCAATTAAACTTTCAAATTTAAAGTTCTTTTTATACCAAGCAACACCATGATGAGTATAACCTTGACTAAACCAATTGCCTGGCACCTTAATGGGTGTTGCATTTGAATAATCAGCATCCATCGAATAATAGTTAGCCGAAGCGCTATTCGAAGCTAAAAATTCCCAAGTACCATTAAGTGATATCACACTATCATTGGCTATTTTAATCGGCTCTTGCTGCCTAAAATTTTGACAACTCAATAAACAAAAGCACCCAACTACGACAATAAAATTACGTTGAATACGATTAAGAGATTTTTTTAACCATTTTAAAGTAATTACACTCAGATTCTGTCCAATAAGAAACTTCATCCATTAAATCCTTTACTATTTGTAAGCCTCGCCCACTGGTTTCCCATGAATCAATATCATCTTTATCTAGGCTATCCCAGTCGATCTCTTTTTCCATCGTTCCTAGTGGCATTGACTTACCTGAATCCACAATGAGTAATGAAACTTCATTTGTCGACAACTCCAATTTAAAGACAATTTCGTGGTTATTCTCATCATGGTATGCATGTTCAACAGTATTATTCGCCACTTCAACAAAACAAAGCTCCACTGCGCCTAATAAAGCATCATCATCATGAACACTTCGGATCATGGCACATAGTCCCTTTGTTACGAGGGATATGTGCTCATAGCAGCTAGCAATATTAAACTGTACTTTTTTGCAGTCCATGACGCCCTACTCAGGTAGTTTTTCGGTATCCATTTGATACCTTTCCATTTCTGAAACTATCAATGATGCTTGAAGTAATTCTTCGTCCACTTTCGAGTGATCAATGACACAACGACTATCGTTAATAGCCCAGCCAATATTCCAATCAGGTAAGTGCACATATTCACCACTGTGCTCGATACAATGATCACCAAAGAGTACTTTGTCTTGCAAATTCACTACTGCAGAAACCCAGGTATAATCATCCATTAAACAACGCTCAACTATTGCGCCACTTTCGATAACACAATTTGCCCCAATAGTTGCAGGGCCGATAATCGTTGCTCCATTTTCAATTCTACTGCCACTACCTATATAAACAGGCCCTTTGATATTTACCTTTTCTAGGTCTATATCCACGTTAATACCACACCACAGATCTGGAGCCACTTTTTTACCCGGCATTGGATACCCAGTAACTTTTCCAGTTAAGATGTCTGAAGTTGCTTGCCAAATATCAGTAAGCCCTCCAACATCAACCCACTGAAAATCCATACTAATGCCATAAAAAGGGATGTTTTCTTGCACCAGTTTTGGAAATAGCTCTCCACCAATATCGAACTCTTGATCAGCAGGAATATGATCAAATATTTCCGGTTCAAAAATGTAAATTCCGGTATTAATAGTATTAGATATAGCCTGCTCTGCGCTCGGTTTCTCTTGAAACGCGAGTATTTTCATATCATCGTTACGCTTGACCACACCATATTTATGCACTTCATCTAAAGGAACGTCTTGTAACACAATCGTTGCAATTCCGCCTTTACGTTTATGAAAATCGAATGCCTCTTTCAAATCGAGATCGACCCAAGCATCACCACAGACGACGACAAAAGTATCATCAAAAAAACCAGCAAATTGCTGAATTTTTTTCATACCTCCAGCTGAGCCTAATGCGTTAGTTTTCAGTTCACCATCAATCATTTGCCCTTCAAATGAATAGGTAATATCGACTCCGAACTGTTGGCCGTCACGAAAGTAATTTTCAATTTCAGACCCCATATAGCTTGTATTTACCGCGATCTCATTAATCCCAAACTTTTTAAAGTGTAAGATTAAAGACTCCATAAGTGGTGTTCTCATAATAGGGATCATGGGTTTAGGTGTCGTTTTAGTGACAGGCCAAACGCGAGTGCCCTTTCCAGCAGCAAGTATCATCGCTTTCATCATGACAAACTCTCCTTAATTAACTTCCAGACTCAATGCTTGTTCTAGGCTTTCGTATTGAGGAAATAACCGATCCATTCTTGTTAACGTCATTAACGCTTGTACATTGGCTTGAATTCCAATCAGAATTATTGAACCTTGAGAGTTCAAATGCTTCAATGATGAAATTAATACGCCAAGTCCACTACTATCCATAAACAATACATTACTTAAATCTAAAACAACTTTTTGGCAATTTTCATTAACCGTGTCTAGAAAGTATTGTTTAAAAGTGGGCGCTGATGCTGAATCCAATCTATCTTCATTAATGCTGATCAAAATTGTGTTATTGTTTATTTGCTCATTTGTTAAACTCATAATAATTCTTCTCCTGTCCATTGAAATCCAATGATGGTGACATCATCGCTAAGCTTTTCACCTTTGCTCCAACTAATCACTTGCTGATAAATATAATCCAGTAAGTCTCTAATCGTTTTTTCTTTGCCACTTTCAATAATTCGACATAATTTCTCCTCTCCCCAAAACTCTCCAAGTTCATTTTCTGCTTCAGGAATACCATCAGAAAATACAAACAACCTATCCCCTTTTTGCATCTGTAACTCTTGTTCTTCAAAAACAGCATCGATCATAATACCTACAGGGAATCCGCCTACACCATGAAGTTTCGCAACGCCAGTTTCAGTACAAAAATGAATAAGTGGCGGATGACCCGCTTGGCAATATTTGACTGTGCCTGTTTCTGTATTAAGCACACCATAAGTCATGGTAAAATACATATCCGAATTATGAGCAAAGCTATTTTGGTTAATCGCTGTAACCGCTCTATCTACCTGCTTAACTTCCGGCTTTTCATTAATCTGTTCATAATCAATAATTTCGTTTGAAAAAAGTTCGGCTTGTGATAATTCATGACCTAACGAAAATGAAAATAGTGCCGACGGTATTCCATGCCCTGCCACATCAATTTGAAAAAATGCTAAGCTGTCTCTAGTGATCTTTTTGAAACCGTATAAATCCCCACCAACGTATTCACATGGTTTAAACAATGCCCCTAATTCCACAGATTGTAACTTTAAATCACTGGATGGCAGGATGGTCATACTTAGTTTCGCTGCAGCTTTTAAATCGTCTTTAATATGATTTAATGCACTTGTCAGGTCTTCGTTTTTTTCTTTTAACTCATATTTCAGCCTCTGAACTCGCATGCCCGCTGATATTTTTGCGACAATTTCTTCTTTGATTATCGGCTTGTATAAGAAGTCATCCGCCCCGACACTAATACCGGTTACTAACGATTCTTTATCCCGTAAATTGGTGAGTAACATAATATAAGTATACTTTTGATTATCTAAAGTCTTCACTTTGCTTATAAGCTCAGGTCCATCCATAGTTGGCATTAACCAATCAGTAATTAACATATCAATGTCATCTTGCTCAGTGATATATGCTAAAGCCTTCGAGCCATCTGAAAAGAATATCAACTCAGCATCTAAACTTTTAAGAATAATCTTTAACTGCTGATGAATAATAACTTCGTCATCAACAATCACTATTTTGGTTTTATTTATGTGCCGCAAAGAATACTCCTTTATCTTTATGTTGGCTGAATAACCAGCTAATCGCTTTGCCGTTTGCATACGCCTTATCCCAGGCGTTATGCCAAGTTTTTGAAAACTCCGAGTAATTTACTTGGGCATTTTCAAGCTGCAAATATTTATACATTTGTCTTGATTCTGAAACAGGCACAACTTCATCTTTCTCACCATGGGCAATCCAAATAGGAATATGGGCAACAGCCTTAGCGGTCATTTCATATAACGCTTCTCCTCGATACGACTTAGCGACGCTATTATTCGCAGCAACATGACCGCCACCGGGTTTTACTCGGCCGGAAATAACATATAACGCACTCCATAATTCAGGCTTTTTGCTAGCCAAATGCCAAGCACCATAACCACCCATTGAAATTCCAGTCAAATACACCCTTTTATTATCTATAGAGAATTTTTTGGCTACTTCATACAAGCTATTCAGTGCAATGTCTTCACATTCTGGTGAAGACCACCACTCACCACTTGGACATTGTGGGAAAACTCCAATTGCAGGGTACTCTTCGGGATTAAGTCTAATAGCTCGTCCCAAACCCACTTCTGTTGCGAGTAAAGGATTTTCACCTCGTTCACCAGCGCCATGTAAAAATAAGATAACCGGCCAGTTTTGCTGTGCTTGATAATTTTTTGGCAGATAAACTTGATAATCAACCGACTGATTATTTACCATCATAGATTGGTCAACAAAACCAGTAACTACGGATTGAGTAGCCGAAAAAGCATTAGAAATATGACAAATAAAAACCAGTAATAAACTATATTTAACGTGGTACATAATTATATAAAAACTCCTTTTTAACCATAAACCATAGCCCTAATAAACTAAGGCTATGCCATACAGTATTCATCCATATATTTGCCGTTTGATAGCTAGGTTTAACATTAGAAAAATCTGTGATGGCTTCAATTAAAACAACAAAAACTAAATGCATAATAAATACGTATAAACTTGCTTGACCTAAAGGAATAAAAAACCAGCCCAAAAATCGATGAATTGGTTGCCAAAAAGTAGTTAAACACCAATAAAAAAACACTAAAAAACATGCGTAATTGAACAACCTTAATAATCCCAATTTATTTTTATCGAAATACAAATGATGAAACTCATTGAAAGTACTACCGTTAATCCAATTTAATTTAACAGACTCAGGAAAAGCAGGATTAGGTGAATTCCAAGCAATTAAAATAAATAACAAAGTGAAGATGGCAGAGACTATTACTAAAATGTTGTATTTCTTTTTATCAAAAAAAGATTGTATAGACGATTTATGAAAGCCAATAGTTAAGCCTGCGATATACAATACTTGCCAACTTAATAAAGGGAAGGCATATTCAAATTGAGCTAGTGTAAATCGTGAAGGGAAAGTTAAATTGTATACATATAACAGAGCACAAAAAAAACACACCCAAGAAGTTTTTTTATGATTAAACAACCAAATAGCAATAGGTGTTAGTAATAACAAAGAGCAATATAATCCAAGAATTTGAATCTGATGCGGACTATTTCTTAACAGCAATATACTCGTTACTGATTGGTACCATTTACTATTTTCATGAGGGAAAAGTTGGTATACCTCGCCATTCCCCCAATTTTTAAACGTTTTGATTACTTCTAAATCAATTATCGGTAACAATGAAAGTAATAATACAATGACAACAATGCCAATATTCACTTTATAGAGCTGTACTGAGCGCTCTATTAAACGTAAAGAGCTCTCTTTAAAACCTGATTTTTCATTGACGCGTTTATGTACTTGCCCTAAAACATAACCAGAAAGTACGACAAATCCTTCCGCGCCTGAAATAAGGCCAATGCGCTCCCACGCGATAAAGTTAAACCAAGAGAAGATTTCGATATGAACAACAACAAGGATCAGCATGACAACGCCACGCATAAAATCGATCCTTAAATCTCGTTTCATTGATCCTTCAATATATTGCATAATCCATTGAGTATGTTTTAGCTATTTATTGATAAGTGTAGGACAGGATTTCAAGAAAAAAAGAAATATGAAAATAAAATTATTATTTTTCCATACCTTATTAGAAAATCAAATAACGTTTAATGTCTCAACTTTCGATCGAAGAAGCCTAAAAAACTTCTCTTTCATTTATGATCTTTCATTATTATTAAGACGATTAGTTACTATTAAAGAATTGAATAATCAGATGCCACTATAATCCTTAAACTACACTACTGGCGCAATACTAAATATATTTCTACACTATATATGACAGCCTAAAAACCATAAATCTGATGATGAAAAACTTGTGTAAACATCCCCATTTAAACAAAGTTAAATCGTTCGCTTTCATGTAGCGATATCAACCAAAAAAACTGAGGTTTATGGTACTTTACAATAAATTAATTATCACATTCATTAGCATATATTTAGTTATTATAAATATGGCCTACGCCGATGAATATCGTATTATGACTGAAGAGTTACCGCCTTGGAGTTTCCATAATAACGCCGAAATATCAGGAATAGCTGTAGAAGTTGTTCGTGAAATGCTAATCACTTTAGAGTTACCCGATACCATTAAAATTTACCCTTGGCAGCGGGCCTATCGTATGACATTAGAAAGAAATAATAACGTTTTATTTAGTATGGCTAAAACTCCTGAACGAGAGTCCTTGTTTAAATGGGTTGGCCCAATTGCCACAGAGAAAGTCTATTTTTATAAAAACAAAAACACCAAGCTAAAATTAGACAAATTATCTGATGCAAAACAAGTAAATACTATCCTAACGACTCGAGGATTCCCCGAGCATAACTATTTACTGTCTAAAGGATTTAATAACCTGCATATCACTTCAAGTATGGAAACTTCGTTTCAAATGCTAGCTCATCAGCGCGGTGATTTAACCATTTCAGGTGATACCAGTGGTAACTACTTTTTAAAGAAAGCAAATATTGATAAAAAGTCCATCGTGGCAAGTAAATTTTCTTTGTATCAATTTGACTTATACATCGCCTTTTCTAAAAACATATCAGACATTGAAATTAAAAAATGGCAAAGAGCATTAGATCAAATAAAAAAATCTGGACGGTTTACCGAAATTATAAATAAATATATTCAGCGAGAAGATTTCTAAAACGATTATATTTAAAGTGTAATACCATAGGCTTACTTAGATTGATAACGATACACAAAGAAATACTTCGTTTGCATTAGAATGACCAACCCCAAGCGATACTTAACCCACCACTCTTAAATAAACCGGTCCCATTTGCACGTTCTCGCCCAGGCCAGCGATTGCCTGAATAATTATTGTATTGCACAGTAATAGTTCCTGGACGCCAATCAAAATAGCCAAAACCATAAGTAAAGTCTGGGTTCCAAGGCTGCTGCTGACTTTTATCCAAATAATAAAATGCCGTGAAATTTACATACCAAGGCCCTAAGATCGTATATTTACAACCAAAACTCGCGGTTTTTTTCCACTTTCTCAATTTACTCGTTTTAGCATCAAAAAATTCTGGCACTATGCTCAAACCAGTATTACAACCTATCCGTCCTTCTTCGGTAAGAGTGATATATTTGGAATATTTTTTGGGTACAGGAAATTTCCAGCCAAGCGACCAAGATCCTTGTTTAAAAATCGTTCCTTTTTGACCTGCGGCTCTATCCGGGTTAAGACGGTTTCCGCCATAATTAGCATACACTAAACTAAGGGTATAGGGTCGCCAATCACTGTAACCAAAAGTATAAACAAAGTCAGGGTTCCAAGGTTTCTGTAAATCATTTTTTTGATATTTGATTACTGCGGCACTAATGTACCAATTGCCTAAGGGCTTATACTTCAAAGACGCCGAATAACTAACATTGTTGGCGTTCAAATCCCCTTCTCGACCTGCTCCTGACTGAATAGTCGATTTGGTAAGAGGAAAACCAGCGCTTAATCCGCCACTGAAGCCTGAAATTAAATTACGCCATTCAGAGGGATATTTTTTTTTCTGCCATTCATCAAAAGGAAAAGCGAACGAACTCTTTACCGCAGGCCAAATCTCGGCCTTGTCATCAGCCTTTCCAGCATTACTTCCCTGATAAAAAATATTAGATTTTTTATTCTTTTCTGCCAATGGAACTATAAAATTATAATAGCTGCCGTCAGAAATCGGCAGCATAGCCATAGCAAATGCGTTGTTTAGCACCGCTATAGCGAGAGCGTGTATGACAAATAGTGCTCTTTTATTCCTCAGCATAAAGCTATTTCATTACCCTAAAAAGCAACAATCAATTCCTTTGCTATACTCAAACTATTAACGATTAGCCCGTTCATGGACCGAATATGTCTTACCGTAACCTATTTACCAAATTTTTATGTCTTTCATTGTTATTAATATTTAATCTCTCACCTTCTTATTCATACGCAAAAACTTTAGAAAAAGCAAAGTATTATCAACAAACTGTTACGGTAAAAGGGAAAAAACGACAATATTACGTTTTTCTTCCTAAGGGGATCGATCTCAAGAAAAAATACCCTGCAGTTATTACCTTTCATGGCTTTGAGTCTGATGCAAATGGTATAAAATGGTTGTTGCAGCCAGAAAAAAAAGCACAAGACTTTAAGTATATTCTTATCTTTCCTAATGCACTAAATAAAAGTTGGAATGTAGGTAAAGGGCTTGGATCAAAAAACAAAAGTGCTGATGATAAGGCCTTTTTATCCAAGCTACTTGATGTTTTACCAGCGAGACATCCAATTAATCAAAAGAAAGTTTATGCTATGGGTTTTTCAAATGGAGCTCAAATGGCCGCTTTGGCCTATTGTAATTTTGGTAAGCGGATAGCAGCGGTTGGCATTGTCGCTCATTCAATGAATATTAAAAATTGTCAGCCAAAATATAAAACTCCTGTCACTGTTTTTCAGGGAACTGCCGATAAATATGTACCATTTAACGGTGGCGGTAAATACCAAATAAGATCGTTTAAAGACAGTCTTAATTTTTTTGTTAAAGCTAATAATGTCGAAAGCATCGTAGATAAAGTTGTCAATTTAAAAACTGTTGGCTGTCAGCGATATCAAAATGTTAATAAGACATCTAAAGTCATCGGTTGTACATTAAAAGGAAATGGTCACTCTTGGCCAGGGGCAAGGCCATTTAAACCCGAAGTTTTTGGTGTCGCCAATAAGGAAATGAATGCAACTCAATTTCTCTTTGGATTCTTTAAACAGTACTCTAGCCCTGGAGTCGCGAAATCTGCCGACGAAATAGCTAGAACTTCAAAATACCTTTCACAATCGGGTATAAAACCTAAAATTCATAAAAAAACAGCAAACAAGAAGCCGGTTAAAAAATCAAAGAAAACCAAAATAGCCTTTGAGAAAAGAACTTATACCAAAGGGAAAAAGAAGAGTATTTTCTATATCACTAAACCAACAAAGCAAAGTGATAAACCTGGTTCACTTGTTATTGTATTTAATGGCAAAGGCTACACAGCGCGTAATATGCATAATATCATCGGCGCTAATGATTATATGAATAGTTACAACTTCACCTATATATATCCTCAATGGACAGGAGGAAGTAGTCCTATTGCCACTCAATTTGATGAGTTATTTATCCATCAATTAAAAGAGCAATTTCCTAAATATGCTCAACGTTTATTTATTTTTGGCTATGCGGATGGTGGCTCTGCGGCTCAAGATTATTATTGTGATTATAGTTATACATTAACCGCGATAGCAACGGCCAACTACGCATGGCGAGATAGAGATTGCACACCGACAACATCAAGACCGACTTTGGTACTGCAAAGTAAAAAAGATGGCAAGCAGCCCTACAGAGGAAACTCAACGCAGCAACAACAGAGCTTTCGACAGACCATAAATAAGTTAACCGCTAATTTTAATCCTATGATCGTAAGAAATGACTATATCAAAGGTAAAGATCATCGCTGTGGTGCATGGAAAGACGTGAAAGAAAAATTAACCGTGGTTGAATGCTCTACTGATTGGGGAGGACATAATTTAGCAGGTAGTAAATATGCCTTCAATAAAAACCTTGGACCTCACATGAAGCATTTTAAAGCACCTAAAGTTATATCGGGTTTCTTCAACAACCAGCAACATGAGAATTTTTTTACTTTTCATCAACGCTAATTTGAGATATGCATGAACAAAACAATCCTAACATTATACTTTTTTACAATGAGCGTATTTGCCAATGATGTAACTCAGCAGACATCAGATACTGAGTCACTACGATCTGTCAAAGCCTACGCATATGAAATTAATAAACAACAAGAGTTTATCGATATATCTGAAACGATAAACTATGTCCGTCAGGCTGAAACTTTACTGAATTTACCTGGTGTCTATGTTTTTACCGATTATATCTATGCCGTCAAATCATCTGAGCCTGTAGACGAAAACTTACCGTACCTAATAGAAGAAAAACTTAGAAAAGCAGGGGTATCAATATTCTCAAAAGATGAAGTTGAAAATGTAAACGGTAATCCAGAAATTCAGTTTTATTTATCTGCGACAGAAAGCGACCAATCTTGTTGTTTAAGTATATGGATGTCTTTGCTTCAAGGCGCGTCTCTTATTAGAGATACACGGTTATCAAAGAAAATGGGCACTTGGGGAGCGGGTGAAGGAAATGATTGCAGCTCAGGGAGAATAGCTGGTGATGTAACAACTATGGTTTTAAGGCAAGTAGATAAGTTTATTGCTGACTATAAAGCAACAAACAAACATCTCTACAATCAAGCACCAAAGATTAGAGGTCAATACAGCAACGCGGTTTATATAAACTCAACTGAAGGCGCTGTAGAGCTGTCTGTAGAAATAGTAAAAGCCAAAGATGGTAACTTTGCCATTGTAAAAAAACACTTGAAAGATGAAGTATTGATACCTGTTGTAGTCCCAGTAATTATATCAGGTTTAGATATCCAATTTATTGTTTCTCCATCCCCTAATCATGCGGCAATGTCTGGTTATTACCAAGGTACAATTAACCAAATGGGGCTGACCTTAACATTTAACAAACTTGAAACAGAAATATTTTTACCTCGGTTACAGAGGCATTAAAGAAAATACAACACTTACGCCTATTTCCAATACTTTGTTTCAGGCAACAAAAAAGACGTCGAAGCGTCTTTTTTAGGTTTTAGCGTTAGCTATAATCTTAGACTATTAGCCCTTGCATTATTTAAGGTAAGAGCAGAAACAACATCAGCACCTAGCTCAAATACTTTATCTCAAGTAACAAAAAAGGATGCCGAAGCATCCTTTTCTAAGTGATTTAGTGTTAGCTAAATCAAAGACTAATTACTAGTCCATGATTTTAGAAACAACACCAGCACCTACAGTACGACCACCTTCACGGATAGCGAAGCGTAAACCTTCGTCCATCGCTACTGGGTTGATAAGCTCAACAACAAACTTCAAGTTGTCG
>Ga0105356_10003901_pt1 | contig 14545 bp, 9 predicted proteins | sample GOMGulsemesocosm_3_FD_83502 | JGI IMG/M metagenome (GOLD analysis project Ga0105356, IMG submission 83502) | Methane-oxidizing microbial communities from mesocosms in the Gulf of Mexico - GOM9D Gulf of Mexico | ecosystem: Environmental > Aquatic > Marine > Cold seeps | place: Gulf of Mexico...
GCCGTAGATCCTAAAGTAATTTTAAGAATAATGAAGCGACTTCAAGAACACAAACGAGAAGTAATTGTGTGGAAAGAAGGAATTGTAATAAAAGAAGATACCACTTCTATAAATCAATTATGGGCGCAATTTGAAGGAAGAGAAGGACATCGTTTTATAGATTCTAGAAGTAATTATATCAATCATTTGGATCCGTTTGCAGGGATGGCCAGGCTCTTTTTTCAACAACCTTGTAGACAAGAAAGAGGAGACTCAATGGCCTTGGGAGGAATATTGTGCGCATGGCCAGATAACAATGTGCATGAAGAAAGAGATATTTTAAAACAAAACCCCATTTATCCGTCTATTGTTTTTTATGCAGATGCGATTTGGAAAGGAAGAGAAAAAGAAAATAAGAGGTATTGGGCAAAATTACCAGAAGAAGGAACCAAAGAACTAGAAGATTTTAAGAAATTTGAAGAAAAGGCAATCATGCATAGAGAGCTGTTTTTTAAAGGAAAAGAATTCCCATATGTAAAACAAACAAATATCAAATGGGAAATTATTGGACCTTTCAAACACAATGGAGATGTATTAAAAAGATTTCCTGTTGAAGAAGAAATCAAAGAGTTGTATACTGTAAATGGAGAAGATTTTAAATGGAAAGAGGCTATCGTCGGCGGGACGATCCATTTCAAACATTTTTTTGGATTTCTTGCGTATACCAAAATTAAAGAAGGAACCTTTTATGCGCACACAGAAATTTTTTCTCCAGAAGAGAGGTTGCAAGATTTTTGGATAGGTTTTCATGGCTGGTCACGTGCCGGAGGGAGAAGAGGTGGGCCATTTCCTGAAATAGGCCAATGGCATACAACCCATCCTAAAATTTGGGTGGATAATAAAGAAATTGCACCTCCGCTATGGAAACAACCAAATTTAGGCAGTGGGACTTCAGAAATTCCTTTTATTGATGAAGATTATTTTTATAGAGCACCAACAAAAGTGCAGTTAAAGAAAGGCTGGAACAAAATATTGATAAAAATACCGCATGGAGGGAACTCTTGGAAATGGATGTTTACCTGTGTCCCCGTTAATGTAAATAATAAAGATGCAAAGGAAGTCACTGAGTTGATATTCAGTCCTCGGAAATTAAAATAATTTTATTTACTTTTTGCTAAGGTATATAGTTCTTTCGTTGTCAAATGTAAATTTTATCCCCATTGAATTGAATACAATACTAAGAGCTGTTTTCATATCGTAATGAGTAAAGCCACCCGTAAACCGTAGAGATGTGTCTATACTCTCACTGTTGATACGAAGATTGTATTGCCTTTCTAGGGCATTGATTACTTGAGATAAAGGGGCACTGATAAAACTACTTTCGTTCTGCAACCAAGAGGGAGCATGCTGTTTCAAGTCCCAATTTTCGATGGTATTGTTCACAATTCTCATCGCTTCTCCTTTTGCAATTATTTTTGATGAATTTGCAGTTTTGACATTTACCTTTCCCTCGTAACATACAATTTCGAAGATGTCGGGTCCAGAGTTTATTGTGAATTTCGTTCCTAAAACAGTAACCGAGCCATTGTCTGTATCAACGGTAAATAAGGATCCTTTGTTTACCTTAAAATAGGCTTCACCATCCAAAGTCAGTGTTCTTTTTTCTTTCCATTTTTTCTTTTCATATTCTATTTTTGATTTAGAATTCAGAATCACTTCAGAGCTATCAGGAAGTTTTATACTCATTAATTCTCCGTACCCAGTTTTATAATTTATGGTCTGATTGAATAAATATCCGATCCCTATCAATAATGCTATTGAAGCCGCCACGGTATAAGTCCATTTGAGTAGCAGTGGTGCTTTCTTTTTTTCTTTGGAAATCTTTTTTCTGACACTACTATAATTTACACTTTTATCATAGGCCGGGATTTGCAATTGGTTTGTGCCGTCTAGAATAGCTTTGAAGTATTTATAATCATTGGTTTTCATAAAGTCTTCTTTTTCTTTGTCAGAGAGGCTTCCACCTGCCCATTTGGCCAAAAAATCGTCTTTATAGTCAAATTTCTTCATTTCTTCATTTTTTTAGATTACTTCACCTATTTTTTCGCGTAGCTCCATAAGAGCCAAATGCATTCTTCTTTCTACCGCTTTTTGTGTGAGTCCAATAATTTCTGCTATTTCCTTATATGTTTTTTTATCTTTGCGACTCAATAAGAACACTTCTCTTTGCTTTGTAGGCAAATCGGCAATACTTTGTTGTAGCTTGATTATGAATTCTTTTTGCTCCATTAAGAATTCTGGACTTTTATCATTTTTTTCATTAACTACGACTGATTGCTCGTATTTTAAAATTACTTTTTGATGGTCGACTTCATTGTAATATGCATTCTGAGCTACTTTCATGACGTAAGATTTTGCTTTTTCAAAAACAACTTTTTTACAATTTTTCCAGAGTTGAACATAGGCGTCCTGCGTTATATCTTCTGCCTGTTCCATATTACCACACTTGTAATAAATAAAGTTTCGGATCGCTTCAGAGTGCTTGTCAAAAATTGCTTTAAAGATAATATCGTTGCAAACGGATTTTTTTCTTGTCATTAATAATTGAATAATATTTTTTGAAACTAAAATAACCTCCATTTTCAAAAAGGAGCTGAACTGGAGAGCGTGCTATTATTTTTCCCCAGCTCTTACTAAAACAACAGTTTACAATGTCCATACCCTATTTTTTTATTGAAAAAAAACGCTTAAAATCAAAAAATGTTAATTTTTTAAAAATTGTGAAGATAAAAATAGGGTAGGCTTACAATTGCCTGTTGTTGTAAGAAAGCAATAGCTTTTAAAAACAATTTTTAATCTTTAAAAAGTAAATTATGAGAAATTTTGTAAACGTTTTGTCTTTCGTGTTAATTCTATCAACAGTTTTTGCTTCTTGTAGCAAAGATGATGGCAAGCCAGTATCGGTCAAGCTAAAATCTATAAGTTATAGTCCTAATAAAATTGAAGGTAAAGTAAAAGTAGCCTTTTCTAGTAAAAATATTGTGTTGAATAAAACAGCAGAAGCGACCTATAAAATTACCAACATCAAAAAAGATGGAAAGACAATTAAGACAGGAGAATTTAAAATGAATTCAAGTGGTAAAATATATGGGTTAAAGAACCACAAAATAGCCGTAGGAAAGTATGTATTAACAATTACGGCAACCGATAAGAGTGATAAAAAAAATCTAAAGACTGTGACTTACACAGTAGTTATTAAGTAATTCTAATTAATGTGATACTCATTATTTGAGTTGGTTTGGTTTAAAAAGAATGAGACCCTGCTTTTAATTAAGTAGGGTCTTGTTAGTTCTAAGAATGTTGGTGAAGTTGCAATAATGAAAGAATGACATCTCAGGTTTTTTGTAAATTGTGAGTTTTTGCTTTCTGCATCTCTAATTATAGGAATGATTTTCAACTTGTTTTCCAATAAAGACACGCTTACCTTGAGTGTTGATAGTGTCAATTGGAAGTTTGAGTAGAACTAGATTGATATTTCATTTCCTTCAGGTATTTGATATAAAATAAATGAGCTCAAACATGTATAATAAATAATTAATTGTATTATGTATAACATATAGATTGTAATTTACTATCTTAGCGTCGATTTTAATAGCAACAATAGAAAATTATTTAGAATGAAATTGGCAAAGCTTATAGTAATTTTATGTTTCAGTATTTTTTTTACAAACACGATTTCCTCACAAGATAAAAGTGAAATCTTCACAACACTTGATGAAGTAGACATTCCCAATCCACTTGGAATCAATGGTTCTTTCATCGGAGTTCATAACGATGTATTGATAATCGCTGGAGGAGCAAATTTTCCAGAAAGCCCTGTCTGGGAAGGAGGAAAAAAACATTGGTACAACACTATTTATGTGTTAGATAAAAATGGAGATAAAAGTATTTGGTATGACAGTGGTCTCAAATTGCCAAAAGCATTAGCCTATGGAGTATCTGTAAATACACCTAAAGGACTTTTGTGTATTGGCGGAGATAATGAAAATGAGGTATTTAATGACGTCTTTTTATTAAAGTGGAATACAAAGACAAAAAAAATTGAAATAGAAAATTTACCATCCATGCCTATTTCACTTGCCAATATGGGAGCAAGCATAGTCGATGATATTGTTTATTTAGTAGGTGGACAAGAAATAAAAGGAGGAAATTCAACCAATAATTTTTTGTCATTCAGTCTAAAGTCTTCAATAACAAGAAAGGCTTATGAATGGAAAGAACATGATAACTTCCCTGGAAAAGACAGAATACAAGCTGTGGTGGTTGGTCAAAATAATGGACATCAAGATTGTTTGTATGTGTTTAGTGGTTTGTCTTACAATGCATTGAGAGAAACAACACATATCATGTTAGATGATGTGTATGAATTCAATCCTCATAAAAACAAATGGTTACAGAAAAAATCAATTCCAAATAACAATACTCCCGGTGTAGAAGGTGGTTATATCGGTGCTGCACCATCTATAAAAATGGGTGATTCTCATATTGTAATTTTTGGAGGAGCAGGTGGAAAAGAACAACATTTATCTGAACGTTTAAAAGTTGGGCATAGGTTGAAAGCTTTGCAAAATAATGATTCTTTAGATGAAGGCAAGCAGCAAGAAATTGAAAAATTAAAATTACAGACAACGACTCTAGTCAAAAACACGTCATTTTCAAAAACAATATGGGCATACCATACAATCACAGATACATGGAGTAAAAGAGGTGTCTTAAAAAATAAAACACAAGTTGTCACAAAAGCTATAGATTGGAAGAAAGCTATTTTTATTCCAGGTGGAGAAATCAGACCAGGAGTAAGAACAAACAAAATCACAAAATTAGAAATGAAGCCCTACGAAGCTAGTTTTGGAATGGTAAACTACATCACATTGGTTGCTTATTTATTAATTATGGTTTTTATTGGTTGGTATTTTTCTAGAAGAAATAAAACAACAGATGATTATTTTTTAGGAGGAGGCCGCATTCCATGGTGGGCAGCAGGCTTGAGTATTTATGCGACTATGTTGAGTGCCATTACTTATTTATCTCAACCAGCATTGGCTTATTCTTTTGATTGGCAAGCATACTTAGGTTATTTCGCTATTTTACTGGTTGTACCAATCGTAATCACTTTTTACCTTCCGTTTTTCAGAAAATTGCAGGTAACTACGGCTTATGAATATTTAGAAAAAAGATTCAACGTGGTCATACGAATGTTTGGAAGTACTTCATTTGTATTATTTCAACTGGTAAGAATGGGAATTGTCGTATATCTTCCAGCCTTGGCCTTATCTACAGTTGTAGGTTTGGACATTTATTTGGCTATTGTTGTTATGGGCGTTTTGGCGATATTGTATACTTACATGGGCGGAATGGAAGCTGTAATTTGGACAGATGTGGTACAAGTAATTGTACTGATTGCAGGCTTGATTATTGGTTTGATTTTTATTGCAATTGAAGTAGGGGATGTGGGGTATATTTTTGAAACAGCCTACAACGATGGTAAAATGCAAATGGTAGATTTCCGATTTAGTTTTACGGAAGTTGTAACTTGGTCACTATTTTTAGGTTCTTTTGCATTGACTTTGGTTCCATATACTACAGATCAAGCAGTTGTACAACGTTATATGACAACTTCAAGTATTGAAGATTCTAAAAAAAGTATTTGGTTAAATGCTATTGTTGCCATACCGGCAGGGCTGTTAATTTTTGCGATGGGAACTTTCATTTATGTTTATTTTAAAGAACATCCAGAATTTTTAACAGTGGGAATGCAAAATGACAGTGTTTTTCCTCTATTTATCACAAATCACCTACCCCCAGGGATTGCCGGTTTGGTAATAGCAGGTATTTTTTCTGCATCCATGTCAAGTTTAGATAGCAGTATGCATAGTATTTCTACTGTAGTTACTGTAGATTTTTACAAACGATTTTCTAAGAAATATTCAGATCAAAAGGGATTGAAATTGGCAAAATGGATAACCGTTGTGGTCGGTGTAGTTGGCACATTCATAGCCTGTTTGATGGCCGCATATCCAGTAAAATCTTTATTTTTCTTATTTCAAGAAGTTATAGGGCTTTTTGGAAGTGCGATAGCGGGTATTTTTATTTTGGGAGTATTTGTAAAAAAATCCAATTGGAAAGGCGCCTTGATTGGTTCCATTTTAAGTATCTGTGTTTTGGCATTTGTAAAATACAATACAGATATCAATTTTTACATATATCCATTGATAGCAATTCCAACTTGTGTGATAGGAGGTTTGATTTTTAGCTTGTTGTTGCCAGTAGAAAATAACAACACAAAAGGTTTGGTGTATACTAGAAAAGCAAGTGAATAACACTTTTAATATTCAGCTAGTGAAGGAAAAAATATTTGCTAGCTGAATGTAAATAAGTTCTAAATTTGAAATCTAATAGGATCTCTGTACAGCCAGTTCTGTTGAGATGAAGTAAAAATAAATGTTGATTTGTGAAGAAGGGAATAAGCTAATTTGTGATTTTTAATAGAACATGTGTTTTTTTTTATTATTTTCGCTAAATCGATTAAGCATGTTTTGCTTGAATCAAGATATAAGGAAATGAAGAAAGCACTAAAATTACATCCAAAAGACAATGTGCTCGTTGCATTGGTCAATCTTGAAAAAAAAACGAAGGTAAGTTTTGAGGGAGATTTCTATAGTTTGGTAAGCGAGGTTCCTGCCAAGCATAAGTTTGCGATTGAATATTTGTGTATGAATGCTGAAATTTGGATGTATGGTGTTTTGGTTGGGAAAGCAATAAAACCCATAAAAAAAGGAGAACTTGTAAGTACTGAAAATTGCGCACATGAAGCTAGCAGTTATAAGGTGGACGAAATTGACCGTGATTTGAATTGGAACGCTCCCAATATAAATGAGTGGAAAGACAAAAAATTTTTAGGGTATCACAGAGAAGATGGAAGTGTTGGAACGGCAAATGTGTGGATCGTAATTCCATTGGTCTTTTGTGAAAACAGAAATATTTTAGCCATTAAAAAAGCTTTGGAAGAACGTTTAGGATATAACAATTCTCAGAGTTATGGATTGGATATTGATAGCTTAATAGATGGATATATCCAAGGAAAAAGCAAAGAAGAAATTTTAAAAGAAGACATACTTATTCCTAAAGGAAAGGAAATTGAAAAAAGGCTTTTTAAAAACGTAGATGGATTGAAATTCATTACCCAAAATATTGGTTGTGGAGAAACAAGACAAGACTCACAAGCGCTATGTAATCTGATTGCTGGTTATATAACAAATCCAAATGTTGCTGGTGCTACTATTTTAAGTCTAGGTTGTCAAAACGCACAAGAAAGTATTTTATTGGAAGCGGTAAAGAAAAGAATGCCAAATTATGACAGACCGATTTATATTTTAGAACAACAAAAAAGTACTTCAGAGAGTCAGTTTATAGCAGAAGCTGTAAAGAAAACTTTTGCAGGTATGATGGAAGCGAATAAAAATACACGCAAACCAGCAAGTTTGAATAAGTTGGTTGTGGGATTGGAATGTGGAGGTTCCGACGGATTTTCAGGAATATCTGCAAATCCAGTATTGGGCTATTGTTCAGATCTTTTAGTCGCTTTAAAAGCAGCAACAATTTTGGCAGAGTTTCCAGAATTGAATGGGGTAGAACAAGAATTGATAAATCGTTGTAAAACAAAAGAAGCCGCAGAGAAATTTGCTGGACTTATGGAAACTTATAATAAAAGAGCCATAGAATCAGGTTCTGGTTTTCATGCGAATCCATCACCAGGAAATATAAAAGATGGTTTGATTACCGATGCAATGAAGTCTGCAGGAGCAGCAAAAAAAGGAGGAACTTCTCCAATTACACAAGTTTTAGACTATACAGAAAAAGTAACAGAAAAAGGTTTGTGTTTGTTGTGTACGCCTGGAAATGATGTTGAATCAACTACGGGTATTGCAGCTTCTGGAGCAAATTTGATATTGTTTAGTACAGGTTTAGGAACTCCAACGGGAAATCCTGTAGTACCCGTAATAAAAGTAGCTACCAATTCTGAATTGTCAAAAAGAATGGGAGATATTATTGATTTTAATGCAGGAGAAGTAATTGAGGGAACAAAAACGATAGAAGAAAGCGGAGCTTCTCTTTTAGATTTTATTATAGAAGTAGCAAGTGGCAATGTACAAACGAAATCCATGCTTTTGGGACAAGATGATTTTATCCCTTGGAGAAGAGGAATTTCACTTTAACACCAAATAAACAGTGCCATTTATATTAAAACAAAACAGATTGAGTATGAAGTTATACAAATTAAAAGATACCGTATTAATTGAGCATCAAAACAAATTCTATAAAAAGGATATAGAGTATTGGGGCAATTTTATAAATAGAATAAACTTGTACGAGCATTTGATGAATGAAATTTCTGGTTTAACTCCTGTTGAAGTTGACTTAGAAGGACTTGTTCAAAATAAAAAAATCAAAGCTCCTATAGATTCCCAAGAAGTTTGGGCATCTGGTGTTACTTATAAAAGAAGTAAGGAAGCACGTATGGAAGAGTCTGAAGATGCAAGGGGGGCTGATTTTTATGATAAAGTTTACGATGCAGACAGACCAGAATTATTTTTCAAAGCTTTGGCAAATAGAGTCGTTGGTACAAATGATGCTGTCTTTATAAGAAAAGATTCTACATGGAATGTTCCAGAACCAGAATTGACGTTGTTTATTAGTTCGCAAGGAACAATTGAAGGCTATACGATTGGAAATGATATGAGTTCAAGAAGTATCGAAGGAGAAAATCCTTTGTACCTCCCGCAAGCAAAAGTATACGAACGTTGTGCAGGATTGGGACCTTGTATTTACATACCAAAAGAGCCAATTAATTCCAAAACTGCAATTTCAATAGAAATTGCAAGAAATGATAAAATTGTATTTGAGGATGAAATAACAATAGATCAAATAAAAAGAAAACTAACCGATCTGGTAGCTTATTTGTTCAGAGAGTGTGATTTCCCTTCTGGTTGTTTTTTAATGACAGGAACAGGAATTGTACCTCCAGATGATTTTACCCTTGAAGTAGGAGACGTTGTGAGAATTGGAATAGAAGGTATCGGGACGTTGGTCAATCAAATAGCTAAAAAAAGATAAAATGGAGATATTAGGAAAACAATATATAGGAAATAAAGTAGAAGCTACAAGTGGAAAAGTATTTTATGCAGTTGCTCCTGAAACTGGAAAACAATTGGGAACTTCATTTTTTGAGACTACTACAGAGGAAGTTGACAAAGCAGTAAAATTAGCAGAAAATGCATTTGCATCTTACAAACTAAAAAGTGCATCTCAAAAAGCAATTTTTTTAGAAACGATTGCAGATGAAATATTGAATCTAGGAGAGGTTCTTATTGAGAGATGTATGCAAGAATCGGGATTGCCAAGACCTCGTTTGGAAGGAGAACGTGGAAGAACAATGGGGCAATTAAAATTGTTTGCATCCGTGCTAAGAGAAGGTTCATGGTTGGATGCTAGAATCGATACAGCTGTTCCAGATAGAAAACCTTTTCCAAAATCTGACATTCGACAAATAGCAACACCTTTAGGGCCTGTTGGAATATTTGGTGCCAGTAATTTTCCATTGGCTTTTTCTGTAGCAGGAGGTGATACCGCTTCTGCGTTGGCTTCAGGTTGTCCAGTAATTGTAAAAGCACATGCAGCACATCCAGGAACTTCAGAATTAGTAGCGAAGGCTATTTTGAAAGCAGCAGAAAAAACAGGAATGCCAAATGGGGTATTTTCTTTATTACAAGGCGCAAGTATACAAGTTGGAGGAGATTTGGTACAACATTCAGGAATCAAAGCAATTGGTTTTACAGGATCTTACAATGGTGGAAAAGCATTGTTTGATTTGGCCAATAAAAGAGAAGAACCGATTCCCGTTTTTGCCGAGATGGGAAGTACAAATCCAGTCTTTATTTTGCCCAATGCTTTGAAAGAAAAAGGTGCTGAAATAGCAAAAGGTTTGTCTGGGTCTATTACTCTTGGAGTAGGACAATTTTGTACCAATCCAGGCTTAGTATTGGTTGAGAAATCAAGAGACGCTGAGGAATTTGAGTCGCAATTGGCGTCTGAAATAAACAAAATAACTACAGGTAATTTACTTACCAAGGGAATCAAAGAAACCTACATTGCAGCAACGGCTAATCTTGAAGAGAATAGGAACATTGAAAATTTAGCTATTGGAACTAAAACGGAAGCAGATACAAGTGTAGCTCCAAAATTATTTGGAACGGATGCAATTCATATATTAAAAGAGAATTCTCTATCAGAAGAAATATTTGGTCCTACAAGTATGTTGGTAAAAGCTGCTTCAAAAGAAGAATTACTTGCAACCGCAAAGAATTTAAAAGGACATCTAACCGCTTCTGTATTTGGAAGTAAAGAAGATTTTGTTGCTTATGCAGAATTATTTACGGTATTGCAAAACAAAGTGGGAAGGTTGATTCTTAATGAATTTCCTACAGGAGTGGAAGTTTGCCATTCTATGGTTCATGGAGGTCCATTTCCTGCAACTACAGCTTCTCAATCAACTTCCGTTGGAGCAAATGCAATCAAACGTTTTGTACGACCAATTTGTTACCAAGGTTTTCCAGAAGAACTGTTACCATTAGAATTACAGAATAAAAACGAACTGAATATTTGGAGGCTGGTTAACGGAGAGCTGACGAAAGATAAGTTATAGTTTTTTTGAATCAATGAATTATTCAAAAGGGCTATGGAATTTTAGTAAGGAATGGTTGAGTTTTTTCTACGCACTTAGGTTTTTGATTAAAAGAAAAAGTACTCATAAAGATATTAAATTTGTTGATTTTTTTTCTAAAACAATTGAAACAGGATATGTCACCAATTAAATTCACATCGAAGGTTTTTGAAATTTAATTGGTACTATATTCCTTTAAAAAGAAACTATTAAGTACTATAAAAATAGAGAGGTTGTTTAATTTGTAGTGTGATATTTAATTAAGGAAACTTATTTAAAGTATTTGTATACGGTGTTTTGTACTTTGTTTTGGAGGTTAGCTCTTGGTCAGGATTTAAAATAAAATTTAGAATTTGGCAATTATATATATATATTCGCAAAGCAATACAAAATAATTAACCACAGAGTATCTGCGAAATCGAACTATATGAATTCAAGGGATTTGTTATTAAGTACAAAACTTAAAAATGGAGATACTTCTGCATATAAAGAATTGTTCGATATTTATTATATGCCTTTGTGTATTTATTCTTTGAAATTCAATGATTCTTTTCAGCAATCGGAGGACATCGTACAAGAAATTTTTGTAAAATTTTGGAAAGAGAAACTCTATTTGAGGCTGAACGGTGTCATTGGCCCTTATTTATTTAAGGCTGTAAAAAATAATACTTTAATGCAACTGAGGAAAGAATCGAAATACATCTTTGAGGAAATTGAAGAGGAAGTTCTTAAGGTTCTCGATGATGAATCGATAGATATGTTGACACTCGAAGAAGATAAAAAGAAACTTTTTAAAGAAGTAGAGGGATTGCCGACAAAAAGTAAAGAAGTATTCAAAGCCATTGTATTGGATGGGTTGAAATACAAGGAGGTAGCCGAACAGTTCGATATTTCTATAAATACGGTTAAGACACATTACTCAAGAGCTTTGAAACAACTTAGAAAATCGCTGAAATTGATCGTGTTTTTACTTTTAATTTAAAAAAAGTAATTTTTTTGTCACCCATTTTTAACAAAATTGCATTCTATAAGTAGAAGATCAATAATGGAAGATAAGAATACATATATATACCAACTTTTTTTAAACTATATTTCTGGAGAAATAACTAAAAAGGATTCTTTAAAATTGCGAAATTGGATCGCATTAAATTCAGCAAATAAAAAAGAATTTACAGATTATTTACGCCTTCATAAAATAGCTCAAGGAATAAGGTTTTCTGAGAATTTTGATAAAGAAGATGCTTGGGAGAATATCGTTGGCAAATTGGAAGATGATGGTAAGTTTTTAAGTCAGGGTAAAAAAGAAGATGCAAAAGTTAGAACCTTAAGACCTCTTAGAAATTTGTTGAAGTATGCAGCAATTTTCATTGGTGTTTTAGGTGGAGCTTATTTTTACTTGGAAATTTCAGGGAAGTTGTCTTCAGATTTTAAAACTTCAGAAGAAAACAAAATTACTTTGCAATCTAATGATGGAGAAATAAAGGTATTATTAGAGAAAAATTCACAACATATTTTAAACCAAAAAGGAGAAGTAATTGGAACCCAAAGCGGAAATGAAATTCGTTATGCTGCCAATTCAAGTTCTGAAAAGCTTAGATACAACCAACTGTCAGTCCCCTATGGAAAAACGTTTAGTGTTTTTTTGTCTGACAGTTCGGAAGTCGTTTTGAATTCAGGAACGACTTTCAAATACCCAGTGAATTTTATCAAAGGGACATCCAGAAAAGTTTATTTAGATGGAGAAGCTTACTTTAAAGTAACTAAAAATAAAACTGATGCTTTTATCGTAGAAACTACTTTGTTGAGTACAAAAGTTTTTGGAACAGAATTCAATATGTCTTCTTATAGTAATGAAGTTAAAACTACCGTTGTTTTGGTAGAAGGAAGCGTTGGAGTATTCAAGTCAGGAACAATTTTTGATAGCGATAATGGAGATCCTTATTTAAGTCCGGGTCAATTGGCTTCTGTTGATAAATCTCAAAATAGCATTAAGATTGAAAATGTAGATACGTATGTCTATACTGCTTGGCTTAATGGTGTATTATTCATTAGAAATGAACCCTTTCTAAAGATCGCCAAAAAACTAGAACGAAAATACAATGTTATTATAGACAATCAGTACGAAGCTTTAAATAATGAAATGTTTACAGCTAAGTTTGATGTTGAGAATGTGTCAAGTATTCTTGATGCCTTTAAGAAAATACATCCTTTTAATTATGAAATAACCAATCATAGAATAACGATAACACCTTAAACTATTATTAACTTAAATTACTTCTATAAGATTAAAAAACCAAACAAACCCAAAAATCGAGAAATGCTTGAACATTTCTCGATAGTTACTTTATTTTAAATGTCTGTGAGACCTTAAAACTATTTACAAAAGTATAAAAATAACCTATCATTACATGTTAATTAATCTTAATATTTCAATAAACGAATAGATTTTATGACTTTTACTTAATTCCTTGTTTGTTTTAAACCTTAAGTAAAGTGATGTTTTAAGTTCTATGTTAGAGCATTAGTTTTTAATCTTGGTATTGATTTATTAAACACTTTGTCAATTGTATACGTTTTTTTTGTACCTCAATATTGTTCTCTAATTGTGAGCCCTATTTTGAGTTTTGTAAATTCACCTAGGTTCTATTCTGAAATTTAATAAATGAATTTGTCTTAAAAAAAGAAGGCACTACAAATCATTTTTTAATCTTAGAAATTTTGATAAAGTAACGCACTGCGAATGTTTCATTCGTAAAACTTTTTTATTAAAAATTTAGAACTATTATGAAAAAATTAATTATAAAATTATTCTTTTTTACATGTCTAATTTTTGGATTTCAGACAATTTCTGCACAAGATTTGTTGATTTCTGGGAAAGTGACATCTAAAGAAGGAGAACCTTTACCTGGTGTGAATGTCCTACTTAAAGGATCTTCAATAGGTACGCAAACCAATTTTGATGGTAAATATACCATCAAAGCAGCCAAAGGAGCTGTTTTGGTATTTAGTTATGTAGGTATGGAAGAACAAGCTATCACGGTAGGTAATTCCTCCGTCATTAATGTTTCTTTGAAAGAGAGTTCAAACGCTTTGGATGAAGTAGTGATTACGGCTTTAGGAATCAAAAGAAGTAAAAAAGCACTAGCCTATGCGGTTACCGAAATAAAAGGAGAGACTTTAACCAAATCCAGATCTACCAATGTTGGTAATTCACTTGTTGGTAAAGTAGCAGGTGTTTCTGTAAATGCACCAGCAACTGGACCAGGAGGATCTACGAAAATTATCATTCGTGGAAACTCATCACTTACAAAAAATAACCAGCCTTTGTATGTTGTAGATGGAATTCCTATCAACAACCAAATTATGGGATCTGCTGGACAATGGGGAGGATCTGATAAAGGAGATGGAATCTCTAATATCAACCCTGATGATATAGAAACTATGACCGTATTAAAAGGAGCAAATGCAACGGCACTTTATGGAAACCGAGGTGTAAATGGGGTAATCTTAATTACAAGCAAATCTGGTAAGAATATTAAAGGAATTGGTGTAGAGATTAATTCCAATTTTGTAGTAGATAAAATAGTTTCTGACCAAGATCATCAACTAGTATACGGTCAAGGAATCAATGGAAGAAAATACACAAGTGCAGACGAATTGTTAGGTACTTCAGATGGTGGAATGTTGTCATGGGGAGCAAAGTTAGACGGTTCTCAAGCAGTACAATTTGATGGTGTTATGCGCCCTTATGAATATGTAGGGAATGCACAAGAATTATTTTACCGA
>Ga0105356_10003905_pt1 | contig 14535 bp, 11 predicted proteins | sample GOMGulsemesocosm_3_FD_83502 | JGI IMG/M metagenome (GOLD analysis project Ga0105356, IMG submission 83502) | Methane-oxidizing microbial communities from mesocosms in the Gulf of Mexico - GOM9D Gulf of Mexico | ecosystem: Environmental > Aquatic > Marine > Cold seeps | place: Gulf of Mexico...
GGCTATTCTACTGTCTAAACTACGAGTTTTTGTGAAGGCGTTGGAACAACACCAGCAAGCTGCAGAACGTTAGACTACAATATTGAATGAAGTGGATATTGGAACTACGTTCTATGTGGTGGTACACAACACTAGTGCCTGAGACAATACACAATCCGTGTGGGCAATTGTGATGAGGTTCAGGCCGCTTTACAGGAGCAAGGGATTCCTTCCGCTGTTCACTATCCAACTATAGCTTAACAAACTGCTCGGTGTTCGATGACTCCATAAATTTTTAAGTTGTTGATAAAGCGGCCGAGGTGGTAATTATTCTGCCGATGTATCCTTATTTGGATGAGGGGGCAACAGATGATTGTTAACACCTTGAAAAATATTATATCTCGGATCAATATTTGAACTTTATTTTAACGTTCCGAAGCTATACTCCAAAGAAATTAGTGAAGTAGTCAGGAGCGGAAACTTTTATAGAAATATTTCATTAATTGTAGATTTGCACAGCAGCCTATATCTTGTTGTTTTTATATTATATTTTAAAAATTTTTGTTACGTATTAAAAAATTTATTGAAGATTGAGTTATGGGGAAATCAGCAGGGATTTTGCTTTTTTGGAATTTATTTTCCCAAGTAGTCTCCTTTTTAAAGACATTAGTTGTTGCTTCTATATACGGGGTTAGTCTTCCCCTAGATGCTTTTAACCTTTCACTAGCAATGCCTGCTGTTATTTGTGGTGTTTTTTCTGCGCTAATGCAAGCAGGATTTGTTCCTTTGTATATGAAACTACGAGGGGCTGAAGACTTTGAAAATGCCAATGATGTTTGTGGACGTTATTACTGGAATATTGTTTTGGTTCTTCTTGCCTTGGCAATATGTGTTTTTTTAACTAAAGATTATTGCGCTATCTTCTGGACTGGAGATGGCGGGCGAGATTTAACTTCTGCTGTTTCAAGTGTCATTGCTCTAGTAGTGCTGACTACCGTTTTAAATTCAAGCGTTGATTTTTTTTCAATTGTACTAAATTGCCATGGGCGATTTGGATTTGCTTCGTTTGCTCCGGCTATAAATGGGGTCATCTCCGCAGTGTTTATTTATTTTTCTCCAGATGGCTCATTAATTACGCTCGTTTATAGTGTATTTGTTGGTTGGTTTGTCCAGTTGATAGTTGTTATCTATGCAATGAATATGTCTGGAATTAAAGTACCGATTCGTATTGGTGGGGGGAAGTCAGATCACTTTTTGGGTTCGTTAACGGTATTGGCAGCTGTACTCCCTGCTGCATTTTTTTCAAATGCTACCAACTCAGTAATACAATATTACCTAGCGAAGCTTGAAACAGGGGAGCTTTCGGTTTTTGGGTACGCGCTTAGATTTCATTCTGCAGTGAGTCAGGTTTTTGTTATAGGACTTGGGACTATTGTTTTACCCTATGTTGTTAAGTTGGTTACTACAGGTGAAATGGGTAAGTTGAATAAGTGGGTACATGGGGTTTTGGTGTATGGCTTATTGGTAAGTGCTATGGTCTCCACCCTCGTTTACTTTTTAGGTGGAATGCTTGTTGAATTACTTCTTGTCAGGGGCGGGTTTAGCAAACTTGATGCGCTGGCAGTTTCTGATATTTGGTTATTACTGACCCTTTCAATATATCCTGTTGCGGTAGTAACCTTTATAGCGAAGGTTTTTATCGCTTTGGATAGAGCGAAATATCTTTCGTTTATTTCAACTTTTGTGTTTTTTCTGACTTGGGGGTTGTGTGAGTTTTCATATAAAAGCTTTGGCTCTTCTAGTATTGCGTTATCAATAGGTTTTTCCCAGTTTGTTGCTTTGGTTTTTGCGTTAGGTTGCTATTTTGTCTTTGCAAAGGCGAAGAGAGGTTTTGTAATGCTTGTGCCTGAGCTATTGTTGGCGTGTTGTTATATTTTTTCTATATTCTGGATTACCCGCCTATTTGTTGCCGAGGTATTTATAGGTAACGTATTGCCTGATTTGTTCTTTGGGTCACTATTTATAGTGGCTATCTATTTTATGTACATACCAATAAAACAGATAGTTGTAAGGAAAGCGGTTAAAGGAGTTTGTTTCAGGTGACATCCAGTGTTCTTGTTTTTGATATCGGCTTATTACTGGATAGGGTGAATGCGCAATATTAACTTTCACTTTTTAGCGATATTTTGAGTTGTTTTGTAGTGGCATAGTAAATTTTGTCACCGGGCTAGAGGTGATATTATCGCCTCGATATAACGTAGGTAGCGTAATGCCAAGGTATATAAATACTAACATTTAGTTCTGAATTTTGACTTTAAGCAACACCGAACGCTGTTGATAAAGAGCATCCAGTTTTAGATCACGAATAATGTAGAGCTACGAAAATCCCTGAGAAAGTAAAACTGTTAAGTGAAAATTGGTGTGGTGATGTTACTTGTCTTAAGGAAATAACAGGGTATATCAAAAAGTCGAGATGTACTTTGTTTAGGTATTTTGAGTGAAATAGGCCTTTCTTTTTGGGCATGATACGTGATTGTGGTGCTTACGTTTTCTGTTTGAGTCTCTATGTCGGTGAGAGAATATAAATATAATGAATAATCATGCCCTTAATGAAAATGACCTTTGTCCTCTGTGCCGAATGGCAAAGTATAGATTTCTTTTTAAAGTCAAAGATTATCAACATGTTACTACCACTAAAAGCTTTAGCTTAGTCCGTTGTGAAAACTGCGATGTAGGTTATCTGGTCCCTTTTCCAGCAAAGGAAGAGGTTGATAGTTTTTATGTTGATAGTTTCTATATTTCACATGATGGTGTTTCTAAAGAGGATAATGCAGAACTGTTATTGGAAAGGCGATCTGAGCAACTTGAAAATAAGGCCAAGCTGTTGCCAGAAGTAGATGGTGGCAAATTAATGGATATAGGAGCTCAAAAGGGTGACTTTATCCACTGGATAAGTATGAAAGGTTGGGATGTCCACGGGGTTGAGCTTCCTGGTAAGGTTAATAATTTCTTTTCACATCCGATGACTTATGGCGATTTTCTTACGATTGATATTAAAAAACAACATTATGATTGTGTGACTATGTGGGCGGTGCTGGAGCATGTGTACGATCCTGCAGGGTACGTAAAAAAAATTAGTGAGTCATTGAAGTCAGGTGGGAGTTTTATTGGCATTGCAACTAACTTAAATAGTATTCAGGGCCGTTTTTTTGGCACTGATGATTACCCCAGACATTTAACTATTTATACAAAGAAATCACTTAAAAATTTGCTTGAAAGAGAAGGATTTAAAATCGAGCGAATTTGGACGGATCAAAAAATATTTGAGAGTAGTGTTAAAGGTTTTTTTGTGTACTTGCTAAAAAGAATGCTTGGATACAGCCGGGATGAAGTGATGGATGAGTGGCATAATGTTGCCGATCCTTTACTTTTTTCTTGCAAATTCAGAGGGCGCTATTCGTTTGTTATGAGGATTGTTAGCGTTGTCAGTAACCGCCTTTTGCAGCCTATTGAGATGCTGCTTGATAACTTGGGGCATGGCCATATTCTTCTATGGAAAGCGGTTAAAAAATAAATTGATTGGACTGCTTACGTAATTCGATCTATTGAACTTAGTGTCTTTCAAAGTTATTGGCTTTATTTGTATGAGAATTTTATATGTTATTGGAAGCTTGGGACTAGGGGGGGCTGAGCGACAGCTATATCTTCTGGCTAAAAATGTGAAGCAGTCAGGGTATGATGTACATGTTTTTGCCTTGGACGCCACAGGTCCATTAAGGCGGGACTTTGAAAATATCGGCATTGTCGTGATAGACGGTGGGTTCGATGGAGGTACAGGAAAAAGTAGGGTTTTAAGCTATTTTTCGTTGTTAGTTGGTTTTATTCATCTGATGCTTTATGGCTTTCAAAAACGATTTCAAGTCGTTCACGGTTTTTTACCGCTTACAAATTTTATGGGCAGTATTACTGGTCGATTGATTGGTGCAAAAGTAATCACGTCTCGAAGAGGGTTAGGATCACATCATGAGCGCGGTATTATTTGGCGCTGGATGGATAAAATTTCAAATAAGTTAAGCCATTTTGTGACTGTAAATTCATTGGGGGTGTTGGATGACGTTGTTAAAAGGGATGGCTTCAGCCCTGAAAAGCTAACATTGATTTACAATGGGTTGGACTTTGATAGATTTGATCGGCAACTGGCTTGTTCCCAAGCTTTAAGGCAGAGCTTGGGAATAGCTAATGATGAGATTGCTATTGTTAATGTGGCAAACCTTATTCCCTATAAAGGGCATGAAATACTTATTCGCGCATTTGCAAAAGCACTCCAGGAAATTGATAAATTACAGCTTTTTCTCATTGGCGAGGATCGTGGAATCGGTCAGAATTTAAAAAAGCTTGTTGATGATCTTGGTATTAAAGAACAGGTCCACTTTGTTGGATACCAGAAGCATCCCGAAAAATTTCTGATAGCATCCGATATTGCAGTTGTTTCCTCATTCGAGGAGGGTTTTTGTAACTTTCTAATTGAATCGATGTATGCCAAAAATTATGTCATTGCAACAACTGTCGGTGGAAATGCAGAGGCATTAGCGGGAGGTGAGCTTGGAAGTTTAGTGCCGCCTGGAGATTTTAAAATAATGTCGGACGCAATCGTAGGGGCATGTGAGATCAAGGCTGACAGGGTTAGTAAATCATGTGAGGCACATCAAACGGTTAAGGAAAGGTACACAGTCGAGCGTATGGTCGGTGAATACCTTAAAATTTATTTGTCGGATCACTTAGTTGGTTAGCCCTCTGTTTATTTTACGATCTCCAGTAACAATACTTTCAATAGAGATTAAGTAGGTTTTGCTTTCTGCTTTTTTGCAATGGACATGTTCTTAATATTTATTTTGGAATTAGATTATGTGCGGCATTGCCGGTTTTATTGATACGGATCGATCAGGACAGAACCTTAATGATTCAGTGATTAAAATGGTTGCTTCTATTCGTCATAGGGGACCAGATGATAACGGTGTTTGGGTAGATGAAGACTTGCATGTTGCTTTAGGGCATGCGCGACTATCTATTCTAGACTTATCCCCACAAGGGCACCAGCCTATGGTTTCGAATAGTGGCCGGTTTGTTATCGTATTCAATGGCGAAATCTACAGCCACAACAAACTGCGTCAGGAGTTAGATGGGACTGGAAACACTCTTGCCTGGCGTGGTCATTCCGATACAGAAACACTGTTAGCCGGGTTTGATGCATGGGGCATTCAAAAAACCATTGAGCGTTGCATAGGGATGTTTGCTTTTGCTGTGTGGGATTGCCAAGAAAATTCCTTGACCCTGGGGCGGGATCGTATTGGCGAAAAACCACTTTATTATGGTTGGCAGGGTAATACGTTTCTATTTGGTTCTGAATTAAAATCACTTAAAGCTCACCCTGCATTTAAAGCTGAAATTAATAGAGGCTCTGTGACTTTGTTGCTGCGCCATAACTATATTCCTGCGCCTTATTCTATTTACGATGGTATTTCGAAGTTAGAACCTGGTTGTTTGTTGAATTTTTCAGTTTCCCAGCCTGAACCAGTAGTGATGAAGTATTGGTCTGCTGTTGATGTTTCTGTTCAGGGCGTGAAGCAGCCTTTTACCGGTACACCGGAAGATTCAGTTGATGAGTTAGAAGGGTTGTTGAAGGATTCTATTTCTCAACAGATGATGGCTGATGTGCCTTTGGGTGCTTTTCTATCCGGAGGCATAGACTCTTCGACGGTAGTCGCATTGATGCAGGCTCAATCAGAGCGACCGGTAAAAACTTTTTCTATAGGGTTTCATGAAGAAGGTTATAACGAGGCGGAACATGCCAAAGCTGTCGCTCAACATTTAGGCACTGAGCATACAGAGCTTTATATAACACCTGAAGAAGCGATGGCTGTAATTCCTGAGTTGCCTACACTCTATTGCGAGCCTTTCTCAGATTCATCACAAATCCCTACTTTCCTTGTATCGAAATTGGCAAAGAAACATGTGACAGTATCGCTTTCAGGAGATGCTGGTGATGAGCTGTTTTGTGGTTATAACCGTTATCAGATCACCAATAAACTCTGGGAAAAACTGAATAGGATTCCAGTAGTTTGTCGAACTCTGATAGCTAAAGGGGTTACATTATTATCTCCTCAGCAGTGGAATAAAGTAGGTAGGTCTATTCCTGGAATCCAGCGTTTTAACAATTTGGGCGACAAATTACACAAAGGTGCAGGTGTGCTGGCTAGCAGAACAGTTGAAGAACTTTACCTAGGATTGGTGTCGCATCACTCGGACCCGACTAGTTTAGTTGTTGGCGGCTATGAGCCTGAAACACTACTTAGAGGTCACACTCCTGCTTTATTTGGCTTATCTGAAGTTCAGCGAATGATGACGTTGGATCAAATTACTTACCTTCCGGATGATATTCTGACAAAGGTAGATAGGGCTGCGATGGGCGTTTCATTGGAAACTCGTGTGCCTTTTCTCGATCATCGTGTTGTTGAGTTTTCCTCAACTTTACCTCAATCAATAAAACTTCGAGATGACCAATCAAAGTGGCCTTTGAGACAAATCTTGTATCGTTATGTGCCAAAAAAGTTAATTGAACGACCAAAAATGGGATTTGGTGTGCCCCTTGATAACTGGCTTCGGGGTCCTTTAAAGAATTGGTCAGAAGAATTATTGGATGAAGGTCGGCTTAGAAGGGAAGGGGTATTTCAGCCAGAACCGGTTAGAAAACTTTGGTTAGAACACCTTTCAGGAAAGCGAAATAGGGCTTATCTGCTATGGAATATTTTGATGTTTCAGGCTTGGTTGGAAGTAAACTAGTCAATGAAAAAAAAGCTTATGTTGGTAGTCAACAACCCTGATTTTTTCCTTTCGCACAGGTTACCTATAGCACTTGCGGCCAAAGATGAGGGCTATGAAGTACATGTGGCGACAACTAATGGTACTGCTGTTTCAAAAATTATAGCCAATGGTTTGGTGCATCATGAGTTACCGCTTTCGAGAAATGGTAGGAATCCTTTGAATGAATTGAGGACCTTTTGGTTTCTTTGTCGGCTATTTCGAGAGGTTCGGCCCATACTAGTTCATTTGGTAACGATTAAGCCGGTTATTTACGGTGGAATTGCGGCACGTATTAGTAATGTGCCTTGCGTTGTATCAGCTATCTCAGGGTTGGGCTTTGTTTTTCTTGCCAAGGGGCTTAAAGCCGCAGTTGTACGATTTATAGTTAAAGTCTTTTATCGGCTGTCCTTTGGGAAAGCAAGACTGCGGGTAATTTTTCAAAATCCGGATGATAAAAACAGCTTTATTGATCAAGGAATCCTTGAGAGACATAAAGCGGTTCTAATCAGAGGGTCTGGTGTTAATCTTGCTGATTATCCGATTTCTGCAGAACCTAAAGGTCGCCCGGTTGTTATCATGGCATCCAGATTGCTGCGCGATAAAGGTGTTAATGAGTATGTGCAGGCGGCACGTCTAATAAAACAGCAAGGTATTGATGTCAGGTTTTTGCTGATTGGAGATATTGACCCACAGAACCCCGCAACACTGATGGATGATGATTTAGAAAAAATTAGATCTACCGGGGATATTGAGTTATTAGGTTTCAGCAAAGAAATCCCTGCACTTTTTGAAGCATCAAATATAGTCGTTTTACCCTCCTATCGAGAAGGTTTGCCGAAAGTATTAGTTGAGGCCGCAGCAGCGGGCCGTGCTGTGGTTACCACAGATGTTCCAGGTTGCAGGGATGCGATTGAAGTGGGCGTCAGCGGGTTGTTGGTTCCTGCTCGAGATATTGAAGCTCTGGCGAAGGAGATTCAAAAGCTGATAGATGACCCGATATTACGCAATAAAATGGCGACAGAAGGTAGGCGTTTAGCTGAAAGGGAGTTCTCTATTGATAAGATATCGCAGGCGCATATAGAAATTTATCGTGCTTTAGAGGCCAGCTTGTGAACAACAGCGCCTATTTGAAAATATTGTTAACTGGCGGCACAGGATTTGTTGGTTCAGAATTGCTAAAAAGCCTGGCCAAGACTGGGTATTATCAAATCGTTTTGTCAGAACGACGGATAGTTGGTGAGGCCTCGTCCTACAAACAACCTGTATTTGTAGGTGATATTGGTAGTACAACGGAGTGGTCTCAGGCCATCGAAAATGTCGACGTAGTCCTTCATACTGCGGCCCGCGCTCACATCATGAAAGACTCGGTTCAGAGTTCATTGGCTGAATTCCGCCGAGTTAATGTTGACGGCACTCTTAATCTGGCTCGTCAGGCGATTGAAGCGGGTGTTAAACGCTTTATCTTTATCAGCTCAATCAAAGTGAATGGTGAAGGTGAGGCTAATCGGATTTACCGTTTTGATGATGCCGCCGCGCCTGAAGATGACTATGGACTTTCCAAATGGGAGGCTGAGCAGGGCTTGAAGGCGTTGTGTTCCGAAAGCTCAATGGAGTTGGTGGTGATTCGTCCCCCACTTATTTATGGACCGGGTGTTAAGGGTAATCTGGCGTTACTTGCCAAAGCTATTGATAAGGGGTTGCCCTTGCCGTTGGACTCAATAAAAAACCAGCGAGATATGTTGGGTCTTAATAACCTGATAGATCTTATTAAAACCTGTATTGAGCACCCCGCCGCTGCAGGGCAGGTATTTCTATGCTGCGATAATGAGCCGGTTAGTACGCCACAGTTGGTTAAACTGATAGCTAGCGGTCGAGGGAAGCACGCTCGCTTATGGCCGGTACCTGTTTCTATATTAAGACTGTTTGCATGTTTGGCTGGACGGCGGGGGATGTTTAAGCGTCTTTCTAGCGATTTCAGGATAGATAGTCAGCACACCATGAACACGCTTGACTGGGCACCACCTTTTTCAGTTGCTGAGTCCATGCGAGGGGCTTTTGCCAAGAAGTCATAAATTATGATTGTTGAGTTAATGGTTTTAGCAGTTTGTTTTGCCGTCAGCGCGATTTTTACGTGTTATCTAATAGGTCATGCAAACGAGCGTCAGCTTCTGGATATCCCCAATGAGCGCAGTTCTCATTCGACGCCAACACCAACGGGTGGCGGCATGGCTATTGTGGTCACCTTTATTTGTTTTTTGTTGGTGGCCGGAGTGGTTTTTGAAGTGGCCGTTGGCGAAGTGTATACCCTGGCACTCACTGGGGCAGTACTGGCCATTGTGGGTTATATCGATGATCATCGCCATATTCCAGCGCAGTGGCGGTTGTTAATTCATTTTTTGGTGGTGTTGGTTCTGTTGTTATCATTGAATCACTTGCCCGTATTATCTGTTTTTGGCTGGCAGTGGCAAAGTGGCTGGTTGCTTCCTGGTCTGTGTCTGATTGCACTGGTCTGGCTATTGAACCTGTTTAATTTTATGGATGGCATTGATGGTATTGCCGGTGTAGAAGCGCTTACTTCCCTATGTGGCACTGCCCTTATTATGTTGGCGGCAGGTGGCGTTCATTGGCCTGTGATCTTGTTGGCTTTGGCTGGCGGTGTGTTGGGTTTTATGGTGTTTAACTGGCCACCGGCCAAGATTTTTATGGGGGATGCCGGAAGCGGGTTTTTAGGCTTTATGCTTGGTGCGTTGGCTCTGATAACCTCGGCAACGGGCTTTATTAGTCTTTGGGCTTGGTTGATCTTGCTAGCTGTTTTTATTGCTGATTCGACTTTAACTCTGGCGAGACGGGCAAAAAGAGGTGAGAAGATTCACCAGGCTCATCGAAGTCATGCGTACCAAATTCTTTCCCGTAGGTGGGGTTCTCATTTGCCAGTGACGATGCTGGTGTTGGCGGTAAACCTGCTGTGGTTACTGCCTTTGGCGTGGCTTGCTTCAACTTGGTCAGCGGCGGGGTTAGTGTTGTGCCTGGTAGCCTATGCGCCTCTGCTTTGGTTTATGTATAAAACAGGCGCAGGCACAACAAATCATTGACGTATTTGGTGCGGTGAGCTGGCTTACAGTCGTTCGTCTACGCTCTCTTTTGGAAGCAGGTACTTAACATCAAACAGTATGGAGTTATCCTTTCCGAAAGCGCGAATTCCTTCGCTACCAAGTACTTTGAACTGGTTATGGCCAACAGCAAGAATAATAGCGTCATAGTCGCCATTAGCTGGTGATTCGACGAGTTTAATGCCGTACTCTTCTTCAGCTTCAGCGGTGTTGACCCAGGGGTCGTAGACATCAATTTGAGCATGATAGCCATCAAGCTCTTCAATAATATCAACTACTCGTGTGTTTCGTAGATCCGGGCAGTTTTCCTTAAAAGCTAACCCCAAAATCAGAATTTTTGAATCAACAACGTGGATGCGGCGCTGAGTCATCAATTTGACGACGCGTTCCACAACATGAGCCCCCATACCGTCATTAATTCGGCGACCGGCGAGGATGACCTCGGGGTTATAGCCAATTTCCTGGGCTTTATGAGTTAGGTAATAGGGATCAACACTGATGCAGTGCCCGCCGACCAGTCCTGGACGGAAGGGTAGGAAATTCCACTTAGTGCCCGCCGCTTCCAAAACTTCCAGTGTATCAATGCCTAAGCGGTTAAAAATAAGTGCGAGTTCATTAACCAGTGCAATGTTTAAGTCGCGCTGAGTGTTTTCAATAACCTTGGCGGCTTCAGCTACTTTAATGGAGCTGGCCTTGTGAGTGCCTGCGGTGATGATACTGGCATAGAGGCTATCAACATAATCGGCAACTTCTGGTGTTGAACCTGAGGTCACTTTTAGAATTGTGGTGACACGGTGTTCTTTATCTCCAGGGTTGATACGCTCAGGGCTATAGCCGGCAAAAAAATCTTTGTTAAATACAAGGCCTGATTCGGTTTCGACGATAGGTATGCAGGCCTCTTCTGTAGCACCCGGGTACACGGTGGACTCATAGATGATGGTGTCGCCTTTGCTGATCACTGCGGCAACAGATTTACTTGCGGAACGTAGCGGCGATAGATCTGGCTGACGATGTTTATCGACAGGTGTAGGCACGGTAACGATGTAGCAGTTGCAGTCTCTGATGTCGTTAAGCTGATCGGTGAAGCTCAATTGCGATGAAGCTTTCAGCTCTTCAGTTTCCACTTCCAAGGTGTTGTCTACACCATCATTTAATTCACTAATACGTTGAGCATTGATGTCAAAGCCAACGGTTGCATAATGTTTGCCGAACTCTACGGCTAATGGCAGGCCAACGTAGCCAAGTCCAATGATAGCGATTTTGGTGTTTTCCAGTGTGCGCATGCCGGTTTCTTATCCCTGAGTGTTTAAGTTTTGGATAATTATAGTGTAGGCATTAAATGCAACAAGCGTTGTGAGGATGATATTTTAAAGCTAATAGGAATTCTGTTCGTTAGCTTAGTTGATGTTTGATCAGTAGCGAGATTAAAAGCCTGTGCTACTATTGAACGAGTGATTTGTATTGCTTTCAATTAAGTCGGCAGGATCTTAAAAAGGCGGTGATTGTAATGGATTCAACAGTTTGATTTCGTTAGTGTTTGTCGAAATATAGCGAATAAATTATGGTTGAATACTATTTGTTGATTACTTGGCCAGGATAGTCGGAATTTATTAAGGAGACCCTTGAGTGGGCACGGTTCGTTTATTTAAACATCATTTGCATACAGCTTATATTTGGCTGGCCGTACTCGAAGGCATGTTGTTCATTGTTGCCGTGTTTATTGGTGCTTATCTACGGTTTCAAGCAGATGCGGTTATTGTTGAAGAATCTATTGGTCCAGTTTTCCCCCGCGCACTGATTTTTTCAGCCGTTATGTTGGTGTCGATGGGAGCGATGGGGCTCTATCAACCTCATACCCGCGAGGGCTTGAGTGGTATTTGGATTCGAACAGCTGGCGCCTTTGCTTTTATGGCTGTCGGTTTATCTCTTGTTTTCTATATATTTCCTGAGATGCTTTTGGGTCGTGGTGCTTTGGCATTGACGGTTGTCGTTGCGCTTCTATTTACAACGCTGACACGTTTGAATTTTAACCGTTTTGTGAATCAGGAAAGATTTAAGCGGCGGGTTTTAGTTTATGGTGCCGGCCATCGTGCGCAATTGGTGCTTAATAGATTACGCCGTACTTCAGATCGACATGGTTTTGGTTTTGTCGCGTTTGTTCCCGTTGAAGGTGAAGATTTGGTGGTTGAATCAGCCAGAGTGCTTAGGCTGGATGGTTCGATTTCTGAATATGTAGATCAAAATAACATCGATGAAATTCTTGTGACAGTGGATGACCGCCGTAAAGGGTTGCCGGTTGACGATTTGCTTGAGTGTAAGTTAAGTGGCTGTGATGTGCTTGATGTGGTTGACTTCTTTGAGCGCGAAGCAGGCAAAATCATGCTCGAGTTTGTGACAGCGGGCTGGATGGTTTTTTCCGATGGTTTTAATAACGGAGTGATGCGAGCCACATCAAAACGATTTTTTGATTTAGCCGCAAGTTTCCTGCTATTGGTGGTTACCTGGCCGTTGATGCTGTTGACTGTTATTGCGATTTGGCTTGAAGAGGGTTTTGGAGCACCGTTAGTGTATCGTCAGCAGCGTGTTGGCATTAATGGCAAGCTTTTTGATGTGCTCAAGTTTCGCAGCATGAGTATTGATGCTGAAAAAGACGGCAAAGCGGTATGGGCTCAGAAGAATGATAGCCGTGTCACTCGGGTAGGAAACTTTATCCGTAAGTGTAGAGTGGATGAGCTGCCCCAGATTATCAATGTACTTAAGGGTGATATGGCTTTTGTTGGGCCACGCCCGGAAAGGCCACAGTTTGTTGATAAACTTAGTCGTCGTATTCCTCATTATGCCGCTCGGCATCAAGTGAAACCGGGTATCGCTGGCTGGGCGCAGCTGTGTTATTCCTATGGCGCAAATGACGATGATGCTCGTCAAAAATTACAGTTCGATTTGTACTATGTAAAGAATCACAGTATGTTTTTGGATTTTCTGATTCTGGTGCAAACCGTCGAGGTCGTCTTATTTGGTAAGGGGGCTCGTTAGCTCTTATGCTCAAAAAACACCTTAAGCGGGTACTTTCCAGACATAATAATTCTGTTGAACCAGCATCAAAAAAAAAGGGCTGGATAGGCGTGGACCTGGATGGCACCTTGGCACATTACGATGGCTGGTACGGCCCTGCGCATATTGGTGAGCCTATTCCTGTTATGTTGAAGCGAGTTAAAGATTGGTTGGATGAAGGTGTAGAAGTGCGAATTTTTACTGCCAGAGCCTCTGTCCCTGAGTATATTCCCTTTGTGACTCGATGGCTGGAGAAACAGGGTTTACCTGCTTTGGAAATAACCAATATCAAGGATTTTTCTATGATCTGTTTATGGGATGATCGTTGTGTTCAAGTGGAAACTAATAGCGGTAAGCCTAAATGATTTTAAATATTGGCCGATGTCTATAAACATGCTTGACGCTGGATACCCAACATGCGATTAATACTGTCAGTAATTATTACAAATAAATCCCATGTAAGTATTGGCTGATAGCTAACCTTATGTAATACAACGAAAAAATAAACTTAGGCGTGATTCTTGCTTCCAAGTTTTTAGTGTGTAAGCCGGGGAAAATAATGAATACTATTTTGCTGATTTTGGCTGTGTTGAGTATAGGTGCAGTGTTAATAGCCGCCTATGTGTTCACGGTAGCAGCAAGAAATTATGTTTCTGAGATGGATAGCCAAGTGGATGATGATTCGCCGAGTGTTGCAACGGCTGATTATGTTATTCGTTCGGCTCATGATAGGCGGCAAATTAGTAATGTGGTTGCTTTTCCTATGACTTTATCCAACGGTGAGGTTGTATACCGTGACCGACGACTTTCTGAACGTCGTCGAGCAGCTTAGATAACAAGCTTAGTTTGTCGAGTATAAATATCGCCGCTTCCATAAGCGGCGTTTTTATTTATACGCTTATTGCTATCCTAAACAGTTAACGATTATGAGATTGATCATTGCGCTTTGATTAAGTGTTTTCAACTTGCCGATAGTGAATAGAAAAGAGGGTTATAGATGACACGTGTTTTAGTAACAGGCGGTGCGGGTTTTATTGGTTCGCATGTAGTGGATTTACTGCTACATGAAGGTATGACAGTTCGCGTTTTGGATAACCTTAGTACCGGTAAGATTGAGAACCTGCCTTTTCTGGAGGCGGGCCTAGAATTTATACAAGGGTCTATTGAGGATAAACAATGCGTAATAGAGGCCTGCCGTAATGTCGACGCGGTGATCCATCTGGCCGCGTTGGTGTCTGTACCAGCGTCGATAGAGAACCCTGAAAAGTCGGCGGCTACTAATTTGTTAGGGTTTCATCATGTGCTTGAAGCATTACGAAAACAGGATTTTAAAGGACGGTTACTGTATGCCTCAAGCTCTGCGGTCTATGGGACCGATGTGGGGCAAACAGCACTGACGGAGGGGCAAGCTCCCGGTAATCTGATTTCCCCTTATGCCCAGGATAAATACAGCAACGAAATGTATGCGCAGCTGTACAGTAAGCTGTATGGAATTAATGCGTTAGGTTTCCGCTTTTTTAATGTCTACGGTCCC
>Ga0105356_10003910_pt1 | contig 14527 bp, 11 predicted proteins | sample GOMGulsemesocosm_3_FD_83502 | JGI IMG/M metagenome (GOLD analysis project Ga0105356, IMG submission 83502) | Methane-oxidizing microbial communities from mesocosms in the Gulf of Mexico - GOM9D Gulf of Mexico | ecosystem: Environmental > Aquatic > Marine > Cold seeps | place: Gulf of Mexico...
GGTTTAATGTTCACTTCATTTGTCGGCAGCTGGTTATTATTTCCAAAAATAGATTATTTACCAAAAGGCAACCAAAACCAGTTCCAAGCCTTTATTCTTCCCCCTCCTGGCTTGAGCTATCCAGCGGCTCGTTTTGAAATGGCCGATGAAATTAATAGCCGAGTTAAACCTTATTTAACTGGCGAAAAGAACCCAAAAATAAAACATACTTGGATGGGTTTTTTTGGTAATTTTGGTTTTATGGGTGGTCGAGCTGAAGATGCCGATGACATAAGTGAAATTGTACAAATTATCAATTCAGATTTCTTAGCTGGTTTTCCCGATACCATGGCCTTCGCTTCGCAGTCTCAATTGTTTGCCAATTTAGGTGGCGGTAGACAAATTGATATTGATATTCAGGGCAATGATGTTGATACCTTACTAAAAGCAGCACAAGCTGGCTATGGTGCCGTAAGTCAAGCTTTGCCAGGAGCACAAATACAGCCAACACCGGGCTTAACCCTAGCAGAGCCTGAATTAAGAATGCTGCCTAATGAACGACGAATTGCTGAAGCTGGCTGGTCACGAGGTCAAGTGGCGTCTATTTCTCGCGCTTTAGGCACGGGGTTATATGTTGGTGACTTTTTCAATGGTCAAAAGAGATTAAATATATTTTTAAGATCCACTGATTGGGAGTCGCCTGAAGAATTAGCGGCAATCCCTTTATTTACGCCTGATGCTGGCGTTCAGCCAGTTGGTGAATTGGTTGATATTGTTCGTACTGCGGGTCCAAGTTCTATTCGCCGTGTTGACCGTCAACGTACTATCACCCTACAAGTAACTCCGCCTGCTAATTTAAGTTTAGAAGATGCGATTGCAACAATAAAAGAAAAAGCAGAGCCGGCAATTTTAAAAGCATTGGATACTGGTGATGAACACAACAGTGGTAGCGTTATGTATCGAGGTTCAGCAGAAGCCTTAACAGAAGCTTTAACCAATATGAGCCAAAGCTTTGTACTCGCCTTGATCATTTTATTCCTTCTTATGTCCGCTTTATTTAGGTCCTTTAAAGACAGTTTGCTAGTGGTCTTAACGATTCCATTAGCCACCATTGGCGGCATTGGTTTTTTACAATTAACCAACTTAGTCATCTTTCAACCGCTTGATTTATTAACCATGATAGGATTTATAATTTTGCTTGGTTTAGTGGTTAATAATGCTATTTTATTGGTTTACCAAACGCGCATGAGCGAGGCTGAAGGATTATCACGTCACGACTCCGTTGAGCAGGCTGTTAGATTAAGGCTTAGGCCAATTTTAATGAGTACACTCACCAGTATTTGCGGCATGTTACCTTTATTGCTTATTCCTGGAGCGGGTGCTGAGCTTTACCGTGGTATTGCAGCGGTAATCGTTGGTGGCATGAGTGTAAGTACTGTATTTACCTTAATATTTTTACCCAGTTTATTACAAATGGGTAAACATTCAGATCAATTAAAAGCGACAAATTAGTAAAGGAATGGAAAACTCTATAGCGATTAAAATACAACGCAGTACGCGATTAATAAAAACTTTTATGATGCTGGTTGTTATTGTACAATGTATACAATACTTTCAAACAAGCGTATTTGACTTTGGCGCACTTGCCGGTGCCGGTGGTATTTTGTCTCTATTAAGAGGTTTATTAGTGTCGCCAATATTATTGGTGACACCGATGAAAAAATGGTTTACCCCAACATCCCGTTTTTCAAAAGAAAGTTGCCATTATTTTCTATTAGCATTTGTTTTAATTATTGCTAGTTCCTTTTAGCCATAAAACTCGGATAATTCGTTGAATATATTAGTAATAAGTAGCAGTCAAAGAGACTGTTCTAAAAGCTTAGCTGTCGCTCAATACCTTAAGAATAATATCTTAGACGAGATGACAGGTAGTTGCTCATCAATTTTAAATTTAGCTGACTATCCCTTTTTGCTTGATCATTATGGAACTTTCCGGAATGAGGGAGAATTAACTAAAGAAAAAGACTTTGTCTTGGCTCAAATGTATGCTTGTGATGCCGTAATAATTATAGCGCCAGAATGGGGCGGCATGATCCCACCAGCCTTAATTAATTTATTATTGCTCAGCGCCAATGGCTCTGCAAATGGTTTACCTTTAGGGCATAAACCCGCTTTTGCTATTGGCATATCTGCCAGTGGCGGTGGCAGTTACCCTATTTCTTTGTTGAAAGGATACTCAGGTAAAAACAGTCACCTCGTTTGGTTACCGCTGCACGCTATCATACAAAATGTTGATGATTTCTTAGCTGAAGATTTCTTACTTAAGTCAGCTGATTTAGCGAATAGATTTACTCAAGTACAATCTCGTTTAGAAGTAGGAATAAAAAGCCTAGCTATTTATGCTAAACAGCTAGCTCCCATCAGAGAAGAGTTAGTTGCTTTATCCAAAGTTCATCCCTTTGGGCAATAAAATATGACCTTATACGCTAATATTAATTGCACCAAGAATGTAAATTTAGAAATTATAAAAACTGTTGGATAACTTTTTCTAATTCTTCAACCCTTGCACTTAACGAGACGATCTGCTTTTCTAGTTCTGTTATTTTCTCGACATTATTTACCGCATTAGATTGAGCCGCTATTGAAGTGGAGCTTGATATAGATTGACTTTGATTTAGTTCATTAATATCTTGCTCACTAAATAAGTGAGCATAACGTGAATCCCTCTTACCCGCTTCACGATTCAGTTTAACTACAAAGCTTTCATCATTAAGAGATTGTAATTGAGTTAATGCAATATCAACTTCGTTAACATCACTAAATTCAGCTAGACGATTGCTACGTGTTCGCAACTCTCCTGGAGTTTGAGGCCCTCTAAGCAATAACAAGCATACAATTGCTCGTTGTTGCTTAGTAAACTGTAGATCACCAAACTCTGTATTACAGAATCGGTGCTGATACTTTACCACTCTACTTGACGAGAACCTTTGCTCGCTCATCATATTCATTTTAGCAAGCTCGTCAATAGTATCTTGGACTTCACTTTCGGTTAATGCCATAACAGGTTCACGAGAACTTTTTTGATTACAGGCGTTGGTCAGGCTATTTAAAGAAAGCGGGTATTGATCAGGTGTGGTGGTTTCTTTCTCAAGCATTACACCAATAACACGGCATTGCGTTGTACTAAGAGATATTTTCAAAAGTTCATCCTTAACAAAGGGAGTTGTTCGATACCTTGATAATAGAAGAATTAACTAAGACAGCCAAGGAACTTATTCTAAGGTCTTTTTTCGCTAATTGGCACAGCAATTGTATTGTATTACTTAAGGAATGTTTTTTTGACACTTCAACGACAACGATTAAGGAAATTGTAATGCCGACCATTAATAGTAACATGATCAACAGTATTCAAGATTTTTCAAATCAATTGACAAATGATCAGCTAGAACAATTTTTAGACATTGTAGATTCGTTAAACAATTTACTTGTAATGGCAAATCAAGATACTGATAAGGCCTATCAACTATATCTTGAGTCTTTAAACACCCTTGCCAATAGGCAACAAGATGAAACTCAAATGGCGGAGAATTTACCAGTTGAAGTAACCGCTAGTAATGTCTATCAAATAAAGCATTAGAGCGTGGCAATAGTGAACCTTATTTAGGCGATTAAATAACCCTCAACTCGAAATAAGGTTAAATATTTAGTTAAGATAACTCTTCATTTGGTGCATATCTAAAAACAAGTACTTTTAAACCTTTTCCTTGGTATGCTTCCTTATACACTGAAGGAGGCATTATTTTTTCTTGCAAGAGACAATCTGGGCACTCTCTAGCCACTTCTGCTAATAAGAAATTCTCGTCTAAACTCGGAGAGTTTAAACATAACATTACCAAAGCATCAGCTTTCATTAATTGCGGAATGCGCTTAATAATCTTTTTATAGTCCTTCTCAATATCTACACTACCTTTTTGAAATGAGGGAGGATCACAAATAAGTAAATCATAAGGCCCATACTTTTTTAATCGCCCATAAGATTTAAAGATATCTACTCCTTCAAATTTTACTTTTTTCAAATCTTGGCTATTTAATCGGTGATTTTCTCTGCCCTTACTTAACGAAGCTTTGCTTAAATCAACATTTACAACTTGCTTGGCGCCACCCGCAAGTGCAGCCACAGAAAATGCACATGTATAAGCAAACAAATTTAAGATGTTTTTATCTTTCGCGTGAGCATTTACCCAATCACGACCATTTCGCATATCCAGAAATAGCCCAGTATTTTGTGCTTTACCTAATTCAATATGGTATTTAGATTCTGATTCTCGCACTTGCGTGAACGCTATTTCTTCGCCGAAAAAGACTTCTGTCGGCGCAAACTGACGACTTCTAAATTGTACTTGAATAGATTGACATTGCGGAATAAAGGTACTTAAACTTGCGACTTGTTGTGTTAACCAATCACTTGCTACTTCCTGGTATAAGGTGAGCAATATTACAGGTGGTAACCAATCAATGTTCACATGTGACAAATTAGGGTATGCATGACCTCGACCATGGAAAAGGCGTTGGGCTTGGTCGAAATTTGTCGCTGTGATATGTTCAATCATTTAGAAATCCGAAAATAAAAAGTCAATAAAAAGCCGCTTTATAAAGCGGCTCTAATAATACCTATTTGAATGAGTATAAGGCTAAAATATACTATTATTAGCCAAAAAAGTTATAACCAAAATAAGTTCGAGCAACGGTATCAATAAAAATAACGGCAACAAAAACTGGGATAAATGTACCCAAAGCAAAGTTTGTATATTTGGCTAAAAATGTTTTACTAAATTCAGCGTTACCAATAGACAATTCTTCATTTAGTTTCTGGCTTTTCCAACGGTAACTAACAAATAAACAAATTAATAACCCGTTTAACGGTAATATGGTGTCATAAAACATATCGGTTATTAAATCAAAAAGCGATCTAGATTTACCACCGTATGATGTTAAAGACGTTAACCAATCTACCATTCCTGCAGATAATATCGTTAAAAATGCCAATAAACCAGCCCATAAAAACATGGTATTTAGTGCTTTCTTACGCGTTTGTTTTTTCTCATCAATTAAATAGGCAACAGGCACTTCGATAATTGATACCAGTGAGGTTATTGCCGCGAAAAAGACTAATAAAAAGAAAACCGATGCAAGTACACTTGCCATTACATAACCAGTAGAATCTTGTAACGCTAAAAAGATCTTAGGTAAATAGTTAAAGATTAATGAAACCCCACTATCGCTTAACTCATTTGGGTTAACATTTGGATTAAAAGAAAATATTGCCGGTAAGACCATTAAACCCGCGATAAATGCAACAGAAGTGTCAGTTAGTGCAACTAATTTAGCAGAGCCTGCAATATCTGTCTCTTTAGTGATATAAGAACCATAAGTGATTAAAATCCCCATACCTAGTGATAAAGAGAAAAAAGCTTGTGATAAAGCGTTGCTCACTACTTTAGGGGTAATTTTATCTAAGTCAGGAATTAAATAAAACTCAACGCCAGCGAAAGCGTTATCTAAAGTTAGAACGAAAATCACTAGTAAAATCAGCATAATAAACAATGCTGGCATCATTATTCTCGCGCCTCTTTCAATGCCATCTTTAACACCAGAAACGAGGATAAACCTAACGAGAGCAGCTACTGCAATCATGGATATAAATAAATAAGGGCTAGAAATAACTTCGCCAAAAGCCGTAGCGCTGGCGATATAATCTAGATTACCAGAAACGGCAAAGACCAAATAAACGAAAATCCACACAGTTAATACTGTATAAAACACTGCAATCATAAATGGCGTTATTATGCTTAACAAACCCGCTAGTCGCCACTTTGAATCATTTTCACTTAATTGTGCATAGGCGCCGACAGGGTTTTTTGCTGTTTTGCGACCGACTGCCATTTCAGCAATCATCACTGGCAAACAAATAACAATAACGAAAATAGCGTACATTAGTAAAAATGCTCCGCCGCCATTTTTGGCTGCATTTACAGGAAAACCAACTAAATTGCCAATACCAACAGCTGAACCTGCTGCTGCTAAGATGAATCCCAAACGGGAACTGAAATGTTCTCTAGACGCGCTCATGAATGTCCTTAATTATAATTTTTGTAGGGCATGAAAGTTTATTCACTTAAAAGTGATGGTCGATGCTAGCAGGCTTTTTTATTAATGTCTTGCTTTGTCTTCACTCTAATAGGTGTCCAATATAAAAATAGTGTATCAATTTAAGTCCACTTTAATTGATATCAAGTTTAATAGTGACAATGACAAAGTATTTATTTCGAATAGTTAAAAGTGTACTATTTTTTCTTAGTATAAAAATTTACATTCATAATGCTAAGAATATTTTCTGCCTCTGTTGCAGCAAATTCAGCCGCTTCAATAAGATCCTCAGCACTAATATTTAAATTTTTACAAAGTGACTCATCAACGGTTTCATCATAGTTAAAGGCCTCCGGATAACTGTCCACTAAAGCCAATCGTGATGCGAGATAAAGTACTTTTACGTCTTTATTGATATCGATACTGCGTGCTTGATTAAAATGGCGGATAGGTAAGATAATTTTCTCTGGTATTTGCCAAATGCTTAATAGTTCGGCAGAAACATCAGTATAAGTAAAACCTAACAGTTTTTTCTGTACAGGCCAAGGCAGCTGCATTTCACTGTTTGCTTCACATTGTTTGGCTAGCTCAGGGGTAATTTTAGCGACAAGTAACTCGCCAAAATTTTGTAAAAGTCCAGCAACAAAGAGTCGTTCTATGTCTCTAATTCCTGCCTTGATGGCTAAGTTCTTAGTCGCTAAACCACAATAGACACTCATTCGCCAAAAGCGCTTTAAATCGATGCTTTGATTAGCAAAGTGTTTAAATGCACTCGCTGCAACATCGACCAACATCATGTTGTATATTGCCTGTGTACCTATAATAGTTATCGCTCTTGAGATAGTGCTAATTTCACCAGAAAAACTATAAATTGCACTATTTGCTATTTGCAATAATCTTGAAGTCATTGAGGGATCGACACTAATAACATTGGCAAAATCTTCAATGGTCGATTCTTCTTGCTCCATTAAATCTTTTACTTTAAAACAAGCATCGGGCAAAGCAAAAGAGCCGTTCGCTTGTATTGCATATTCATGAGCGTTCATTTTATGATCCTATTTTAACAACTTGTGAGAATAATCATTTTATATTTATAAGTGTAGCTTATACCAAATCAATTAATGTGCTTGTTGATTAATCAAATATAGGGACACCACAATCTTGTTTAACATTTTCCATTACTACATAAGTATGAGTTTGAGAAACCGCAGGTAACTCTACTATCATACCTAAAACTTCTCGATAGGCGTCCATATTTTCAAACCGAAGTTTAAGCAAATAATCAAATCCACCAGCTACCATATGACATTCCGCCACTTCTTTAATCTTAACCACTTCGTCTTTAAACTTTGTAAAAACATCGCCTGTTGTTCTATCAAGCGTTACTTGGATAAAAGCAGACATTCCATACTTTAATTTGTTTGCATCTAAAAAGGCGCCATATCTTTGTATATAGCCGTCTAATTCCAATTTCCTCACTCGATCTAAGCAGGGACTCGCACTAAGGTTTACTTTTTTGGCAAGCTCGACATTAGAGATCCGTCCTTCTTGCTGTAGAGTATCTAAGATGGTCAGATCAATCCTATCTAAGGTTTTATTTTTTATTGAATTCATTAAATCACCGAAATAAATGAGGTTAAAGCATATTAGAATCTAAAGAAACGTAAGGTTACTTTTCCTGTAATGATCGCAAATATAAAGAAGCATCATCAGCAGATAATGGCTTAGCAAAATGATAACCTTGACCATATTGACAATCCATTTCACGCAAAAGTTTTGCATCAAATTTATTCTCAATGCCCTCTCCTATCGTCGCCATTTGTAAGTTTGTCGCTAAATCGACAATGGTTTTAATAATAGCCTGATTATTACCATGTTCATTAACGTTAGTAATAAAGGAGCGATCAATTTTTAATACGTCTAAAGGAAAGCGGTGCAAATAACTTAAGCTGGAATAACCCGTGCCAAAATCATCTAATAATATTTTGATACCAAGTTTCTTTAAAGCTTTCATATTCTTAAGAACAATGTCGCTATTTTCTAATAATGCTCTTTCGGTTAATTCTACTCTTAAAGTTTCAGGTTTCAGACCAATTTTTGTAATTATTTTTTCGATATCTTTGGCTAAGGTGACGCTAAAAAAATGATTACAAAATAAGTTACAGCTAACGTATAAGTCGTCTCTTTGCAATTCATCTTGCCAGTATTTTAACTGTTCACATGACTTTTCTAAAATTTGAAAATCTATCGCCAGTACTATATTGCTCTCTTCTGCCAATGGGATAAAGTCATCAGGAAAAACGAAGCCTCTTTTGTGACTTTTCCAACGAGCAAGCGCTTCAAATCCTACGATTTTTTCATCCGCTAACTTAACGATAGGCTGAAAATAAGGCATGAATTCACTTAATTCAATAGCGGCTCGTAAGTCTGATTCAAGCAACAAAGCATTTTGCACTTTTTTATGCAGGCTTGCGTCAAAAACTTCATAACGCCCCTTACCTTTGTCTTTTGCATGATACATAGCTGCATCCGCATCTCTAAGCATACTATCAGCATTATCATATCTATCATCACTAAACAGCAAACCTATGCTTGTTCCTATAAAAACAGGCTGTTTCTCTATAGTGAAAGGCACCTCAAGTAAGTCAGTTATCCGTTGGCAAATGTCATAAGCTTCTTGTTTGTTGGCAAGATCTTCAAGTAAAATAACGAACTCATCGCCACCAAGGCGAGCCACAGTGTCTTTTTCTCGAACAATTATTTTCAATTCTTTGGCAACTATTTGCAATAATAAATCACCAGCATGATGGCCTAAACTATCGTTAACTACTTTGAATCTATCAAGGTCTAAAAATAATACTGCGAATTGCATAGAGGGTTTGCGTTTATGACAAGCGATTGCATGATTTAATAAGTCGATAAAAATAGTACGGTTAGGCAAACCCGTTAAATTGTCATGCGATGCAGCATGTTTAAGTGACTCTTCTGCTAATTTTCTATGCTTAATTTCGTCTTCTAATGCAGCGGTTCTTGCTTTAACCTGCTGCTCTAGTAATTCATGAGAACGTCGTTCGTAATCTGCAATTTCGCGCCTTTTAATAGCTGTCGAAACGTGTTGGGATACGAATTTAAGTAATTCTGCATCCTGTTCGTTATAACTGGTACTCGTATGGTAACTTTGAATGACCATGGCACCTAACACTCGATCAGAACCAAAAAGCGGCACACCAAGCCAAGAATTATTTTCGCTTTCTGGCTTTGAGGTTTCACCAATTTGATAGAGCTCGTTCATCTCAGCTTTATTTAATAATACGGTTTGACCGCGTCTTAAAACTAATTCTGTAAAATGGTTAGATAACTTTCTCGGTTTAAAGTCTTTTGCAAGATTTTTTGAGTTTTCATCTTGATAGTAAACGAATGACAACATTTCTGTTTCAATATCATATTTGGCAATATAAAAATTGGCGGCATTAATTAACTGGCCAACAATATTATGTACCTGCCCGTAAAACTCATTAATATCAAGGGTAAAGTCTGTGGTTAATTCTGAAATTCGAAACAAAGACTCTTGCAATAACTCCGACTTCTCTCTTTCTCGAATTTGTTTCATTAACTCACGAGTGCGTGCGTTTACTGCATTTTGTAACCTTTCATGATCTTGTAAACGGACCATTGCGCTAACAATATGCTGAGCGGCGAAAGTCAACAACTCTAAATCAGCCTGCTGATACCTGACTGATTCACTATAACTTTGTACAGACATTAAACCGATAACATAGCCATCATTAATCAAAGGTACGCCTAACCAATCGGTCCCTATAGAGCCAACATGCGCTACTTTTCCTTGTTCAACAAGTTTCACAATAATGTCTGGTGTTGCTAATAATGGCTGGGCGCTTTCAATAACATAATGAGTAAAAGAACCTGAAAAATTTTGGTAGGGAAATGCACTTTCCGGCCAGTCATCTTCCTCATCGACATGGTAGACAAATTCAAGGGTATCAAAGGTTTGGTCGTACATTACGATCGAAAAGTTCTTTGCTACCATCAAAGACTCAATGGTTTGATGTACTTGAGCAAAGAAGGTTTTGATATCAGCACAATCGTGAGAAAGCTGATTTAATTTGAATAAGGCAGTATAACGATTTTCTAGCTTGTGGTATTTTTCAAGCAAAGTAATAGCTTCTTTTGCTAAATTAGCATCAGAGGCAGGTAATTGGTTAAGCTGTTCAGGCATTTTTTTGGTCATAAATGTTTTAATAGATCATTTTTCGTCTTTTTTATAATCTTTGCGTACCGCGTCTATTTCTTTTTTATTACCACAAATGGCTACTTGTTGTTCATCACGATAAAAACGAACATCGACACAGTCTTGCTGATATCTTCGCTCTAGTTCAGTCCTAATAATTGGCCGGTCTTTGGCATTGGTAATTTGTTTTTGTAAACTGTGACATTCTTGCACTTGTTCAGACGCTAAAGTTACATCTTCACAAGCGTTCTCTTGCGTGGCGCAGCCTAACAATAATATTGAAATAGCGGGTAAAATAATTTTATACATAGACTTTTTAATATTCCTTTTCTTAGGAGGCTCTATAAGTTACTTGTAATTTAATGCCGAACATTTAACACTGCCTAGTTCGAGTTAAAGTGATGACAACTACAGTATAGTCATCTAAACATTTTCAGAACAGTTTTTTCATAACCCAATAACAAACAGTTTAATCTATACTCTTTGCAAGGTCATTTTTTAATATGAACCCAGTGATTGTTGACCAAACAGTCAACAATCGTGGTATACTAATTTTGAGTATTTACTCAGTAATACTTACCCCTTTACCTTATAAATAAATAGAGATCAGCGTTATGCCCGTACCCGTTATCGATTACACTGCCAAAGATGCCCCACAAAAATTTGTTGAAAGTTTACACAGCACAGGCTTCGGTGTACTTATTAATCATCCAATAAAACAGCAATTGGTTGAATCTATTTACAAGAATTGGCAGTGCTTCTTTTCTAGTCAAGATAAAGAAAACTACACCTTTAACGTAGAAACCCAAGATGGTTATTTCCCTCCAGATGTGTCTGAAACGGCTAAAGGACATATTCAAAAGGATATTAAAGAGTATTTTCATGTTTATCCATGGGGACAAATACCGAATCAGTTAAGAGCAGAAATATTAAGTTATCATCAGCTAGCATCAGAGTTAGCCGCCGAGTTATTAACATGGGTAGAAAAATATAGCCCAATAGAGGTTGCAAAAAATTATTCAGAACCATTGGCTGGCATGATAAAAGATACACCAAATACTTTATTACGAGTACTCCATTATCCCCCGATGACAGGGGATGAAGAGCCAGGAGCAATTCGCGCGGCCGCCCATGAAGATATTAATCTGTTAACAATATTACCCGCAGCAAATGAGCCCGGTTTACAAGTACAAAAGAAAGATGGCAGCTGGTTAGATGTACCGGCAGATTTCGGTAATTTAATTATCAATATTGGCGATATGTTGCAAGAAGCATCTGCGGGTTATTTTCCTTCAACAAGTCACAGAGTAATTAACCCAACAGGCAAAGGAAGTGATAAATCTCGTATCTCTTTACCTTTATTTTTGCATCCTCGCAGTGAAGTAAAATTATCTGAACAACACACGCAAGAGAGCTATTTATTAGAAAGGTTACGTGAATTGGGCGTAAAGTAGTGACTATCTAATATTCAGTGAAATAGAAATATTGATGCTAGAGTTTAGACCCTAGCATCAATATAGTTTGCGAAAATAGAGCAATAGTAATGATAACTGCTATTACTCTACGTCAACAATCGATGTTTTATCACTGATATAAATCCCTTTCAATGAACGCCACCAACTACCAACGACTCTTCTGATATCTTCAAAGATAATATATAAACTTGGAATAAGTACCAAGGTCACAACCGTAGCAAATAAAACACCAAAGGCTAATGATATTGCCATAGGAATAACTATTTGCGCTTGCATGCTGGTTTCAAAGAAGATGATCGGTACTAGACCAATAAAAGTGGTTATTGAAGTCAACATAATTGCTCTAAAGCGCTTACAACCTGCAAACACCACTGCATCTGCTAACCTGATCCCCGCTTTACGCGCATTATTAACATAATCAACCATCACTAAGGAGTCATTCACCACCACTCCGGCTGCGGCTATAATACCAAAAACAGATAAGGTGTTCAGATCCATCCCTAAAATAAGATGTCCAAATACCGCACCTACAACACCAAATGGAATAACGGTCATGATCATTAGCGGTTGACTATAAGATCTCAAAGGTACAGCCAATAAAGAGAAAATAACCATCAATGAAATAACTGAGTCTCGCAATTGGGTATTGGCACTGTCTAATTCTTCTTGAATTCGACCCGATATTTCACCTTGTACCTGTGGGTACTTTCTCAATAATTGTGGAACAAAATTATCACGAATATCTTTAGCAACTTTAAAAGGTTCTACTTGTTCGGCATCAACACTCGCCCAAATATTAATAGTACGATTACCGTTTTCTCGACGAATACGTGTAACACCTTCAGTAACAATGATATCGGCAAGTTCAGATAATGGCAATTCAGCACCATTTGGCGCTTTGATCATAACGTCATCAACATGGCCAACAGAACTACGTTGATCAAGTGGATAGCGGATCATAACCTTTAACTCTTCGCCGTCTCGTAATATTCGCTGAGCCTCTAAACCATAAAAGCTATAACCTACTTGGGAAGCAATGTTGGATAAAGTTAAGCCCATGCTATAGGCCAAAGGTTTTAAAGTAAATTGCACTTCCTTTGCGCTAGTTTGACGAGAGTCATTAACGTCACCAACTCCGACTAAAGAATTTAGTTTAGTTTTTAATTCTTTGGCCGCAAGCAATAATTGTTGGTCATTTTGACTTTCTAATCTAAAGCTAATATCACCGTCTTCACGTCCTCCGCCAAAAAGATTATCACTAATGGTTAAAGACTTCACACCTGCTAAAGAGGGTATTGCTTTACGCCATAAATCCGCTAACTCAAAAGTGTTCATTACCCTTTGTGCAGGATCGACAAGCTTAACCATTAATTGCCCACTGGTACGGCTACGTAAGTCAACTTGCATATCAGCAATCATAGATTTACCACCATCAGCTATTATCTTTTGGTCGACATCATAAATGATGTTTTGAATACGCAAGACGGTTGCTAAGGTTGCTTTTTCCGAACTATCTATGTTCATTTCTACACTGATACGTGGAAAGTCATGTGGAATTTTAGGTTGACCGACGAACTTTACGAAACCGCCACTGAATAAACCTGCACTCAGTAAAATAATGCCAATAAAGAAGGTTAAGACACCGTAACGGTAAACGATCAACTTTTCTAACATCGGTTTATAGATGTTATTGATAAAATTTTGCAGGTTTCTATCAATAAAGGCACGAAGTCTATCTAAAGGATTTCTAGGGTTAAATTTTTTCACTTTCATTGCTGCTAAATGTGCAGGTAAAATAAGTTTCGACTCTACCAGAGAGAATAATAAACAGAAAATAACGACGAAACCGATAGATTTACTAAAAGCAGACGACGGACCATCACCCATTACAAAAGGAACAAAAGCAGCGACTGTGGTTAACACACCAAAGGTAGCTGGCATAGCTACACGCTTTACGCCACGAATAACATTATCAAGGGTATGACCTTTATCTTCTATTTCAGCATGGGCACTTTCTCCCATCACAATAGCGTCATCGACGACGATACCAAGCACTAAAATGAAGGCGAATAAACTGGTGATGTTTATGGTGACATTGACGAATTCCATTGGCATCACGAGTAAAGTTCCTAAGAAACAAACAGGCAAGCCCATCATTACCCAAAACGCCAAACGTACACGTAAAAATAATGCCAACATTAGGAAGACTAAAATGCCGCCACTTTTCATGTTATCAAGCATCATATTTAGACGACCTTCTAGGTAGTAAGTCATATCTACCCATGTCTCTAATTTAACACCTTGTGGAAGTGCAGCCGCTTTTTCGTCAACGTATTTATTGACCACTTTAGCAACATCGGTAATGCTTTGATCGCCAGCAGCACCAATAAAGAAAGTAACGGAGTTCTTACCGTTAAATTTAGAATACTGTAATCCTTCAGTAAAACCGTCAACTATAGTAGCAATTTCACCTAGTGATACTTTTGTGCCGTCTTCTAATGTAACGACAGGAATTTGCTCAAATTCATGACCACGATAAGCTTGGTTTTGCACACGTAAATTAATGTAGCCATTTTCTGCACGAATCTGACCTGCAGACATATTGCGAGAAAAACTACGTACGGCATTAGCAACGTCTTGGAAACTAAGTCCGTATTCACGTAATTTATCTTTACTA
>Ga0105356_10003911_pt1 | contig 14526 bp, 10 predicted proteins | sample GOMGulsemesocosm_3_FD_83502 | JGI IMG/M metagenome (GOLD analysis project Ga0105356, IMG submission 83502) | Methane-oxidizing microbial communities from mesocosms in the Gulf of Mexico - GOM9D Gulf of Mexico | ecosystem: Environmental > Aquatic > Marine > Cold seeps | place: Gulf of Mexico...
ATTGTTATCCCTTTAGCGGGACATGATGAGTGGGATGGTCAGACTATCGTGGGTTTCAGGGTGCAACCTGTTGGTGCTATAGCCGATTTTGATATTGATTATGTACGGTCAGTGCCATAGCTTACGCTGATAACAGCTGGATTGATAAAGCAAAAACAGTTCAAGGCAAAAACAGTTCAAGGCAAAAAAAAATGGCAGAGCATTAATGTTAATACTCTGCCACCTTACTACACCCTTGAGCTGATTTTGCATTTATTTATGAGGATTGATACCCCATTGATAGCGCTTACTGGCATCAAATTTAGGGTTAGCTACGGGATTTTTCGCCTTGGTATTGCGTTGCCATTTAGCTAAAGCAGTTTTCATTTCGGCTAATTTTTTCGGAAAACTGACTTTGTGATCAACCATCTCATTAATGTCGTACTTTAAGTTGTAAAGATAAAATTCTTTGCTCACTAAGTTTTCAATAATTTTCCAATCACCTTTTCTAAGTGCTGACATAGGTTGTTCATGGTGATACACCGGATAATGAGTAAAAGCTTCACGCTCTGCATCAAAGCTGTTTTTGGTTAGCGCAGGGATCATGGAAAAGCCATCGAGTACTTGATTTTCAGGTGCCTTGCCTTTGGCAACATCTATAAAGGTTGGGTAAAAATCTTCACTGGTAACAATTGCGTCAGACCTAACATCTGCTGGTACTTTTCCTGGCCATCTCACCACAAGGGGTACGCGAATGCCACCTTCATACAAGGTACCCTTACCTGCACGTAGAGGGGCATTTGAAGTTGCAACATACCTTAGGGGGTGTCCTTCTGGGTAAATATTGTTACTCCTACCACCAAGTAACGGCCTGTCGTCAAAACGATTATCAACACCACCATTATCTGAGTAAAAAATAAAGATAGTATTCTCGGCTAAGCCTAACTCATCAACAGCTTTCATTAACCTACCAACACTGTCGTCGGTGTGTTCTATCATGGCCGCATAAACGGCATTGCCGGGGTAATCGGGATCTCTTTTCTTGTTTAAATATTTGTCAATTAAACTTCTATCGGCATCAAGTTGTACATGGACATCATAGTGAGAAACAAACAAGAAAAACGGCTGTTGTTTGTTTTCTTTAATAAAATCAACCCCCATATCGGTAAGCACTTTGCTTAAACGTCTAGGGCCATCGAGCTTATAAGTTGGGGTAAAAACAGGACGATAATAACCACCACCAGCATAGGTATGAGATGTATCATAACCTCGGGTATCTGGGTTATGACTACCTTCTCCGATAGCTGCATTTCTATTACCTTTGCTAAGATGCCATTTACCAAAATAACCGGTTTTGTATCCCGCTGACTGCATAGCATCACCAATAGTGACAATGTCTTTTGGTAAATGCTGCACTTGATGATGAGGAACAGTCACTTCTTCAAAGGGGCGCCAATGCCCGGGGATAAAGTCGAAAATACCGACACGTGCTGGCGTCTGTCCAGACTGGATACTGGCACGTGTCGCCGAGCAAACCGGTGCTGCATAGGCTTGATTAAATACCATGCCCTGCTTGGCTAAAGCGTCTATATTAGGGGTCTCGTTAAAATTATTACCATAAGTAGCTAAATCTCTACCACCCAGATCATCCGCCATGACTAGCACGATGTTGGGGCGTTTTTGCCCATAACAGCCAATAGAAAAAATGCTACTAAGGGTTAGGATAAATAGCAGGGCTAGCTTTATATTTTTTAGTTTCATTTTTTAGTAAGCTCTCGTTTTTATGATAATAACTTATAAATGGAGTTATCTTTTAGACCGTTTTTTTGCCTGCCAATTTTCATTCACTACTGGGATCTGAGCATCAACAGCCTTTCGATGTTGTTGGATTAACAGGTGTAATTCGTCGGTTTTTTCAGGCATGCTTTTGGCCAAATTTTTTCTTTCACCCTGGTCATTACCTAAATGAAATAGCTGCGTGGCTTTACCACCATGAGGTGAAAATTCTTCCTCATGAAACACGATAAGTTTGTAGTCCCCTTTTACTATGCTGCTATGAGGTAAATTCTGAGCTTTATAATGGGGATAATGCCAATACAAGGCCTCCCGTGAAATATCCCCTTGTGCGATTAATTCTTGTTTAAGACTCAAACCGTCTACATGTTGTTTAGGTTGTAATGGTAATCCTGCCATATCCAACATGGTAGGATAAAGATCCATAGTAATAGTTGGCACGGCATTCTTTGCAGCATCCTTAACCTTACCTGGCCACTTAATGATTAGAGGAACCCGTGTTCCGCCTTCATACCATGTGCCCTTACCAGCACGTAGTGGCGCATTCGTGGTTACCCGCCCACTTCTTGTTTTAAGTAAACCGCCGTTATCAGAGGTAAAAATTATAATGGTATTATCGGCTAGCCCTTTACGCGCTAATTCGCTAAAAAAGCGTCCTAATTCACTGTCGAGATCTTCAACCATACCCGCCATATAAGGATTATTCTGCCCATTTTTCCCTGACTTTTTGTCAGTATATTTCTGATGCAGCTCTGCTGTTGTCTCAAGCTGAACATGTACGGTTCGGTGTGCCATATACAGCATAAACGGCTTTTTATCTGCCAGAGAGTCATCAATAAAAGTTAACGATTTATCAATAATTTCAGTGACTTCTTTAGGATCTTCGTTTTCTATAACCCAAGGGTCGCTTTTGCCAGAGGATCTGATTTCATCCCAAAGATCAAAACCTTGATCATTGCCTGTTGGACCACCCATATGCCATTTACCGATAAAACCAGTACGATAACCACCGGCTTTAAATGCTTCAGCAAAGGTAACTTCATCTACCGATAGATTAGGATCTTGCGGTAAAGGGATCAGCTTTTGATCTTTTTTATCTTTATAATGTTGCACATTAGTAAAGTTACTACGCTCTGGGTATTTACCCGTCATTAATGCATGGCGTGTTGGTGAGCAAATATTACTCGCCGAGTAAGCTTTGGTAAATTTCATCCCTTCACTGGCCAGTTTATTGATATTTGGGGTTTCATAATAAGTACTGCCATAAGGCTCTATGTCAACCAGCCCCATATCATCAATCATAATAAGGACGATGTTTGGTCGTTCTTGCGCAATAGAATAGCCACTAAGAGTTGTACAAAGGGCTAAAGTTAACATGGCAAGTTTGTTATTAAAAAGTTTCATATGTTTAAGAGGTCCATTGTTATTTAGGTCCGTTTAGCTAACGCAAACGGTTTTATTGCGCGTCAGTCATATCCCAACGCTTACCGAACTTAACCAAGCTTCTAATGAAGCCTTCTTTGTAATGAGGAACAGGTAAACTTTGCTGGAATAAGTCGAGCTGTTTTCTCAACTCAACCGCTTTATCAGAATGTAAATTGATAATATTAACGCCCTCATGATGATCTTTAATTGGGTTAAAACGCGTGGGATTTTCAATGGAAACATCAAACAACAATTCTTCACCATTTTCATGGCGCATAAACTTAAATTTATCATTAATTATTGCCGCGGTATTTTGATAGCGTTGATAAACATATTGATGAGGAAGCCCATTTTTACCCGTTAAATAAGGGACTAAGTTAACGCCATCAAGGTTTACATCTTTTTCGGGAACGCCCCCTGCTATTGCCACAGCAGTAGCGCCGGCATCGAGGGTGATCACGCTTTTATCAAAGACTTGCGGTTTAATAACATCAGGCCAATGCACTATATAAGGTACTCGAGCACCGCCTTCAAAAATGATACCTTTGGAGCCATACCAAGGATCATTCATCGAGCCGTCCCACGACCTAGGACTCGTTGGGGCACCATTATCACTCATAAAAAATATGATGGTATTGTCCAATTCGCCTCTGGCTTTTAAATTTTGATATATTTCGCCGACACCATTATCAATCCCCTTGAGTAAAGCTAAACCTTGCTGCCTAACCTCGGCTTCTGTGTAGTCTTTTTTATAGTTGCTACTTTTTTTGTATTTACGTTTACTATTATCGAAGCCTTTTTCTTCAAGCTCTGCAACTGATAATACTTGGTCTGTGAGTTTTTTGGGCGCATCGAGTGGCGAGTGCGGCCCGTAATACGCAAGGTAGAGAAAAAATGGCTCTGGTTCATCAATATGTTTATTAATGAACACTTGAGCAAGCTCTGTTTGCAACTCAATGCGATACTTTTTCTTATGGGCTCCCTTGCCATACGTTCTATAGTTCAGAGTTTGATTGGCAATAGTTTTACCGTTTATATCAAAGTTGCTCCAGTAAGAAGACCCCGTTCCTTCAGCGTATTGATCATAACCAAAGCCGTTTGGTCTATAGGCATTCACAACATCAATTGGCACCTGCTTAATGCTTTTATAACCGTTTTCACTCAGCCAATTTTTGCTTTTTCTGTTAGGTTCAAGATGCCACTTACCAACATGACCTGTGGTATAACCTAAGTCTTTTAAACGAGAGGCGATCGATTGTTGCGAATGCGACAACGGCCCTTCACTATTTTGCTCTAAACCAAAGCGCTGCTGATAACGCCCAGTAACAATACCAGCCCGTGACGGTACACATTGTGGTGCGGTCGCATAACCTTGGGTCATTAAGGCACCATTGCGGGAAAGTATATCGATATTAGGCATATCAACTTCATCGCGAATATCTGTGGCTTCTAAATCATTGTAACCATGATCATCGGTAATAATAAAAATGATATTGGGTTTGGTTTTGATTTTCCCTTTGGTTTGGGCTTTATCTGCTGCCCAGCTCACACTGGTCATAGACAAACTAACCAACAGCATAATGCTAATTGCTTTCATCATTTATTTTCCTGATTTTTTATTAAATTTATTTTACGAGGGCTAATTCCAGGTAAGCCTAGTGCGACTTCATCTAACCAGCGAGTGTTTGGAATATATTCGGGTGAATCACCCATGGTAGGGTTAATGGCACCGGCTTCTGAATGCTCATTCCATGAGTAAGAAAAAATTATCTCTGCACTAGCCTTTGTTTTATTTCTTTCGATAAACTCAAAAGTTTGCTCAACTCGTTTGGTAATATCACCTGCTTTAGGTAATTGATAGTGATACCACTTTTTATCTTTTGCTCGTGGCCACATATAACTTCCTATGGCCATCGCTGGTACATAGTATATTTCTTGCTGCTTGGAGACAGCGTTATTTTGCCAAGTTTGTATCATTACTTCAGTCGCCTGTGCATAAGTAGGCGAGTCATCACGCTCGGTTGTAGTACCGCCATAAGCGCCGGCATAATCTGTAAACGCATCAATACCAGCTTTTATGTATTTATCTTTATGCTCATAAGTACGTGCAATTTCATAACCAACAATATAGGGGTCTTTTAAGCCGGCTTTTTTTACTCTGCTTCGAATTTGGCTAATAAATTCTGTTAGCGTCATTTGCTCAGCGGGATCTGTTTGCGCCGCTAATTGTTTTTCAAAGGTTAACGGCCTAAGGATTGGCAATAATGGCCTACCCCCTTTAACCGTTTGCCAAAAAGGTGACTGCATATATTCGATGATCACATCGAGCATTAATTCATTGCGACTACGACTACGGTCGACTAAACCATGGCCATATAAAGCCCGAACAAATTTAACTTTATCTTTACGGATATTGTTCATGTAGGCATCAAGGTTTTGGTTCAAGCCGTAACCGCTTTTTTCTAACACCCTTGTTGGTCCATTAAAGATAAAAAAATCTATGCCGGCATCAGTGGCAAAATCAATTTCCTTGTCCATGCTATCTTGCACAAGTTGGAAGTCAAACGGATGATTAAACCATAAAGGCCCAGCGTTTTTGGGATGGTCAACCCAGTCAACATCTTTAGTTCTACGGGTGTAAAATGGCGCACGATGATGAAACTCTTCTGGTTTTAAAAAGGCTTGTCTACCGGGTAAATAACCTAATTCTTGCCTTTGAGTTGACCCTATTCCAGCAAACATATCCCAGCGTTGCACACCAAACAATGGTCTTTGTTTTTCATCTAACGCTTGGCTAACCGGCTCTTTAGCAACAAGTGAATGACTGGCAAAAATTGCGGCTATTAACATCGATAATTTTACAACGCGGCGACTTGTTTCGAAAAACATTTTTTAATTTCCTTGAGACTTTATCTAATTAATATTCTTATTATGATCGCCAGTATTACATGGCCATCAGCAACACTCAACCATGAACGGGCAATTACAATCATAATCACTCAAATAGTGACAAGTAATAAATATACTGAATAACTTACAAGCACTATCTATTTATTGTTATCAATCCATTTCTTGATAATATTTCTGCACTGCAGTGGCTGTGATCTTGCCCATCATGACGTAGCCTTCGGAATTATAATGGACATTATCTTTGAGGCGAGGCATCTCAGGGAAATAGAGCGTAGTCACGTTGGGAATGTCTCGAGCGACTCTATTTTTCGCTAGGATGACATTTCCAATGTGCCGACGTTTACCCAGTATTTTGCTATGTTCTCCTACATACGAGACTAGAAGTTTGAGCAAATCTTGATCATTCTTCGGTGGTTTTCCTGCGGCTTTTTTAGCTTCGATTACGTCCTCATCGCTCATTTTTGACAACAGGGTTTTAAGAAAATCTTCGTCTGTTAGATAGTTATCAAGAAAGACTGGAAGTTCTGGGGCATCCAAGTCTGTGCGTAGGTCTGAAATCAGCTGTTTGAAGGTATCGTAATACTCCTTAGCGAGAATTTTCTTTGTACCATCGGCAGCCCCTTGTTTCCAGAAAAAACCTGAAAATTCAGGATTAGAGATTCGCTTTGCCTCAGCCACTGCGTTCATGAGATCTTTGTACAGCGAGCCCTTTTTGCCATCGAAGGTGAGGTTAGCCCGCTCAAATGACCAGTTTTTCTCAAAGCCTCTAATGCCCGTACCGCCACTCGCTACCTTAATGATACCTATGGTATCGTCAGGCCAATAGTCAGCAAGCTGATGGACAAATGACACACCCGGCCCGTGACGGTTGCTAGGCACAAAGTACTGCCAACTTCCGTTAGCCCAGATCCTGATGCGATCATGCTTTTGATTGTATGGGGCTTTAAGTTCTTTCGCTCGTCCTGCACCCTGCATGTTGGATTGTCCCATTAATACAAATACGCGAAACTTGCCGCTTTTCGAAATTTCTGCTGCACCGCCCCCCATGCTATTGGCTTGCTGTAAGCCTGTAGTATTCCAGTTTATAGTGTCTTCTGTCGCTAAGGCAGAGTCACTATCTGTACTAACGCTAGCAAGTTGTTCATCAGCCTTAATTACAGACGTCGGCAGTGATTTCAATGTTTGAATGATAAAATCGTATTGAGATTTATATCTCGATACTGGCGGTCCGTCTTTATATTCCAGATAAGCTTCCATGCCCTTGTAGTACATGGCTTCCTTAAGTTTTATGCCAAATAGTGGATGATGGACCCAAGTACCAAAAAGTGTGGTCTCGTCGACAGCAACATTTGCCCCAGGATAATATAGATAAATAGGTGGATCATCCTTGGTCCAATGGTTGATGGGAGATGCATCCGACATTAGCGCTAGTTCTTTATCCGTAAATTGCCGCGTTTCACTCGAAGGTATTATTACTCCTTCCTTTTTCCCAAAATTCAGTGACTTTACGCCAAACCATTTTAACATAGTTGGGTAATGACTGGTCGTTTGACCACCCCTTGGCGCCAATGCCTGCAGACGAGAAGACTCTCTCAGCACAGGGTCATCATGATCAGCTTGTGCCAGATCAGAATGAAAGCCAAGCCACATCAGCATTTGTCCCCCTGCAGAGCCGCCTGTTGCGGCAAACTTAGCTTTATCCAGGTTATATTTTGATGCCTTGTATCTTAGAAACTGTAGCGCGCGTGCTCCATCATGAAGAATAGATGGATACAAAGGGCTTTCTCCCTCAAAACGGCTTTGCCCTGCTTCTTTGAATCGATAGTTTATAGACGCTACGGAGATCCCCTGCTTGTGCATCATTTTGATCATGGCAGCACTAATCTTACTTTTATCTCCCCCTTTAAACCCCCCACCATGAATATTCACTAACAAAGGGGTTGGTTTATCTGAGGGCGCTAGCCATAAATCTAAAACATTTCTAGGATGAGAGCCATAAACAAGGTTAGCATGCGTGGGTTTAGGCAGTTTTTTCTCATTGTTGATTTTTTTATTTCTTTTACTTTTATTACTTTTTTTAAGATATTTTTTTCGAAATGCTTTTGCCTCTTGCATCGTCAAAGTGCCGTCTTTGTTAGTATCTGCTTGTGGATATTTCAAAAGCGCGGCGGCTAATTTATCCTCTTTACTCTGCGCAAAAGTTTGCGAAGAAAAAATCAATAAAATCAATAAAATAGACAATATAAATAATTTATTAATCATCTTTAGTTTTCCCTTTTATTTATTATGCTTCGATTATTAACTTAGATCTGAACTAAACCAAGAATGCTTATGTTTGACTAAATTCCCAAGCACCTGAGTGATTACCGTAATGTGCGAAGTGTTCACACTAAACATCATTTGCGCTAATTGGTAAGATTACATAAAATCATTATTTAGTGTTAGCGACAATAATCTTTACACTTCTTTACCGGTCACCTCCACCCAAAACAAATCATAATCTATCATTTTCATCATAGAAAAATCAATGGATAGTACCTATAAGTAATACTGACAAACACACCTACCCTACATTGATATTCCCAAGTGGAAATATTTTATCGAGCATATTTAATTTGGTAACAATAAATAAAGGAGAGGCCATAGTTCAATCAAAGCGGATGCTAAACATTAAAAAATATATGACAATTTATCTGAAGGCTAACGTTCGGTCTACGCATTTGAGCGACCAATTATCAGGATTAGCGAAGGTGACCCGTCCTGAATAAGGTTGACACATTTCCAACACAATATTGGAGAATGTCATGAAATCAACAACTAAACGTACTCAAAAAGATTATTCAATTGCTTTTAAATCAGGTGTCGTAGAGCAAGACATGAAGGTAGATTCAGTGAAGCAGGCCTATAGCAATGCCTTAATACGAAGAAAAAGATATACTGCCTTAGTAAATCATTCAGATAGAGGCGTGCAATACTGTTCACATGAATATCAGGCATTACATAAACAGCATCACGTAACTTGTTCAATGACAGACGGCTATGATTGCTATCAGAATGCTTTGGCGGAGCGAGTTAATGGTATATTAAAAAATGAATATCTCTTGGTGAAACCAAACAATATTGAGGAAGCAAGAAAAATGGTTGCTCAGTCGGTACTAACCTATAATCAACGAAGGCCGCATACGGCCTTAAAATACAAAACGCCCGATGAAGTACATCAGGCGTTTTAAACCGAAAAGTGTCAACCCATACTAGGACGGGTCAACCGATAACTTATTTAGTTAGTCACAATTTTAATTCGAGTCACAAATTTAAATCGAACAGTCACAATTTTAATTACTTGTTGTCAATTGTTTCTTTTGTGCTTCGTTACCATACTTTGCTAATACTTCCATATTACCGGTATCCGGTGCGGCACAATTAAATACTTCAGGAGCCCAAACAACCTTGCCCATGACCTCCGCGAGAGGAGCATATTCGAGTTTGGTCAAACCAGCGCTGTATTGACCATAACTGAGTGGTAAAAAGAAATTCCACAGACCTTGTGTTTTGCCATGGCCTTTAATTCTTCCATTAACGGGGGCGTTGACCAGGGATCTTCTGCCAGTTGCTCATGCATTTTTCTTCAACTGGAAGAACATGTTGTTCCATAAAGGTTGTAACGCGTTCTAAAAGATTTTTTACTTTATCACTGTATTCAAAATTCATAGGTCTTTACTGGGTTGCTCTAAAGTCGCTAACTATAAGTAATTGATCATGCTGCTAAGCATGTACCGCTTTATTCAGTAATTTAAAATAAGCTTTTGCATCTGTTTTATTTGCAGGTTCAGTTCTGGGTGACCTGATAAATAAGCCTGAACCAGTGCATAAAAGTCGAATTCATTTAGTTGAGGCAGTAATTCTAACCCACCTACATCAAAAACAAGTCCCTGACAGATACAAACTGCGGTTACATAATGCAGCTCCATCCCACCGATCAAAACCGATGAATTTAAATATAGAGAGAAGACAATAACTCGAACATGACCTGTTAGGTCATACCTATCAACATTCATATCCCTTAGGGTATTTGTTAAAACAACGAGTAGATGTTAAGAGTTATGCCAAGAATAAATATTTCAGGAAGCACCGTTATTGTTAGTTTAGGATCTCATTCAGCTTCGAAAGCAGGCATAGCAGATATGACGTGCATATCATTCGACTTGAGTGCAGAAGTTATCCGCAGGGTGGTGGCATCCGTATGCCTCACAAATAACGTGATTGAAACAATTCCCCCAAGAACGCTATTTAAATAAGAACATGAACTGTTTCAAGAAAGTGTTCGCAAATTTTTAGAAGCAGAGGCCACGCCTTATCATGCTCAAAAGGAAAAGGATGGACAAGGTGACCGTCAGCTTTGGAACAAAAAGGAGGCTTATTGATGAACTATGCATTAGAGATCAAAAATACTTTTCACTTAGTGGTCTGTGTTGTGGGTAATTACAGCATCGGCGGTGTGAATGTTGAGATCTGTAGGGCAGGCAACGGGGTTTATCCGTTGATCATATTCTCCCATGGAATGGGAGGTTGCCCTGGCAATACTGATGGGATTCAAAGCCCCTGTGGGACGGAAAAAAGCTCATAGTCTGTGCTCTGGTTGCTTGCCATTCATCTTTAGCAGAGTTTATTAGAGCGATGTAAAAGAAAACGTTAAAAATTTTAATATTCGAAGTCCGAACAATTTGTACGGACGCACAGAGCCACAACTACTGCTAGGTTGAGCTAACAGATAACAATAACCATAAGGACTAACAAAACGATGAATTCAATAAAAACAACTTATAATATTGCCTCTGTAGTGGAGGTCTGTTGTCCATGATTTCCACGGAAAATACCATCATCAAAAAACTACGCGCATTTCGCTGGCCGCTGGCGGTGTTACTTGCCCTAGCCGCCTCGGCCCTTTTTTTGTCACTTACACTCAAACACGGCCTGGGAAATAGTTTCCTGAAAAATGGCGACTGGTACACTAGTAAGAGTACGGGCTCAGCTGACGCTGATGTCATAGTCAAGACGGTTGTTGCCATAGGCGGATTACTTGCCTCTACCCGTGAGGACTCGATGTACTACAGATTGGGTTCGGTGGCTGGGGAGCCCCTGCGCTTGAACTGTCGCTATCGCATTGAGGGCAATGACTACGATGCCGACTGGTGGAGCATTACCGCCTATGGTTGGGATTATTACCTTATTCCCAATGGGGAGAAACGCTATTCGTTTAATAACGAAAATGTCAGTCGGGGCGAGGACGGCCGCTGGGTCATTCACGTTGGCACCAGCCAACAAGAGGGTAACTGGTTGCCTGTTGGTCCGTCTGGTGCGCCTATCGAGGACAAGTCTGATGAACATGACTTTGACTTTCTGTTACGCCTGTATACTCCTGGGGATGCTTACTTGCAGAAGCCTGAATCGGCGCCGCTACCGACGGTCACTCTGGAGGGCTGCTCATGATCTTATTACGATGGATAGTTGCTATTTTATTATGTGGCTGGCTAGGGCAATACCCGTTGGCCATGTTGGTACCGAACCTGGTGATGGAGCGTGTATATAGCAAAATCGGAGAGGTTGTGGATTATAATCAGCTGAATGTGACTCCGCGTGTCGATGAAAACTCACGCTGGGTAGTGCGACCAAGTCCAGATCTATTATACGCCTCTTGCCTGTATAACTTGGAACAGGGGTCAATAGTGATTAGCGCCCCGGTACCTGAGCGCTACTGGTCCATGCAGTTTTACCAGATGAATACCGATAACTTCGCTGGCATAACTAATCAGCGTGAGCAGCACTCACGGGTTGGTACACAGGTTGAGGTGACTTTAGTTGGCCCCGATGCCAATCCGGCTGAATACTCCGGGAAAGTGATTCAATCGCCAACAACGCGCGGCATCATGCTACTGCGGGCCTCGGCGATAGGCGATAATTCACAAGCAAAGAGCGCCATTGAAAACAGTAGCTGTACAGTGAAATCAAAACACGTAATCAGTTAATAACAATATAAAAACTAAATATAAAAACTAAATATAAATAATGGGGAAAGTTATTCATGAAAAGTAATCTAGGAATGTTTAAAAAAACGGTTATAGCTAGCACTATTGCCGCTATGAATCTTGCTTTGGCAACGATAGTGAATGCTCAGGATGTGGATAAGGTTGCGACTCTGGTTGAAGAAAAGGTTGCGACTCTGGAAGTGATCACCGTTACCTCTCAATTACGCAGCCAGAGTATTCAGGACGTGCCTATCTCAGTAGCTACAATGAGTGGCGAGAAGATTGATGATCTGGGTATCACCTCGCTTCAAGAGTTGACGCTGTATATGCCCAACGTGACAGTTAATGCTGGCGCGGGAACTCCAAACATGTATATTCGTGGGATTGGATCCGGCACCAATCAGGGATTCGAACAATCTGTAGGTATGTATACAGATGGCGTTTATGCGGGACGCGGGCCACTGGCAGCGGTGCCAAACTCAATGGATCTTGAGCGCATTGAAGTCCTGAAAGGTCCTCAGGGCATTTTATTTGGTAAGAATACCATTGCAGGGGCGATCAACATGACTACCGCTAAGCCCACCGATTACTTCGAAGGGAGTGTAGGAGTTCTGTACTCACCTGATTACGGTTATCAGCAAACTGATCTTGTTTTATCCGGGCCACTGTCTGATGAGCTGTCCGGTCGTCTGGCGGTGCGTCAGGATACGATGGATGGCTGGTGGGAGAATATCACTAACGGTGAGGAAGGACCCAATCGTGACAATTTGTTTGTTCGCGGAAGTTTACTTTGGGAAGCTAGCGATAACTTAAAGATTAACGCCAAATACGAACATGGTGGTTTTGACTCAGATAATTCGCCTTGGGTTATCTACCAGTCAGATATTGAAGGGCAGCCGAATTTCGCAGGTGGCATTCCAATTCCTGTAGTGTCTGAAAGAGAAAAGGGAGCTGGAGATGGCGACAACCGCAGCTCTACTGACACAGAGGTTTTTGCACTGACGGTTGATTGGGACCTAGATTTTGCGACTTTTACTTCTATATCTTCCTACTCAGCATATCAAAGGATGTCTACAGGTGATACCGATAGCATCGCTACACCTTCGCTCCACCGTACACGATGGGAAGACTATGAGCAGTACAGCCAAGAACTACGCCTGGTTTCACCCGGTGGTGAGACATTAGACTGGATTACTGGCGCCTACTACCAACGCAATGAGCTGGATATCAGTCGTCAGTTGCTTACCGTTGATTTCCTACAGTCGGGCCCTTTGAGTACCGCCCCGCTGTTTGCTCCTAATCTTGGAATTCCTAGTGTTTTCGACCAGACAGCTGAAAGTATGTCAGTGTTTGCCCAAGGTACCTGGAACATCAGCGATACCCTACGTTTTACTTTGGGTCTGCGCTATAACGAGGAAACCAAGGAGCTGGATAAAATCGTCAAGCAGGAAGGTCTATTGGTTAGGACTGCGACTGGATTTTCTCCTATCAACGCTCAAGCAATGCTATTAGTCGATCTACGTCAGCATAGCTTTACCGGCCTCAGTCGCGAAGAAGATAAGTTAACTTATTCCAGTAACATCCAGTGGGATGCCAATGACAATACTATGCTCTATGCCAGTGTCAGCACCGGCTTCAAGGGCGGTGGTTACGATGAGGCATACAGCGGTTCTGGCGATGAGATTCGTCGATTCCATCCTCTGTATGGTCAGCTGCCATCTGTACCGGGTAATGACTCTTCGATCCTTGAATACAAGCCAGAGGAAGTGTTCGCGTACGAGTTTGGAGCGAAGATGAGCCTACTCGACGGCGCGGCTACATTGAACTTTGCTGCGTTCCGCATGGAGTACGATAACCTGCAGACGAGTTCACTTATAGGGGATGTATTCCGTGTAGGTAATGCCGGTGAAGCGATCAGTCAAGGTGTGGAAATGGATGCGCGTATCATGTTGTCTGAAAATTTCCAGATTGGGGGCGCGATAGCTTATCTTGACGCCTACTATGAGAAGTTTGACGGTGCAACCTGTACTACTCCTCAATCCATGGATCCGGTTAATAACCCTGGTTGTCTGCTCCCGGACGGCACAAATATCACTACACCGGGCCAAGTAGGCGGTCAGAATATGAAAGGTGAAACTTTAGTGTTTGCACCGGAAGTAACTGCCAACCTTTACGCACAATATTTTGTTCCTTTGGACAACGACATGGAATTGGATATGAGTGTGGATATCAACTATAGCGATGAGTTTTATTCTGCCCTAGACCTTGACCCGAATACCAAGCACGATGCTACAACAATTGTTAACGCGCGAATCGCTCTGCTTAATACCGACGACACTTGGTCTGTAGCCTTGGTGGGTAAGAATCTGACTGACGAAACAACGTATTTCTGGAA
>Ga0105356_10003914_pt1 | contig 14520 bp, 14 predicted proteins | sample GOMGulsemesocosm_3_FD_83502 | JGI IMG/M metagenome (GOLD analysis project Ga0105356, IMG submission 83502) | Methane-oxidizing microbial communities from mesocosms in the Gulf of Mexico - GOM9D Gulf of Mexico | ecosystem: Environmental > Aquatic > Marine > Cold seeps | place: Gulf of Mexico...
ATGCTGTATTGCGGTGGCAAATGTGGGTGGCAGCTGCTTCACGTATCGGTACAATGCGAGTGCACTAGCGCGTTTCGATCGCTGACATGCGCAGTAAATGAACTTGGCGATTATCGGCATTGAGCACTTTGAATTCGAAACCATTGACCGTGGCGACTTCATTGCGCCGCGGCAGGTGGCCAAATTTTTGTAAAATGATACCGCCGATAGTGTCAAACTCTTCGTCGCTGAAGTTCGAGTCAAACTGGTCGTTGAAGTCGTCGATCGGGGTGAGGGCCTTGATAATATAGTCGTTGTCGGCCAGTTTCTTAATAAAGGTGTCCGGCTCTACGTCGTGTTCGTCTTCGATTTCACCGACAATTTCCTCGAGCACGTCTTCGATGGTGATTAGCCCGGCAACACCGCCATACTCATCGATCACGATCGCCATGTGTTTGCGAGTCTCGCGAAACTCGCGCAGCAAAATATTAAGCCGTTTGCTCTCCGGTACCACGGTCGCCGGTCTGATCAGCGAGGCGATATCAAAGTCGTCGACATTGAAGTCCAACAAGTGCGGTAGCAAATCCTTGGCCAGCAAAATGCCCAGTACCTCGTCGGTATTCTCTCCCACTACCGGGTAGCGAGAGTGGGCACTGTCGACAATAAGACGCATTAATTCGGTGAGTGTCTGGTTCAGCTTGAGCACCGTCATCTGCGTGCGAGGCACCATAATCTCTCTGGCCTGCATCTCCGAAACTTTCATCGCGCCGTCGATAATATTGATTTCGTCGTCGTCGATAACATCGTTGTTTCTCGCCACCCGCAATATTTCCAGTAGGTCTTGCCGAGACTTGGGCTCGCTGGAGAAGGCGTGGGCTATTTTTTCCAGCCAGGATTTGTCGTCCTGCTCTGAATTTGATCTGTCTTCGCTCATAACTACAATGTTAATCCTGGTGAAAGTTCGTTTTGTCAGCGCTTAGTCGCTGTGCTGACACGTTTATTAATTACATTGATAGGGGTTGCCGATGTTTATTGACTGCAATAGTTCGATCTCCAGGCACTCCATAACTTCGGCCTCGTCGTCGTCGATGTGATCAAAACCTAACAAGTGTAGGGTGCCATGAATGACCATGTGGGCCCAGTGATGTCGTGGTAACTTTTTTTGCTGCAATGCCTCGCGGTTGACTATTTCTGCGCAAATAACCAAGTCGCCAAGCAGTGGGATATCGATGTGATCGGGCAAGTCTGCAGGAAAAGATAAAACATTAGTAGGCTTTGGCTGGGCGCGATAGTCACTGTTGAGTTGAGTGATTTCTGCACTATCGACTATGCGAATACACAGTTGGGCTTCATCGAGACGATTGCCTATAGCCGACGAAACCCAGAGGTGAAAGTCCGCCGGGGGAGGGTGGTCGTCCTCGTCGCTGGCCACTTGGATATCGATGTTAAGATTCATGGCTGGGGCTGGTCACGGTACGTTTTTGTTCGCGGCTGCGGTTGTCTCGGTCTAGCGACGCGGTCTCGTTTTCAACTGACTCATAGGCGTCGACAATTTGCTGCACCAGCGGGTGGCGCACCACATCTTTAGACTGAAAATAGGTGAAACTAATGTCCTTAACGTTCTCGAGGACCTTGATCGCGTGAGTCAACCCCGACTGCTGACCCCGGGGTAAATCGATTTGCGTGGCGTCACCGGTAATAACCGCGGTGGAGCCGAAGCCTATGCGGGTCAAGAACATCTTCATTTGTTCTTTGGTCGTATTTTGCGCTTCGTCGAGAATAATAAAGGCGTCGCTTAAGGTGCGCCCGCGCATATAGGCCAGCGGCGCTATCTCGATAATATTGCGTTCGATCATCTTGGTGACGGTCTCGACACCAAGCATCTCGTACAGCGCATCGTATAGTGGGCGCAAGTAGGGGTCGATTTTTTGCGCCAGGTCGCCGGGTAAAAAGCCCAGCTTCTCCCCAGCTTCTACTGCCGGTCGCACTAAGAGAATGCGCTGTACTTCGTCATTGATAATCGATTGCACGGCACAGGCGACGGCAAGATAGGTCTTGCCAGTACCGGCGGGACCAATACCAAAATTGATGTCGTGGTTTAATACCGAACGCACGTAGCCCTGTTGATTTTTGCCGCGGGGTTTTATGGTCACTTTTTTGGTGCGAATCAGGCTGATGGCCTCGACATCTTGGGTGCTACTTTTGTCCTGCAGTTGTGCCAGTCCCGACTCTTGCAAATTTAGATGAACGGTCTCTGGATTGATGGTGATGCCCTGCAGGGCCTCTTGATAGAGTGCTCGCAGTAATAAACTGGTCGCGCTGAGAGTATCTTCATCACCTTGCAGTTCAAAATGGTTGCCACGATTTTTTATACGAATCGACAGTCGCTGTTCGATCTGGCGCAGGTGCTCGTCAAATTGCCCACACAGGCTCGCTAGTGCCCGAGCATCGTTGGGTTCTAGGCTCAGCGCGCAGCTGGCGCTATTGGCAGGTGTTTGCGGAACATTGCCAGCCTGTTTGGGCTGGGCTGTATTACTAGCTGTTGTTTTCAAATTGTCTCTATAAGAGCTCAAACGGGTTCGATGGAAGGGCTCGGGGTAATGTCTCAAGCATATACCGATTATGACTTGAGTGACACTAGTCTACAACTGATTATGGCTTGAGTGGCATTATTTCACATTAGAATTTGGTGTTCGCTTAATTTTCGTCAATCAGCGTGCCACGCAGTGAGTTTGGCAGCGCTTCTTCGATTAGGATTGTGGCGAAGTTACCTATAAGTAATTGATTATTAGAGCTAAAATTGACGGCCCTGTTGTTTTCTGTACGCCCTTGAAGCTGCCCAGGATCTTTTTTCGAGGGACCAGTCACCAGTATTCTCTCGCGATTTCCGACCATTTGCCGGCTAATTTGCTGCGTTTGCAGATTGATCTGCCGCTGCAAAATCTGCAATCGCTCTTTTTTTACCGCTTCTGGGGTGTCGTCTACCAGTTCAGCAGCTGGGGTTCCGGGCCGGGCGCTGTAGATAAAACTGAAAGACAGGTCGAAGCCGATGTCTTTGATTAAGTCCATGGTATCTTCAAAGTCCTGCTCAGTTTCACCTGGGAAGCCGATGATAAAGTCCGAGGAAAAGCTGAGCTTGGGGCGGATCTGTTGCAAGCGCTTTAGTTTGCTGCGGTACTCCTCCCGGCTGTGGCCACGTTTCATCGCCTTCAAAATGCGGTCGGAGCCACTTTGCACTGGCAGATGTAAGTGGTCGACTAGTTCGGGAATTTCAGCATAGGCCTGAATCAGCGCTTCGCTGAACTCTACTGGGTGTGAAGTGGTGTAGCGAATACGTTCTATGCCCGGTACCGCCGCGACAAAACTTAACAGCTCGGCAAACTCGATAATTTCGCCCTGGTGGCTGACGCCCCGGTAGCCATTGACATTTTGGCCCAACAAATTCACTTCTCTGACCCCGCTGCCGGCCAGGTGGGCGATCTCAGCGATGACATCATCGAATGGGCGGCTGACTTCTTCGCCGCGGGTGTAGGGCACAACACAGAAAGTGCAGTATTTCGAGCAGCCTTCCATAATTGACACAAAGGCGCTGGGGCCGTCGCTAGAGGGCTCTGGCAATGTGTCAAATTTTTCAATTTCGGGAAAGGTGACGTCGACTAATACCGGGCCGTCGTGTTTCTTGGCCGCGATCATGGCCGGCACCCGATGCAGGGTCTGGGGGCCAAAAATAACATCGACAAAGGGTGCTCGCTTGCCAATAGCGGCGCCCTCCTGGCTGGCGACACAGCCGCCGACGCCAATAATGAGGTCGGGGTTTTTTGTTTTTAAGTGCTTCCAGCGGCCCAGTTGGTGGAATACTTTTTCCTGGGCCTTCTCCCTGATCGAACAGGTGTTGAGCAGTAAAACATCGGCCTCATCGGGATTGTCGGTGGTAACCATGCCGTGACTGACCCCCAGTAAGTCCTCTAAACGGCTGGAGTCGTAGTCGTTCATCTGGCAGCCGTGGGTCTTGATAAACAGCTTTTTCGGCGCCGCTGGCTCGACCCGATCTTGCTGGACGGCAGTATCCGAGAGTGCGTCGGAGCTTGATGAATGTGTCATGGCGGTACCTGGGTTGTTGTCGCAGGGCCTTTAGGGCCCGCTGGCTTTGCAGCCCGTATAATCGAGGGCCTAGATTATACAGTAATCAGTGAAAACGGGGGTATTTTTTCACTGTGCTGTGGTAAAATGCACCGCTGGTCACCCGCTTAGTAATAGCCGTCGCCCTGCCGAAACATCGGAGGGGTGTGCACGCGCACTACAGTCAGTGATTTACCGTCGCTGCACTTTAAGGTAATTATCTGTTATGTCCGAAATTGTTCCCATTTATAAAATCATTTTCCTGAATCAAAATAAAGTGTACGAGCTCTATGCTCGGGCGATTTTTCAGAGCGAAATGTACGGTTTTATTGAGGCGGAAGAGTTTGTATTTGGCGGTCGCAGCCAGATGATAGTGGATCCCGGTGAGGAGAAGTTGAAGACAGAATTCCAGGGTGTGTCTCGCTCTTATATCCCCCTACACTCCATTATTCGCATCGACGAAGTTGAAAAGGAGGGGGTCGGCAAAATTCTCGAGGCCGGTAGTGGAGCCAGTAATGTGGCGACCTTTCCGCTGCCCGGAGGCTCCCGCCCTCTCAGTGACAGCTAGCGGCTATCAGTTAGTGGGGGTGTTCAGTTGCTGGCGCACTGAGGCCAACTTTACACAGGTGACAAACACCTCCATTGCCTTATTGATGTCTTCGACGCTGGGGTAGGTCGGCGCCAGTCGTATGTTGCAGTCTCGGGGATCGTTGCCGCCGGGAAACGTCGCCCCTGCCGGGGTTAATTTCACCCCCAGTTGCGCCGCCAAGCTGACGATCTCCCTAGCCAGTCCGGGCCGGCTGTCAAAAGATATAAAGTAGCCGCCCCGGGGCTCGGTCCACTCGCCTAGCCCAAGATTGCCCAGCGATGACTGCAGTGCCTGTAATACGGCGTCGAAGCGCGGCTTCATAATGGCTGCGTGTTTTTGCATATGTGCTGCGATGGTGCCGGCATCGCGCAGAAATCTAACGTGCCGCAGTTGGTTCATCTTGTCGGGGCCTATCGACATAAAACCCAAGTGCTTTTTCAGTTCTTCCAGGTTGCCTGGAGAGCCGGCGACATAGGCCACACCGGCCCCTGCTAGGGTGATTTTAGACGTGGAGCCAAATATAAGTACACTGTCCTCGGTGCCCTCATTGCGGCAATAGTCCATGATGTTGGCTAGTGGTGGCGCGCCTTCCTCTAGGCTGTGCACGGCGTAGGCGTTGTCCCAAAACACCAGGAAATTCGGCCCCGCGATCTTGCTTAGTTTGGCTATTCGTTGCACTACGTCGTCGCAATAGACGATGCCGCTGGGGTTGGAGAATCGCGGCACACACCAGATGCCTTTGATGTCGGGGTCGGCGTGGAGCAGGCTTTCTACCTGTTCCATATCGGGGCCGGCATCGTTCATTGCCACCGGTATTAGTTCAATGCCCAGATGTTGGCACAGGCTGAAATGGCGGTCGTAGCCGGGTACCGGCGCCAAAAATTTAACCGCACGTTGGTCTTGGCGCCAGGGTGTGCGATCTGTAGTGAGGCCGCGTTCGAGGGCGATCTGCGCGCAAAAGTACATCAGTGTCAGGCTGCTGTTGCCACCGATTAAAATCTCCGTATTCTTGACGCCGGCAAGGGTCGAAAACAGCTGTTTTGCTTCCGCAATACCGTCCAGTCCACCGTAGTTGCGCAGGTCGGCGCCGCCGCTGTCGCGGTAGTCGCCGTTGAGGATGCCGTCGAGTTCTTTTGACAGGTCTAGCTGGGCTGCGCTGGGTTTGCCGCGGGTTAAGTCAAGGTCTAGCTGTTGTTGCTGGAGTTGCTGGAATTTCTGGCTCAGTTGGGCTTCCTGTTGTTGAAGCTGTTCGTAGCTGGCTTGATCGAGGGTGGCCATGGCATATTCTCAATGGTGGTTTTGCAGTAAATGACGTAGTGCTGTGGTATCAGTGAGTGAGAGCTTTCTATCTAAGCAGATTTTGCATACTTTGCCATCAGCGTTGCCAGCTGCTGCTGTGCGTGGTCGGAGGCGTCAATAATTTGAAATCCGGCCCAGTAGCGCTGAGTGTTGTCTGCCGGTCGGCACCATAGGCAGTCGATGCCCAGCGCTATTTCACTGTCGCCGTCGATCGCTTCAGGTAGTTGCAGCGACAGTTGGAAAATGGACTGGGTCGGCAGTTCTCTGGTAATCACTGCCATCATGCCCTCTGCGGTGATATTGACCAGCTCGCCGAATACTCCGCCGTTGATGAGATCCAATAGCACCAGTGGCTGGCTCAGCTCGATACGCTGCAATCGTCTGTCGGTTCTATCGCTCATGATCTGCTCATTCGGTTTCAGTCAAATCGCTTAACTTGTGCGCTGTTTATCATCGGGGTTTTGGCGATATTACACAGGCTACATGGCAAAATATACATTGCTGGCGCATTTTTGAATATTGAATGGTCGAGCGCTAGTACCTTGGGGTGCTCCCGGTTATTGCCCCGCTGCCGTCAGCGAGTACAGCTACACAGCGTAGGTGCTGGCTGCGCCCTAGTAACAAGTACGGCGGGTATGGCGTGGACCGCTCAATCGCCACCGTTGTAAGTCACATTGCATTGGCATTGTGGTCGCTAGCACTGTTACACTTTCTGCCAATATCGTCGGCTAACATGGCGGCTGAATCGCGAATCTTATTGGAGTGTTGAATATGCGTTTTGTTGATATAAAGGAACCTGGGGATGTCTCCGGCATGGTGATTGGCGATACAAAAATCCCATCGATAGGCGCTGAGGAAGTGTTGATTAAGGTAGCCTATGCCGGTGTCAACCGCCCGGATGTGATTCAGCGCCTAGGGCTCTATCCGCCACCACCGGGGGCTTCGCCTATTTTGGGGCTGGAGGTTTCCGGGGTCGTCGCAGCAGTGGGTGGCGATGTCGACCAGTACCAGGTAGGGGATGAGGTATGTGCGCTAACCAATGGCGGCGGTTACGCTGAATATGTCAGTGCTCCCCAGGGCCAGTGCCTGCCGAAGCCTGCGGGTTTGAGCTTGGCCGAGGCGGCGGCGCTACCAGAGACCTGCTTTACAGTATGGACTAATCTGTTTGCTCGAGGCGGCTTGCAGGCCGGTGAGGTGGCGCTTATTCATGGCGGCGGCAGTGGTATTGGCACGACCGCTATTCAAATGGCCAAGGGCATGGGGGCGACGGTGATTGTAACGGCTAGCAGTGAGGAAAAATGCCAGGCCTGTCTTGAGCTGGGAGCCGATGCTGCCATCGATTATAACCGCGAAGATTTTGTCGAGAGGGTTATGGCGCTCAGTGACAATCACGGCGCCGATGTTATTTTGGACATGGTTGGCGGCGATTATATTGAGCGCAATATGGCGGTGGCGGCTGTTGAGGGGCGTATCGTCAATATTGCCTATCTGAGAGGCCCGCAGGCCCAGGTTAATTTTATGCCGGTTATGTTGAAGCGATTGACCCTTACCGGATCCACGCTGCGGCCACAATCGGCCGAGGCGAAGGCCGCTATAGGTGCAAGCTTGCAAGCCAATATCTGGCCGCTGATCGCGGCGGGACAAATTAAGCCTGCGCTGGCAGCTCAGTTTGCTCTTGAGCAGGTGGCTGAAGCACACAGTTTGATGGAGAGCAACTCTGTTATTGGCAAGATCGTGCTGGCTGTTGCTTAGCATAGTTTATGCGGTTAGCCACCGATCTGTTAACGCGGTTGGTAGCCGCGTTTCCACTGATTGTAATCTTCGACAATGCCGTCGATGACTGCTTGTTCGAAGGGTCTCAGTCCGCTTAGTAACATGTGTTTTTCACCGCGACCGACAATGTCGCCGTCGCTAAGCAAGGTAAAGGCTAGGCATACTTTGCCGCGCTTTCCCTCGACCTCCATAACCGTGCGCTCGCTGTCGAGTTCCAGTTGCACCTGCTTAAAGTCTAGGTGTTTTAAGTCGATCAGCATGCTTTGATACATTACCATGGGCCGGTTCGGATTGATCATGGTGTTATTGTGTTGCAGTAGCGGTACCAGTACATGGGGGAATGTTTGTCCGGAAAAGGCAACGTAGCTGCGAGTTAAACTGTCGATCAATAGCTGGTCTCGGCTGCATGCCCCGGTTCGTTCGATGCTCAGGTATTGCTTGTTGTTGTGGTCTGTTAGCGCGAGCTGTTCGGATGCCTCGGGCAGTATTAAGCTGACCTCGTCGGTCACCATGCCGGTAAAGCTAAAGTGCATATGGGAGGTGACGCCATACTTGGCCAATACAATGGCAAATAACAAGTCGCCGGGAACACAGAACCGTTTGGCGGCGACGTCGTGCAGTGGATTGAAGTCGTCGGCAACGGATTTGGCAAAATCGCTGGCCTGTTGTCGACTGATGAGTATTTGATTATCTTGCTGGCGGAAATAAGCGGCTGCGGTCATAGGGTGAGCGTCGGCTGTAGTGGTTGAAGGTGTCAGTTTAGCAGCGCTTGCTGCCACATCATAGCGCTGGGTAACGGGCGTCGGCGGCGCTGGGTCTTTGTTAACAGATAAAATTTCCTTGAGTAATTGTTGAAACATTACTATGCTCAATGTCCGCTGTGCAGCTTTGCCCTTATTGGGCTGTTTGTGGCGGCGCCTTCTACAGTTTAATCCAGCCTTCCCTCCATTTTTCTTCGAAAAATAACTTACAGTTAATGTATTACTTTAACTGTGGGCGCTAGTCTGTTGATTTCAATTGTTATCCTCTCTTAATAGATTTCATTTTCGACGTAGTTGGCAGCACGTTAGCTGCTGTTTCCCTGCTTTTCGCGACAACTTGCTGTTTTATCGCCTTGATCTATAGGGCGCTAATCTCTATAGTTGCAAAGGTGGAGAAAAGTGTATAAAAGTGAATTTTTGTGTCTTTATGCGTTTTCTTGTGGGTGAGAGTGGCAAATTATGTATCTCGGTAGCAATGCAATCAGTATGGACGCCAAGGGGCGTCTGGCAATTCCGTCTAAGGTACGGGATTCGTTAATGTCTGAGTGCAAAGGCGAGATCGTAGTCACCGCCCATACCGAAGAATGCTGCCTGTTGGTCTACCCTAAGCAGCAGTGGCAGGCGTTATTGCCCGCTATTGAAACCCTTCCCAGTACCAATCGCAGAACTGCCAAAATGAGGCGGCTATTGCTCGGCTTCGCCACACCGTTGGACGTTGACGAGACCAATGGCCGTATTTTATTGCCGCCCACTTTGAGAGAATTTGCCGGCTTGGAAAAGAAGTTAATGTTGATTGGTCAGGGCAAGCGCTTGGAGCTGTGGAGCGAGCAGGAGTGGTTTAAATATTTGGCGATAGCGGATGACGACGGCGACGAGATGCCTGCGGAAGTCCTGGCTTTGTCACTGTAATGGCCGGTCATGAAACAGTCCTGCTACAGGGCGCAGTTGATGCGTTGATCACCGATCCTGCCGGGGTCTACGTCGACGGCACCTTTGGCCGCGGCGGTCACAGTCGCGAGATTTTGACCCGACTCGATGGCGGCGCTCGGCTTTTTGGTATCGATAAGGACCCGCAGGCGATTGCAGCGGGTATGGATCTGCAGCGCGAGGATGCTCGCTTCGGGATTGTTCAGAGTTCCTTTGCCGACATCGGGCAGTGTATCGATCAACGACCCAGTGATGGTTTTGATGGCATTTTGTTGGACCTCGGTGTGTCCTCTCCGCAGTTGGATCAGGCGGATCGTGGTTTTAGTTTTATGCGTGATGGCGATTTAGACATGCGTATGAATCCTGAGGTGGGTGTCAGTGCGGCGCAGTGGTTGGCCACTGCACAGGAGACAGATATTGCCCGGGTATTAAAAGAGTACGGTGAGGAGCGCTATGCCAAACGTTTGGCCAGGGCCGTCGTCGAGGCGCGAGAAAAGAGTGCGATCACCACCACAGTGCAATTGGCTGAGCTATTAAAATTAGCGCACCCGGCCTGGGAGCGCGGCAAACACCCGGCGACGAAGTCCTTTCAGGCCATTAGAATTTATATAAATAACGAGTTGACCGATTTGACACTCTTTCTCGATCAGGTGTTGGATTTGTTAAAGGTGGGTGGGCGCTTGGTGGTGATCAGTTTTCACTCCCTAGAAGATCGTCAGGTGAAGCGCTTTATAAAAAAACATGTGCGCGGGGATGACTTTCCCGCCAGTGTGCCAGTAACTGTTGAGCAGTTAAATAGGCGTTTAAAACAGATCGGTAAGGCGGTAAAAGCCAGTAGCGATGAGGTGGGGAAAAATGTGCGTTCCCGCAGTGCGGTAATGCGCATCGCTGAGAAGATCGCCTAATTAAATAACAAGACTTGCGCTGTATTCGGTGCAGGCTGTCACGCGGTTTACAGTGTTTAAATATCGTTGAACTGAGATTTATATAATAAACTTATGAGTGCTTTGCTTAATCAAATAGGAAGCGTTAAATCCCGCGGAGCTGCGAGCAGTTTCCGTGCATCCTATGGGCTTGTATTATTGTCCGCGCTGCTGCTGTTGGTTTTGGTCTCGGCAATAGCTGTGGTCTATAGCTCGTATAAAAGTCGTCAGCTATTTAGTGAATTGCAGCAAAAAAGCAAGGCGGCGATGGCGCTGGAGGAGCAGTGGGGTCGTTTGTTGCTAGAGAAGAGTACCTGGGCATCTCATGATCGCATTGAGCGCTTGGCCAAAGACCAGTTGCGTATGCGCGCTCCGGATCCCAGAGCTATCGTGGTGTTGAAGCAATGAACAACACCCTAAGCCCCGTATCTGCAGATGTATCACCTTGGCGTTTTAAATTAGTGCTGGCAGTGTTGGCGCTATTGTTATTGTTGCTGGTAAAAGAATTACTGGTTTTACAGGTACTTGATACCGAGCGCGGGCATGCTTTTTTGCAAGGGCAGGGGGATGCTCGTACTGTTCGTACTGAACTTATTCCCGCCTACAGGGGGGTTATCTTAGATCGCAATGGCGAGCCATTGGCTGTCAGTACACCTGTTGCCTCTATCTGGATTGATCCTCGGCAGCTTATTGGTCAGGAGGATCGTTGGCGCGAATTGGCAAGGGCCATAAAACTACCCTACGCCACAGTTGAGAAAAAAATAATAAGTAATGTGCATCGGGGTTTTGTCTATTTGCGCCGCCACTTGTCGCCAGAAGCTGCCAATAAAATCACCGCGCTCGATATTGATGGGGTGAATATACAGCGGGAGTACAAGCGCTACTATCCGGCGGGTGAGGTCTCTGCCCATCTGGTTGGTTTTACCAATATCGACGATCGCGGCCAGGAAGGTATTGAATTAGCCTTTGATAGTTGGCTGCAGGGATATGCGGGTAAGAAGCGGGTATTAAAAGACTTAAAAGGCAATACATTCCGCGATGTTGATCAGCGCATCGCCGCGCGCCCGGGTAGGGACTTAAGTCTAAGCATTGACCTGCGGCTACAATATCTCGCGCATCGCGAACTACAGGCAGCCATCCAAAAAGTTAATGCAAAGAGCGGCTCAGTGGTGGTGTTGAATCCCCAAACGGGTGAAGTGTTGGCGATGGTCAATCAGCCGGTATTCAACCCCAATAACCGCCGCCAGCTGCAGCCGGCCAGCCTTCGCAATCGCGCCATGATCGATATGTTTGAGCCGGGGTCGACGATGAAGCCGCTGACGGTGGTAGCGGCATTGGAGTCGGGAAAATACCAGCCCGATACATTGATCGACACCAGTCCGGGCTATATCAAGGTCGGGCGTAAGGCGATCCTGGACCCGGTGAATTACCGGGTTATCGATGTCACCAAAATGATTACCAAGTCCAGCCAGGTGGCCACCAGCAAGGTGGCATTAAGTTTGGATGAGCAGAAGGTTTGGCAGGTGTTTCGCCGCTTTGGACTCGGTGTTAGTACTGGCAGCGGCTTTCCCGGAGAGAGTGCCGGCTTGCTGCCCAATCGACCGAATTGGTTGCCTATCGAGCGCGTTAACTTTGCTTTTGGTCACGGTTTGACCGTGACCTCGTTACAGCTGGCGCAGGCCTACTCGGTATTTGCCAATAAGGGGCTGCTGCGACCGGCGGTATTGTTGCGCAGTGACGATAATTCTGAGCAACCACTGTCGGCGACTCGGGTCATTAGTGAAAAAATTAACCGGCAGGTGGTGGCGATGTTGAAGACGGTTCCGCTGCCGGGAGGCACTGCCACCAGTGCGAGCACCGCTTCTTATACGGTTGCCGGGAAAACCGGTACCAGCCATAAAGTGGCTGGTGGCAAGTATTTAGACGATCGATATACCGCGGTATTTGCTGGTCTGGCACCGGCCAGCGATCCGCGTTTGGTTGTGGTGGTGATGATCGATGAGCCAGATCTCGACAATTACCATGGCGGTGAAGCGGCGGCGCCAGTATTTGCACGGGTAGTCGCAGAAGCGCTGAGAATTTTAGCGGTGGTGCCTGACAAAATCGACCAACAACAGGTATTGGGTGACGCTAACAAGCCCAAGGTTAAATCGGGGGGGCGAAAGCCAGTTTGATGATGGCCTCAATTCACCCTAGCTATACCCTATCACTGGGAGTCTTACTGGAGCACTTGCTAGTGCCGCTGGCGCCGGAGATTCAGGCTTTGGCCGTCAGCGGCGTACAGATAGACAGTCGGCAGGTGAGCCCTGGCGATCTGTTTTTAGCCTGTGGTGGCTATCAGTACGATGGCCGTAGTTATATTAGCGAGGCGGTTGCGGCGGGAGCGATAGCGGTGGTCAGCGAAGCGCGCGGTGGTCAGTCAACGGCGGAGATTCGGGCTACCAGTACTGTACCCATTATAGAGCTTGCTGACCTGTCTTCGCTGTGCAGTGAAATTGCCGGACGCTTTTATCAGCATCCCTCCCGGCAGTTACCAGTAATGGCGGTGACGGGTACCAATGGCAAGACCAGTTGCAGTCAGTTGATGATGCAATTAATGTCTGCCGCCGGCAAACGTTGTGCGGTAGTTGGTACCCTTGGCGTGGGTGTCGACGGACATTTCAGTACCAGCATCAATACCACTCCCGACGCGGTGAGCTTGCAATATCAGCTAGCGTGCTGGCAGCGCGATGGAGTGGATGCAGTGGCGATGGAAGTTTCTTCCCACGGCTTGGCCCAGGGCCGGGTAGCGGCGCTGGCGATCGAGTTGGCGCTGTTTACCAATTTGAGCCGCGACCATCTAGATTACCATGGCTCGATGCAAGCTTATGCCAATGCCAAGGCGATGTTATTTCAGCAGGCGGGGCTTAAATACGTGGTATTAAACCACGACGATATTTTCAGTCGAGAACTGGAAGCGGTGCTCGATCCCGATGTAGTGCGGGTTCGCTACAGTATCGAGCAACAGTGTGAAGGTGATGCTGAAGTCTGGGTCGACGCAGTGGCGTATCACCGCACTGGTGTCAGTGGTGTGCTGCACAGCCCCTGGGGTGAAGCGACCTTTTCCAGTCCGCTGCTTGGGGCCTTTAATTTAGGTAATCTACTGGCGGCAATTGCTTGCTTGGCGGTGCGAGGCGAGGCGCTACCGGCACTGGCTGCCAGCGCTAGCGACCTGCAGACGATCCCCGGACGCATGGAGTCGGTGGCATGTGTCGATACGGATATCAATGTGGTTATTGATTACGCCCACACACCCGATGCTCTGGAGCAGGCTTTGAAAGCGCTGCGCTTGCATAATAAAACGGGCAAATTGTGGTGTGTGTTTGGTTGTGGCGGTGACCGCGATCAGGGTAAACGCCCTAAAATGGGTTCGGCGGTAGAAGCCAACTGTGATCATGTTGTAGTGACCAGCGATAACCCCCGCTTTGAGTCCGCGGAGCAAATAATCAATGAGATATTAAGTGGTGTGCAGCGTCCCTCTCTGGTCGAAGTCGATCGGGCCAAGGCGATTGTCTTTGCTGTTATGCATGCTGCCAGTGGCGACAGTATTCTTATCGCCGGTAAAGGCCACGAGCAGTACCAGCAGCTTGGTGACGAGAAAATTCCTTTCGATGATTTTAAGCAGGCCCGTCTAGCATTAATTGAGCGCAAAAGCAGAGGAGGTGATCGATGATTGCCGAGCTGTCGTTAATGGCATTGGCCGCCCAATTAGGTGTCAACTGTAGCGCAGATGTGTGTTTCAGCCGCGTATCGACCGATAGCCGCACCCTCGAGCCCGGTGATCTATTTGTTGCGCTTAGTGGCGATAACTTCGACGGTAACAACTTTGTGGCTGAGGCCCATCAACGCGGTGCCTGTGCCGCAGTGGTAGGGCGGCCGATAGAGTGTGTTGTCCCACAGCTAGTAGTCGAGGATGTACTTGCCGCCTACGGTGCTATTGCCAGAATGAATAGGCGGTTGTTTTCTGGTCAACTTATTGCTTTGACTGGTAGCGCTGGTAAAACCAGCTGTAAGAATATGTTAGCTGCGATGTTAGCTGAAACTGGGCCGGTGCTGTCGACTTCAGGTAATAACAATAACGAGGTGGGGGTGCCAAAAACACTGCTCGCCA
>Ga0105356_10003915_pt1 | contig 14514 bp, 13 predicted proteins | sample GOMGulsemesocosm_3_FD_83502 | JGI IMG/M metagenome (GOLD analysis project Ga0105356, IMG submission 83502) | Methane-oxidizing microbial communities from mesocosms in the Gulf of Mexico - GOM9D Gulf of Mexico | ecosystem: Environmental > Aquatic > Marine > Cold seeps | place: Gulf of Mexico...
GCCGATAATACTAATGAAAGAAAGGCAAACTATTGGCGGTTATCCTGTTTTAGGAACCGTTATTCAAACAGATCTTTTTCGGCTAAGCCAACGAAGACCTGGCGAAAAAGTGCAATTACGAGTTACAACACTGGTGCATGCGCAACAACAACTTAACGCTTTTCATCAACGATTCAAACCTTAAGGCTCAACAATTTAATTCGTTGTTTTAATGCAGTAAAGTGTAGAAATTAGCCATTTTTTTGTGCACATGATAGAGTTTTCAAAATAATAATAAATAGCACACTCTTTTGGACATATATCATGGATCTTTTTAGTCGTTCGATCATGCGCCAGCTAGTTGTTGGCATATCAGCTTCAGTTGCCCTTCTACTTATCATTACCTCATATTTTATCCTTTCGAATATAAGTGATAAAACAAGAACTCAGCTTACCACCTCTATAGAAGGTATTGTAAAGTTGCAGTCAGCCGAGGTGCGAGGATTTTTTGAGAAGAAAGGACAAATTAATCACAGTGTTTTTTCTAACCCTCAAGTAATCGATTGGTTTACTCATTATACTGAGCGTTTATCTAACATTGATGATAATAAAAATTACCAAGATGTTACCAAGTACTTTAATTATTTCTCTAAAAAAGATCCGGCAATTAAAAGTCTCTTTTTTGGTAGTGAAAATACCCATGAATATTTTGATTTAAATGGTCGCTATACCGACGCAGAATATTTCACCAATAGCCGTCCATGGTGGACAACCGGTATAGAAAAAGGCGGCATGTATGTTACCGATCCTGCGGTTGATCAAAATGATGGCACGGTATCGGCGACAATAACCGGCCCATATTACTTACCTGATGGAAGATTTTTGGGTATTGGCGGTATTGATATCTTGATCACTACGATAGGTAAGGATTTACTATCCGCTATAAAATATAAAGGTGAAGGAGATGCTTTTTTAATCACTGATACCGGGAAGTTAGTTTTTTTCCCTGGCTTTGGTGATGAACTTTCACCTGGTGATTTAATGGCAGATATTGATAGCCTATATTCCAATGCTAGCGGCTTTGTTAAGTTGCAGAATCAACTTGCAAATAACGCTTCAGGCATGAGCAGTGTTCACTGGAATGATCAAGAATACCTCGTTGCTTTTAATGAAGTAAGCAGCGATTATCCGAAAATGAATTGGAAATTAGGCTTTATGATACCAGAAAAGCTTATATCTGAGCCTGTTACGCAAGCTATTTGGTCATCTAGTTTCGTCGTTGTTATTATAATTTTTCTCATTGCCGTCGTTGTTTGGTTAATGATATTGCCTCTCATTAAACGAATTAAACGTTTACAAAAGGCAATGCACGATATTGCTGATGGAAATGGAGATTTAACCCAACGTATTGAACCCATTAAGCATGATGAAATAGGTATGCTCGTTGATGAATTTAATGTCTTTGTTGATAAAATTCAAAATTTAGTTCAAGAGACTGTAGCTATTACTCAAGATGTTGGGCTTTCATCATCAGTCGCATCAGACATTAGCCAACAGACAACGGAAACGATAGAAAGACAAAAAAACGATATTGAAATGGTCGCGACTTCTGCTAATGAATTAGCACAAACCAGTGGTGTCATCTCTAATAATGCTAATCGTTCAAAAGAACTTGCAACCACAGCAGAAAACAAAGTAGCTGAAGGTGCTGCTGTCGTTAATAGAGCCACTGATGGCATCCTTCACCTTTCAAACAATGTTACGTCTGCAACAACCGTCGTTAGTGAACTACGCGAAGGTACACAAAGTATTGGTGAAGTACTTGGTGTCATAAGAGGGATTGCTGATCAAACCAATTTACTGGCGCTTAATGCTGCTATAGAAGCTGCTCGAGCTGGAGAACAAGGTAGAGGTTTTGCTGTAGTAGCTGATGAAGTGCGCACACTGGCTTCCCGTACCCAAGAGTCAACTAAAAGCATTGAAGCGATTATTGATAAATTACAAAGTGGTGCAGCAAGTGCGGTAAGTGTTATGGAAAATAGTCGTAACGATGCGCAGTCGAGTGTTGAATTAACGCAACAAGTACAAACCGTACTTTCTGATATCACTGGGGTTATCACTGATATTCAAAGTCAAACTCAAGAAATAGCCGCTGCTGTTGATGAACAAGCTATGCTTGCTGAAAATGTTTCAAAAAATATAGAAAATGTCAAAGCGCTTACTGATAATACATTCATTGGCGCATCTGAAATGCAAAGTAGTTTAAATGACTTACAAAGTAATTCACAAACACTGACTCAAGTTATTAATCAGTTTAAAGTTTAATTCAACTTTCACAAATCAAGCTTTCCTTTGGTAAAGCTTGATTTGAATCAACAAAGAATACTGCAATATTCCTCTTAAAATAACAACTTGATACAAATCAATTCTTCTTAACATCGCCAATGCCAAAATAACTTCATTCACTATTAAGTACTCATCATCATAATAGAAGTACATAGCATGTATACCCAAACGACTTTAAAAAGCAGGACAAATTGCTGAAATTAAAACACTTTAGGTAAGTGGTTGAAATTATTTAAATATCATTATTTTATAAAACAATAACACTTCCTAAAACTTTTTATTCAGTTTTATATTTATCCAAATAAGGCATGTTCATTGCGCTATGGTTGGTTAAGCTTCCTATAAAAATATGGGATGTTGAACTAAAATAGACAAAGTTGCCAAGAACAGTCATTAACAAAATAAAACTTTGAACAGCAGCTTTATTCGAGGTTAACAACTCTTTATCCAAAGTCGTTTAGGTATATATAACATAAAAAACACTAGGACATTACTATGAAAGTTAACGCTACTAAATTCTCTCTTTCTTTACTCGCTGCTTCTGTAATTTCAGCGCCTTTTGCATTTGCTGATTCATCAGCGGTTGCCTCTGGCATAACTAAAGCCCTCTCTGATAGTAAAGTTAATATTAGCTTACGTGCACGATATGAAGCCGTAGATCAAAGCGGTATTGATAATGACGCAAATGCGCTTACTTTAAAGAGCCGATTAACCCTGAAAACTGGTGCATACAAAGGGCTATCACTTGGCTTAGAAGTGGATGATGTTACTGAGATAGTTGATGACTATAACAGTACCGCAAATGGCAAAGCCGATTATCCAGTTGTTGCTGACCCTGAAGGTACAGATATTAATCAAGCTTATCTACAATATAAAAATGATTCGTTAATAGTGACCGCTGGTCGTCAGCGTATCCTTCATAATAATCAACGTTTTGTTGGTGGTGTAGGCTGGCGCCAAAATGAGCAGACTTATGATGGGTACCGTGTAGAGTTTAATGCGACAGATAAAATTTCAATTGACTATAGTTATGTTCATAACGTAAACCGTATCTTTGGCCCTGATGGCGCTAAAGCCGATTTATCAGGTGATTTACATCTTGCCAATGCTTCTTTTAAAATTAACAAAAATCACAAACTTTCTGCGTTTGCCTATTTGCTAGATCTTGAAACGGCAGCAGCTTCATCTACAGATACATACGGCGCTCTATACAACGGTAAGTTCGGTGCAATCAATGTGACTTTGAGTGCCGCAACTCAAAGCGATGCTGGCGATAATCTTAATGATTTTACTGCAACTTATTATAATGCTGAAATTGGTACAAAATTAGGAAAAGTTTCTTTATTAGGTGGTTTGGAAGTATTAGGTAGTGATGATGGCATTGCAGCCTTTGGCACACCACTCGCTACATTGCATAAATTCCAAGGATTTGCTGATAAATTTTTAGGCACTCCTAATACAGGTGTTGAAGATATTTATATTACTGCAAAAACTAAACTAAACGGTATTAAGCTATCAGCAACTTTCCATGACTTATCTTCAAATGAAGGCAGTATTGATTATGGAACAGAATTAGATTTAGTAGCCGCATACAAAATAAACGGCTATAACTTTTTGGTAAAGTATGCGAGTTATAATGCTGATGAGTTGGGGACAGATACCAATAAATTATGGTTACAAGTAGCTACAAAGTTTTAAAAGTTTTCTTTTAATATATTAGTCGACTTAACGTTAAGGTATACACTTCGGTCTTAAGTCGACTAAATATTCTCTTTACAAAAACACCTTCTCTTCTCCCAATATTTTTTATATTTAAATTAACCGCCATTATTTTTTATGTTGCCACTTTAAATAAAAATAAAGTAAAAAGGTTATCAAATATTCAACAGTACAAAATCAAAACAACTAACAGCAGATCCTAGTAAAGACAGCAATTATATTTAAATATTTAATGAATAATTAACAATGAGCGATTAGAATACCTTCGTTTTTTTAGCTAGGTATATTCTTTTGATATTGATGATCGACAACTACGATTCTTTCACTTTCAACTTAGTGCATTATTTTCGTGCACTTGGCGAGGAAGTAAACGTTTGTCGCAATAACCAGATATCCTTAGATGAAATAACCTTAATGGCTCCACAATATATCGTCATATCTCCAGGCCCATGCGCCCCAGACTCTGCCGGTATATCACTTGAGGTTATTGCCCGTTTTGCTGGTATCATTCCTATCTTAGGTGTTTGTTTAGGTCATCAATGTATCGCTCAACATTATGGGGCCGTCATAGAAAAATCTCATCAAGTAATGCACGGAAAAACGAGCAAAATAAGCCACAATGACACCGGTTTATTTTCAACTCTTAACAACCCTCTAACTGTTACTCGCTACCACTCGTTAATTGTTAATAAACATTCCCTGCCTCCAGTCTTAGAGGTAACCGCTTGGTCTTATGATGAAAATGGTAACAAAGATGAAATTATGGCGCTTAAACATCGAACATTACCGATAGTAAGCGTACAATTTCATCCAGAATCAGTATTAACAGAGCAAGGACAAACATTGCTAAATAATTTTATTAGCTTGTATACTAAGACTCTATAATTGATACTCTTTATGCTTTTAATCGAAATTAAAGCTACAGATAATATTCTATTATTTAACAACTTTTATTAATACTTAAAAAGCACATGCCGATAAGTATTAGTCCTATAACTTTAATACACTAAAAATAAAATTTTCTAGAATGCAAATATTTGAAGACAATGCCACAATATCCCCCATTTACCATAGAGCGCTTAGGCTTGTTATCAGTAAAGATTTTGCTGATCAACAAAATGGAAAATATCAGGTTGCACCACAACAAGATGGTGAGCAACATAATCGTCGTCGCGAGTTATTAGAAGTTGAAGCTGAAGCTAATAAAACCAAAATTATAGAAGAATACGGCCAATCGCACTTTAAAGAACAAATGATGGCGCAATTTTACGCTAGAGTCACAAAAAAAGTTAATTTAGAGTTTGATAACAAAGAAAACCTTTACAACAATATACTTCAAGTTGAAGATGCAGCAGCTTCGATAATGGAATTGTTGTCAGTGAAAGCCGCATCAATTAAGCGAATTATTCCATTGATTCAAGCTTTGCCGTGGTTAGCTGACGAACTTATAAGTTTGGTCAATAAGCCTCAATATAGGAAACGCGCCGATATACAGGTAACTGATGCAAGCTTAGCGATTAGTTACATAGGTTTAGACAATTTAAAATTAGTGGTACCTACATTTATACTTAAACATTGGCTACCGACTAGTACCAGCCCCTATTCTCTAATGAAACGTAAGTTATGGAATGAGGGCTTATCCGTAGCGTTAGCATCAAGTGTGCTTGCTGAACAAGAAGGCCTTGATGCTTTTGCTGGTTTTGCCGCCGGTATGTTAAGTAATTTTGGTTTAATTGCTGTTACTCGGTGTTTTGTTAATACCTACAATGAAATCTACAAAGAAGAATTACGAGAAGCATACGATACTCGCGATAAGAGGCTTCATGACGTTATGGCCGACTTTGATTCATCTCCACAATTATTACACGAACAACTTATTGCTCGTAGTAGCCATATATCTGCTGAGATGGTCGAATTAATGCGTTTTGATCGCTTGCCAATTACCGAAATAATGTTCGATTTGGCACACACATCTGATATAAAGAAAATGTGTCCGATTGCACGTATCATCACCAAAGCCAAAACATATATTATTTATAGAAGCTTAGCGAAAGAAGATCTTATTGATAATCAAGAAGCGTTAGCGATCTTTTCTGCCGTAAACCTTACAAAAAAGAATATATCCTTATTGAAAAAGAGTGATATTGACCATATAAAGCTGCAATTTAAATAAAATATTTTTGATTATTTATGAAAAAAAAAAATAATATGCCACATTACAGGCCTACTCTACATTTCCTTCAACCTACCAACCCTCATATCAAAGCACACAAAATATAGTTATGCAGATAAAATGAATAAAACCCGCCAACCTCTTGATATACAAGGTCTACAGAGACATTTAACAAGACAAAGCATGGATATTCTGCCATACTAGCGGCCTGTTTTTAGCAAATAGTCCTATTAGTACTTAGTACGAGTGCCTATTTGATAAAATTTTATAGCGCAAACTTTTTCAAGACTTAAAATGAAATCAATATGTTTCGCTTAAACAAATTTTCAACCGGAGTAAATAATGACTAACAAATTCCCTGTAAATCGCGAATTATTTGATGATGTAATGGTTCCTAATTACTCTCCTTCAGCTGTAATTCCTGTTCGAGGACAAGGTTCTCGTGTATGGGATCAACAAGATCGTGAATATATTGATTTTGCAGGTGGAATTGCCGTTAACTGTTTAGGTCATTGTCATCCGGCATTAGTAAAAGCATTAAAAGAGCAAGGCGAGAAAATCTGGCATTTGTCTAACGTAATGACTAATGAGCCAGCTCTGCGTTTAGCGAAGAAATTGGTAGATAATACTTTTGCCGATAAAGTGTATTTTGCCAATTCAGGTGCAGAATCAAATGAAGCGGCACTTAAACTTGCACGCCGCTGGGCACTTGAAGTTCACGGAAGCGACAAAACTCAAATCATCGCGTTTAAACAAGGCTTCCATGGACGTACCTTTTTCACAGTAACTGTTGGTGGACAAGCTGCATATTCAGATGGCTTTGGTCCTAAACCAGGTGATGTTGTTCATGCTGAATATAATAATCTTGATAGCTTAAAAGCATTAATTTGAGACAAAACCTGCGCCGTAATGATTGAACCTTTACAAGGCGAAGGTGGCATTATTTCTCCAACATCTGACTTTATTAAAGGTGTGCGTGAGCTTTGTAATGAAAATAATGCATTACTTATTTTCGATGAAGTTCAAACAGGTGTTGGTCGTACCGGTGATTTATATGCCTATATGGGACTAGATGTTGTACCTGATATTTTAACAACAGCCAAAGCATTAGGCGGTGGTTTTCCTATCGGTGCAATGATCACAACAACAGATATTGCAAAACATTTAAAAATAGGCACTCATGGTAGTACTTACGGCGGAAATGCTCTTGCTTGTGCTGTTGGTGAAGCTGCATTTGATGTTGTAAATACACCAGAAGTATTAAATGGCGTAAATACTAAAGCACAGCTTTACATTGATGGTTTAAACGCTATCAATGCAAAATATAACGTTTTTTCAGAAATTCGTGGTAAAGGCTTATTAATTGGTGCTGTTTTAACAGAAGCTTACCAAGGTAAAGCAAAAGCTTTTCTTAATGCTGCCATGACTGAAGGTGTTATGACTTTAGTTGCTGGTGCAAGTATTGTACGTTTTGCGCCTTCTTTAGTGATTCCAAATGAGGATATCGCTGAAGGCCTTGCTCGTTTCGAAAAAGCTGTCGCGACGATTGCAAGTTAGCAGCTCTGTCACAACATATAACTTTATACTAAGCCAGTAGCGTTCATAGCGTTTATTTTCAAATAAACGCTATGATAATACGACACCGATACTGCATACTTTTTTTTATTCATTGAGAAGCACCTATGATCATAGTACGCCCTATTCAAGAAAGTGATTATGATTCACTTTATCGAATTGCTGTTGAGTCAGGCCACGGTTTTACTTCCCTTCCTGTTAATGAAACGTTATTAAGAAAACGCATTGCCCGTGCCGAAGAATCGTTTAACAAAGCGGTAACTCAGCCGGGAAATGAAGGTTACCTTTTTGTAATGGAAGATACCGAGACCGGTAACGTTGTTGGTACGAGTGGTATTGAAGCAGCTGTTGGTCTTGATGATGCTTTTTATCATTATCACTTAGGTAAAGTTGTTCATAGCTCACGTGAGCTTGATATTTATAATACTGTTGAAACGTTATCTTTGTGTAATGACTATACGGGTGCTTCTGAAATATGCACATTATTCCTTAATGAAAGTCATCGTAAAAATAGTAATGGTAGATTTTTATCACGTATGCGATTTTTATTTTTAGCTGAACACGCTGAACGTTTTTCAAAAACGGTTATTGCTGAAATGCGAGGAGTTTCTGATGACAATGGACGTTCTCCTTTTTGGGACTGGTTAGAAGAACACTTTTTTTCCATGGACTTTCCTACCGCCGATTATTTAACGGGTATAGGTAAAAAAGTATTTATTGCTGAACTTATGCCTAAGCACCCTATCTACGTTAACTTGTTGAGTAAAGCTGCACAACAAGTTATAAATCAAGTACACGACAAAACAATTCCGGCATTACGCTTATTAGAAGCTGAGGGTTTTTCACGACGGGGTTATGTTGATATTTTTGACGGTGGACCGACTGTTGAAGCGCAAGCGAGCGCAATAAAATCAGTGAATCAAAGTACAAAATTTCAAGTTATTATTGGCGAAGTTACAGCCACAGACAACTACATTGTTTGTAATACCCAAGTGAGTGAGTTTAGAGCGGTACAAGCTTCATTGTCGTTACGTGAAACAGCAGAGCAAGTCATCTTAACTACTGCAGTTGCAAAAGCGTTGATGGTTAAAGAGGGTGACTGGGTTCGCCTTATTAAAAACTAGTAATCAATACAATACACAATTATTAGCTATACCAATACTATTTATTGGAATAGTGGGGAACAAAATATGTCAAACGCAATTCAGTTAATTAATGGAACATGGCACGCAGGTTTAGGCCATGAAATTGTTTCATTAAACCCAGCAAAAAATGAAGTCATCTGGCAAGGCAACACAGCCTCAGCCGAACAAGTAGATAGCGCTGTAATAAGCGCACGCACAGCATTTGAAGCATGGGCAAATCAAAGCATTGAAACTCGCATTGCTGTAGCTACAAAATTTGCTGAGTTACTTGCTGAAAACAAAGAAGCATTTGCGACAACTATTGCCCAAGAAACAGGTAAGCCTATTTGGGAAACACGTACTGAAGTTGGTGCAATGGTTGGGAAAATTAATATTTCGGTCAAAGCAAACCAAGAAAGAACAGGCACCGTAGAAAACCCAATGCCAGGCGCAAAAGCCTTTATACGTCATAAACCTCATGGTGTTGTAGCAGTATTTGGGCCTTATAATTTCCCCGGCCATTTGCCCAATGGACATATAGTACCAGCGCTTATTGCAGGTAATACCGTTGTTTTTAAACCAAGTGAATTAACCCCTAAAGTAGCCGAAGAAACACTTAAACTTTGGCTTAAAGCAGGTTTACCTGCTGGCGTTATTAACATGGTGCAAGGAGAAGTAGATACAGGTAAGGCACTTGCTAGTCATCCACAAATAGATGGATTATTCTTCACTGGTAGTTCAACTACTGGTCATTTATTGCATGAGCAATTTGGTGGTCAGCCAGGTAAAATATTAGCTCTCGAAATGGGTGGCAATAACCCGCTTATCGTTAAAGGTGTCGAAGATACAAATGCCGTTGTCCATGACATTATCCAGTCTGCATTTATTACCACAGGACAACGCTGCACCTGTTCGCGTCGTTTATTTATTGAGGCCGGTGAAAAAGGCGATGCAATCATCACTAAATTGATTACAGCGACTAAATCTATTAAAATCGGATATTACGACGATGAAGAGCAGCCTTTTATTGGTTCGATGATCTCAGAAAAAGCCGCATTAAGTTTAGTTACAGCTCAACAAGAGTTACTAACACTTGGAGGTACCTCATTGGTTACGATGAAGCATCTTGAAGAAGGCACCGGCTTTATCTCTCCAGGTATCATTGATGTTACAAATATTAATGAAATGCCTGATGATGAACACTTTGGACCTTTACTTAAAGTATATCGTTATACTGACTTTGATGAAGCCATTAACGAAGCAAACAATACCTCATTTGGTTTGTCTGCAGGCTTATTAAGTGATAGTGAAGAGATGTATAATCACTTCTTTAAACGAATCAGAGCGGGTATCGTTAATTGGAATAAGCCAATTACTGGCGCGAGTAGTGCTGCACCATTTGGCGGCATAGGTGCTAGTGGTAATCATAGAGCGAGCGCTTTTTACGCTGCCGATTATTGTGCTTACCCTGTTGCTTCAGTAGAGGCGGAAAAAGTGTCACTACCAGCAACACTTAGCCCTGGCTTATCAATTTAGTTATATCATAGGCTAATGCGAAATATCACACTAATACATATCGCTGGGATTCGTCCCAGCTTTTTTAAGAACATAGATCAAATCTAATTATTCATTCGAATGGTTAGCAATCGTACTTATCTGAATTTTCAATATTCTTTTTAAAGCTTTACGGCCATTCGTAAAAAACTCATTAATTATTAAGTTTATAAGGTCGTAAAATGATAGCAAATAGTAAAGAAGTAGAAATGTTATTCTCAAACATATGGGATAACTATGTAGAAGTAACACCTTCAGCAAGCAAGGTACATCAATTATTGGGGACGGGTAATGACGTGATAAACGATCATGTCGCTTATCGCACGTTTAATATCAATAAAGTTAATATTGAAAAATTATCCAGTCACCTTATCAAGCTTGGTTATTTTGAGTGCGGAGAATATCACTTCAAAACCAAAAAACTCTACGCAAAACACTTTGAACATACAGATAAAACTTTACCAAAAGTTTTTATTAGTGAGCTACTTGTTGAAGAGTTTTCAGCTGAAACGCAAGCGATTATTCATAAAATGGTTGATAATATTGAAGTAGATGCCATAGCAAATGATAGCTTTCTTTTTTCAGGTACACATTGGCAAATTGGTTACGATGAATACCAAACCTTATTACAGGAAAGTGAGTACGCTGCTTGGGTATCTGCTTGGGGTTACCGAGCAAATCATTTCACAGTAAGTATCAATCATTTAGAAGGTTATGACTCTATTACGGCTGTAAATGAAGCCGTCAAAGCTGGTGGGTTTTCTTTAAATACTACTGGTGGAGAAATTAAAGGAGATGAAGGCGTTAAGCTAGAGCAATCATCGACATTAGCGGATCAAATATCGGTACAGTTTTCAGACCAAACCGTAGCAATACCAAGTTGTTTTTATGAGTTCGCTAAGCGTTACCCTTTAGAAAATGGCGAACTATATTCAGGTTTTGTGGCAGCTTCAGCTGACAAAATATTTGAAAGTACTAACGCTGCCGCATAACAACCACAACAAAAAAGCATATTAAAGCCGATAAATAATTTTATCGGCTTCTACCATTTTACCGATTTTTTACTATTCTTATGAATATTAACATTTATGTATCTTATTATTGGTACACTTTTAATGTGTAAATTCGTTCCATTAAGATAGCAAATGAATCTGCTTGCTTATTCAACATTAAAAAGAGTAAAGTAGATTTACATCAAAAACTTACAATCATGAGCGGCTATGGTTACTGATACTGACGGCTACATTCATATCATTGAGTACTTAACTGAACACTTAAGTTTATTTGAACAACCAGTAAGTACTGAGTTTGGTGCTGATACAGTAATGGCGGTTATCGAACAAGAGCTTAGTGAGCAAATTATCATCGTGTGCTCTCAAAACGAAGCGCTAAGTTTTAACCAGCGAAATACCGTGATAAGAGAAGTCGACGCGATAGTGTACGACTTGGAAGAGATACTCTCAGGTGTAATAAACAATCCCATTAACATCGAACAGTTGGCGTTTATCAAAGAATTAGCACTGCTAATTAAAAGCCTTTTTGATACTGAAATCCATACCCAATTTTTATCTTAAAAAATAGCTGTTTCCCACATCTCTATTGTTAAATTATCATTTTGATTTATTACACGTAAAATTAGAAGTGTAATATTCTAGCATTTGGCTTACTAGATACTTCACTCTGACTTTTGAGTTACACCATTAAGATTAAGCAGATTATCACTTTCGTCTTGTTTGAAACTCATGCGTTCCCTCAACTCCAATTATCGTTCGATAAAGTCACTTGTTCTTGATGATTACCTGAATTTGATAAAAGCTAGCAACTTTACCCGTTTGTATTATTCCTTAAATTAAACAGATCATTGACGTTTTAATGCTTTGATAGTTAATAAAATCGCAACGCTCTAACTAAAAAGGTCGGTTTGTTAAAATTAATCAAAAGGCCAAATTCCTGTAAAGTAAATTCACGCTAATTAAGATTGGAGACTTCTTTGACAATATATATATACTATCAGCCAAACAGAAAACTTAAGGCTGGGAACGTTATAATGAAAGCAACCGTAAAATGGGTAGAAAAAGAATTATTTATGGGAATATCAGAAAGTGGACATACCATCACTTTGGACGCTAACGGAGGAAAACTGGCACCCAGTCCACTTGAAAATGTTCTTATATCATTGGGAGCGTGCTCATCAGTTGACGTTGTTGGTATTTTACAAAAAGCCCGCCAATCGATAACGGCATGTCACGTAGACATTTCTGGTATACGTGTAGAAACCGTTCCTAAGCTATTTTCAGACGTTCATTTGCATTTTGTCATAACTGGTAAGGATGTTAATGAAAAACATGTGAAACGAGCTGTCAGCTTATCTGCTGATAAATATTGTTCAGTTGCTTTGATGCTTAACAACACAGTCACCATAACGCATGACTTTTCAATTATTAATAGCTAATCATCACACTTCATATTTCTTGAACTTATAAAGGTAGGTGTACTATCTTTATAGGTCACTCATCCAATCTAATTGCTTATCCGCCTCACTCTTTTTATACATGAGATTTTGGATAAGCGGAGTTAATAATAACTCCATTGCTAAGCCCATTTTTCCGCCAGGAACCACTAATGTATTCACCCGCGACATAAATGCCCCATCGATCATCGACAGATAATAAGGGAAATCAACGCTAGTACCTTCTCGAAAGCGGATTACAACAAAGCTTTCATCAAGAGTTGGTATCGCTTTAGCACTAAATGGATTCGAAGTATCAACGGTTGGAACACGTTGAAAATTTATATGTGTTCTAGAAAACTGCGGCGTTATAAAAGAAATATAATCTTCCATACTACGAACTATACTAGCTGTAACAGCTTCCCTACTATGACCACGATAATTAGTATCTCTGACTATCTTTTGGATCCACTCCAAATTAACAATAGGTACCATGCCAATTAACAAATCGACATGCTTAGCGACATCATTTTTTTCTGTCACTACGCCACCATGTAATCCCTCGTAGAAAAGTAAATCGGTACCTTCGCCCAATTCTTCCCAAGGTGTAAAAGTTCCAGGCATTTGATTATAGGGCACCGCTTCATCGAAGGTGTGAAGATACCTTCTCATTTTTCCTTTTCCTGTTTCCGAGTAGTCTTGAAAAAGGCATTCTAGAGAATCGAAATCATTGGCTTCATCACCAAAATAACTAAGATTTCGCTTTTCCTCACGCGCTTTTCTTTTTTCAAGGTCCATCTCTTGACGTGAGTAGCGATGGAAGCTGTCGCCTTCTACATTGGATGAAGTAATACCTAAAGTACGAAAGATATGCTTGAACGAATCTGTTGTTGTTGATGTGCCCGCGCCTGAAGAACCAGTAACCGCAATAATCGGGTTTCGAGAAGACATACTTTATTACCATGTAACTTTGGGATAATTGTTATACGAGGAATATTAAGATTGGTCAAGTATTTCGCCAAAATACTCTTTTTCTAAAAATAAAAAACGGAGCCTAAGCTCCGTTTTTAATATCGCGTAAAAGGTATTTAGCTTATCGCTAAATTATGCTTCTGCGCTAACTTCTTCAACCACTTCTGCAGCTTCTTCAACTACTGGACGGTCTACAAGTTCAACATAAGCCATAGGCGCTTTATCACCAGTACGGAAACCACATTTTAAAATGCGAGTATACCCACCTGGACGTTCTTGGTAACGAGCACCAAGTTCGTTGAATAAAATACCTACTACTTCTTTATCACGTGTGCGAGCAAATGCCAAACGGCGATTTGCTACACTGTCGGTTTTGGCCAATGTAATTAGTGGCTCAACAACGCGACGTAGTTCTTTAGCTTTAGCAACGGTAGTTCTAATAACACCGTGTTTTACTAAAGAACTTGCCATATTGCGGAACATCGCCTGGCGATGACTGCTATTACGGTTTAACTGGCGACCGCTTTTACGATGGCGCATAAGTTAATCCTTATCTCAACTATTAAAAAACGAATGATCGAATTAGTCGTTATCAGCGATACTTTCTGGTGGCCAGTTTTCTA
>Ga0105356_10003916_pt1 | contig 14514 bp, 10 predicted proteins | sample GOMGulsemesocosm_3_FD_83502 | JGI IMG/M metagenome (GOLD analysis project Ga0105356, IMG submission 83502) | Methane-oxidizing microbial communities from mesocosms in the Gulf of Mexico - GOM9D Gulf of Mexico | ecosystem: Environmental > Aquatic > Marine > Cold seeps | place: Gulf of Mexico...
GTGGCTAAAATTTGGCGTTTTTCAACGCGACAGCTCAATTAAAGCCTCTATACTGAAGCTCATGCTTAAAAGCTTTATTTACCTACTCGGCACACTATCCCTACACTTCACTGAATTCGGTCATCCACAGGCCTTTTACAGCGTTTTTCTGCCACTCATGGATGCATTTTTCCTGATTTTTTTATGCTGGCAATTGCTGTTTTTTATGACCTTGAACAGCAGTTTTTCTGATGGTGATCACTATCACCTGCAGGATTTAATCATCGACATCTACGACTTACGTTACGACATCCAGGATCACGGTCTGTTCAGTGCGCTGTTTAGTCTGGCACTAAACCTGTTTGAAATGGTGTGTTTCTTTTTGGCGATCTTTTATTACTACAGCATGTGATAGATATGGTGCGGCTTTGATTTCACCTGTAGCGGTTCTGTAGGCCAAGCTCAGCGTACTCGCGTTATCAGGTATGAGACTAATCGGTAAAACTAAACTCTTTTCTACAAAACAAACAAAAACGGGCCGCATAAGCGGCCCGTTTCGTAAACACAATTTCAACAGCGGTTAATGTTTCAAACCTTAGCCATTTTTGCGCTCAAACTCTTTCATAAAGTCAGCCAATTTTTGAACACCGGCAACTGGCATAGAGTTATAGATAGACGCACGAATACCACCCACAACAGGGTGACCTTTCAGTGCATACATACCTTGCTCCAAAGCCTCAGCAAGAAACTTATCAGCCAGCTCATTATTATTTGGCAGGTGATATGAAACGTTCATCGTTGAACGGAAATCGCGATGCGCAACGGCTGAGTAGAAACCAGAGGTATCCAAAATGTCGTATAGAATTTTGGATTTCTGTTCGTTAATTTTTTCCATTGCACCAACACCGCCCTGCTCCTTCAACCACTCCAGCACACACATCAGCATATAAATTGCGAAAGTGTTGGTGGTATTGGCCAGTGACTTCGCATCAGCAGACACTTTAAAGTCCAACATGGTTGGCGTGTGAGGCATGGCGTGACCCAGCAAGTCTTCACGGCAAACCATCATGGCAACACCTGATGGGCCAAGGTTCTTTTGCAAACCGGCATACACCAGACCAAACTGATTGTAATCCATCTCACGTGACAACAGCTCAGAAGTAGCGTCCACAACCAACGGCACATCACCAGTATCCGGAAATTCCTGCCAACGAGTCCCGAAGATGGTGTTATTAGCGGTCAAATGAGCATAAGCCGCATCCTGCTCAATTGCCGATGCATCAAATTCAGGAATGGCGCTGTAGCCACAGCTTTCGCCATCAACAACACGGATGATTTCACCGTAACGCTCAGCTTCCAGACGTGCCAGCTTGGCGAAATTACCGGTTTCAAAATACAGTGCTTTAGGTTTAGCTACACGCGGCATAAAGTTCATTGGGATTGACGAGAACTGCATACGCGCACCGCCGTGCATGTAAAAGATCTTGAAATTATCGGGCACACCGGAAAGCTCACGGAACAAGGATTCACAGCGATCAATAATATCCATAAATTGTGGCGAGCGGTGGCTCAGCTCAACAACTGATACACCCATACCCTTGTAATCAAGAAATTCTGCTTGTGCTCGTTCCATTACCGCTGTCGGTAACATCGCCGGGCCAGGACCAAAATTAAAAACGCGTGAACTCATAAGTTATTTCCCTAGAAACTCTATGAAATCTTGCCGAAGCATTTGATATCCGGCAGATTTTTCTTTTATAAACATCACTTAAACTGGAGCGCTTTATACAGGAATTCCGTATTTATTTCTAGAGATCTCTAGCAACATAGGGCAAGACAGCGCACAAAACACATGGAATAATGACCCCAAGAAAATATCCTCACATTACTGTCACTTACTCAAGATAAAACCGGAAACCATGCACAATTTAACCGTCACCTTAATTCAACAACCGCTGGCCTGGTTAGATGCAGAAGCCAATCGCGACCATTTCACCAGTCTTATTACGCCCCTGACAGGCAAAACGGATCTCATTATTTTGCCTGAAATGTTCAGCACCGGTTTCAGCATGGATCCAACAGCCGTTGCAGAACCGATGACAGGTGAGACATTACAATGGTTGACTGATCAAGCCTCAAAATCGGGTGCAGCTATCACCGGCAGCTTTACCGTTGAGGAAGGCGATAAATATTATAACCGCATGGTATTCATGAAACCTGATGGCGAATACCACTGCTACGACAAACGCCACCTGTTCCGCATGGGTAATGAGCACCATCACTATCAAAGTGGTGACGAGCGTTTAATTGTCGATTATCTTGGCTGGCGCATCTGCCCCATGGTTTGTTATGACCTGCGCTTCCCGGTATGGTGCCGCAATGGTTGCAACGAAGGCCAGAATGATTACGACCTGCTGATTTTTGTCGCCAACTGGCCGCAACCACGCCGACAGCACTGGCTGTCATTGCTACGCGCCCGCGCTATCGAAAACCTCAGTTTTGTGGCCGGCGTCAACCGCCTTGGCACAGATGGCAATGGCCTTGAATACAGCGGTGACTCAATGCTGTTTGATGCTTGGGGAGATGACGTTATTAACACCGGATCAGAAGCAAATAGCTTTACACAAACGCTCGACTACCAAGCCTTGCGTAAATACCGCAAACAATTTCCTGCCCATTTGGATGCCGATACGTTTAATTTAACAACCGACTAGAAAGACAACTAAAAGCAAACACTGTCAGGCGCGTTCATCAATAAAGCGCCCCTTTCGAGGGGCTTTGGCTTTGACATCCCCGTTGAGCGACTCTTCGTTTTCATCGATCTCATCATCACGACGATCTCGATTTACGCGGCGTTCAAATCGATTGATGCGTGCACTTCGGGTGGACACACGCCGGTCACCCTGACGACGTTTAAAGCGCCGACGAGGAGCCTCAACTTTTTGTCGTTGATCGGCTTCAATGCGGGCGATTTTATCCGTTTCTTTGACGTTATCCGTAGTTTTTACCGCATTGTTTTCAGTGGTCGTGCGATTCACCGTGCCAATCGGTATTAAATTGTCCACTCTTTACTCCCGGCTACCCTAGAGCAACCTGAACACCGGACTCTCAATTCGGCACGAAAAAAAACGTGCCAAAACCCGATCCGCCACTAAAGGTATAAATCAAAATACCTTTAATATCAAGCGAATAGCTTACAAAGCATTTTCCCTATGGGGAATTTAATCCTTCAATTTTTTCTGTCTAGCCCAATTTTTAAATCGGTAGCTCTCATCAAAACGTTCCCAAATTAACCTGCAAACAAATCATCAAAGTCCAGTACTTGCCCGGCATGCGTCGTATCGTAACCCGGCACATCAGCGACACGTTCACGGAATTCAGATGATTTAAGAAGCTCTCTCAAACGAGGCACATAATTTTCTGCAACATCATTGGCGACAGCCAACACATAGGCTTCATTGAGTAGCGGAACAAAATTTAACCCGAACTTTTCCGCTGCAGCCTTAATGCCTAAACCCGCATCCGCTGAGCCACTGGCAATCATGGCCGCTACGGCTGAGTGAGTAAATTCATCGTGTCCATAACCGGTAATATCACGCGCCGAAATAGTCTCGACGCTCAACAAGTGATCAAAAATTGTACGCGTACCGGAGCCACGCTGGCGATTAACAAAGCGCACCGAACGCTTGGCTAAATCCACAATGGCATTAATATTTTTTGAATTCTCCTTATCCGTCATTAGGCCCTGTTGACGCGTCGCTAGTAATAACAAAGTATGGCGTTGTGGATCGAGCCAGGTTCGATAAAGAGGCGCCAGCTCAGTCTTGATTTTCTCCAAAGGGAAGTGAAAACCTGCCACTTCGCTCTGCCCACTGGATAAAAGACGCAGAGCATCCAAGCTGCCACGAATTTCTACACTGACATCCAATCCTTTCTGTTGCTGAAGCAATTCAATAAATTCAGCAACCACAATGCCATGACTGGCATACATACGCAGGCGCTCGTTACTTTCGCCACCCAACTCAGCCACCAAACCTTGGTTGATTTCTTCCCCCATACTCATCAAATCAGGCTGCATTTTATCCTTCGCCTGTTGCTCAAAGGCCAATAGCTTTTCGCCCAATTCACTCAGCGACGCGCCGCGGCCACGCTCCAAAATCAGCAACGGCGCTTTGAATACCTCCTCCCAGCCTTTCACCAAACCCCAGGCATAACGATAAGAAAGCCCAAGCACAGTGCTAGCCTTTTTGAGTGAACGATCACGGCGCACAGCATGCAGCAACAAAAACAGGTTTTCTTCAATATCCCGGCTATCTTTACCTTCCAGTTGCCAGCGCAGCGATAACGATATATGCATGAAATTGCCTATTTAAAAATTAAAAGAAACCACTATGATCCGCGCCATATTTCGACACATATGCATCAAATCACAATAGAAAAAGAAGGAAAGAGTTTAAATGAAATACCGCAACTTGGGAAAAAACCTGTTAGCCGGTCTCGCCATTAGCGCATCCGGATCAGCCATTGCCGCTGGCTCCGCCGTTGACGAACTGCTTAAGGCACTTTACCAAAACGGCACCATCGACAAAGCCACCTACGAGCTGGTTCAAAAAGCAGCCAAAGCAGAAGACGAACAGAATCGCACACAAATCCGCGAAATCTCAGTTGCCGAATCACACAAAGCCGCGGGCGATGCACTTGCCAAATCTAAAGCCGGCAAACCAACTGTAACCATGGGCGGCAAAATCCAGCTGGATGCAGGTGCTGTAAACGAAGATATTGCAGCCCACAACAGCGGTACCGAAATCCGTCGCGCACGTTTCTTTGCGAAGGGCACACTCGACAAGGACTGGGGCTACAAGCTGCAATATGAGTTTGCATCAACAAAAGAAGCAAACATCGATGGCATCTTGGATGCCTATATTGACTACAAACCGTTAAATATTCGCATTGGTCATTTTGAAGAGCCTTTCAGCCTGCAAAACATGACCAGTGACAAATACGTCACCTTTACCGAACGCGCTATGTCCAATATTTTCACCGAAGGTCGTAACATCGGTATCCAGCACATTCGTACCGGTGATAACTGGATGATTGCCGGCGGCATCTTTGGCGATGGTCGCAGTTCGTCCTCAGAAACGACTGATGAAGGCTGGGGTGTTTCAGCCCGAGGAACAATCGCTCCAGTTAACACTGAAAACCAAAAACTGCATCTGGGCCTATCCTTAGCACAACGCTATACCGGAGATGATGGAGAGCTAAACTACAGTGACCGTCCAGAAACACACATCACCAGCAAAAAGATTGTTAGCACCGGCAACATAAAAGCCCACGGCCTAACGCGCGGCGCACTAGAAGCCGCCTTTGTTAGCGGACCATGGCACACAGCGGCGGAATATTACCACACAGATATTGACCGCAATGACGCAGGTTTATCCGATCTGACTTTCACCGGTTACTACGTAGAAACAGGCCTATTCCTAACTAATGACCAAATGAACTACAGCGGCAAGGGCGGCAAATTTGGCAAGATTTCGCCAAACGGTGACAACGGTGCATGGCAAATTGCAGCTCGCCTGAGCAACATCGACCTGAACGATGCCGACATCACCGGTGGCGAAGCCGATAGCTTGACTCTGGGCCTGAACTGGTTTGCTACTCCAAGCATTCGTTTCAGCGCTAACTATGTCAATATCTTGGATGTAGACGGTGGCATAACCACAACACCAGGCGACAACCCGGAAGCCTTCACACTTAGATCACAGGTGGCCTTCTAAGCACTCTAGGTCATTGCATTCATTCGATGTCATTTCGAACAAAGAGAGAGATCTAAAACAGTCCCCTCACCTTCGTTCGGAATGACAGCCTCAAATTTAAAATTCATCACATCAGGATGAGATTATGAAAATGTTTAAATTGTTAGCCGCTTTCTCGCTATCATTATTTTTATCCAGCCAGGCACTGGGCCACGACATGCAGCGCATTCGCCTGGCAACGACCACCAGCACCGACAACTCCGGCCTATTAGCCGTTCTCCACCCCGTTTTCGAAGAAAAAAATAACATCAAAGTTGACGTGATTGCTGTCGGCACGGGCAAAGCCCTGCGCCTTGGCACCAACGGTGATGTTGATGTGGTCATGGTGCACGCACCGGGCGCCGAGAAAAAATTCCTTGCCGAAGGCAGCGGTATAGAACGCCTGCCCGTAATGCACAATGACTTTGTATTGCTAGGCCCTATAGCTGACCCGGCTGACGTAAAAAACGCCCCAAGCCTGAGCGAAGCACTGCAACGAATCGCAGCGAGCGAGTCAGACTTTGTGTCACGTGGTGACGATTCCGGCACTCACAAAAAAGAAAAGTTACTCTGGAAAGACGCAGCCATCGAACCAGCAGGTAGCTGGTATCAAGCAGCTGGCCAAGGTATGGGCGCAGTATTACAAATGAGTAACAACAAGGCGGCTTATACGCTGTCCGATAGAGGCACATACCTGGCTTACAAAGACAAAATCGATCTGAAAATTGCCTTTGAGGGTGCACCAAAACAACTGAACCCTTACCACGTCATTCTGGTTAACCCTGTCAAACACCCGCATGTAAAAACTGAATTGGCGCAACGTTATGTGGATTTCATTCGCAGCGTAGAAGGCCAGGCCATCATTGCCAACTTCAAGGTCAATGGTGAGCTCCTGTTTCATCCGGATGTCATAAAGTAAGTTTATTCTCTCCTCGTTTTAGCTGTGCTTCGGGCACCCCCTATTCCAAGGCACAAAAAAGGGAGGCATTTGCCTCCCTTTTTTTACCTATTTTCACAAACCTTAAGCTACTCTCTCAGCCTTCTCAGCATCAATCAGTTTATCAATGCTGTTTAAGTATCTTTCCAGCGCCGATTACTCCATAACCAGCCTTCAGGTGATTCTTTAATTTGTTGCTCCAGCGCCCGTACATATTGCTCGGTTACCGGATAATAATCACGTTTCTTTTCATAGGGTGGCTCAGCCAATACCTCAAAAGCCACCTGATAACGCCCACGTGCAACCCGGGTCATTTTTACAAAGACCACGGGGATTTTTACAAACTGCGAAATCTTTTCAGGACCTATAAAAAAACGAGTTTCGCGATTTAAAAATTGAGTGATATGAGCGCGTCCGTCCATGCCCGGACGTTGATCGGCAAGAATGGAATAGGCTCGCTGCTCACCTTTGCGCTTCATCACTTCTGCAGCAAAGTCCTTTAGATCGATGGGATCAACGCCAAAACGCGAACGCGTTTCATACATAAATTTATCCGAACTTTCACTGTGCAGAGGCTTGTACACCACATCCATAGGAATCGGTAATTTTATACAGGTGGATAGCAGCAACCACTCCCAGTTATTGCAGTGTCCTGCCAGCAAAACAAAGGAGCTGCCCCCGTCAATAAGCGGTTGTAGCACATCCAAATTAACATGCTCAACATGGTGCGAAAAGTCCTCTTCACTCATGTTTGCCGAATGAATCGACTCCACAATCACGTCAGCAAGGTTACGATAAAAACCCTTGGCAATAGTCGTGCGCTGTTGGCCATTGTAATCGGGGAAAGCCTGCTGCAAATGCTCAAAAACTACTTCGCGCCGGTAACGGACAATATGATAAAGCAGGCAGTAAATTAACCCGGAAAACAGATACAACACAGAAAGCGGAAATTTTGATAAAAACTTAAGCATCAGAACCTACAACAGTAAGAAAACTGGCCCCATTATAGGCATGTTAACGGTCAGTGGAAGACTCTGAGCCAGCTAAAAACTGCTAGTGACGACTAACATGACAAATACTCAGGACAAAAAATTGATTCTCCAAAAAACACGGCTTTAAATGCACCTCTCTCCGAACCTGCGCTAGAATCGACTGTCCATTTTGTAAGCTAACTTAACAATCCCTGCAAGGATCCATTACGTGCGAAACCAAGCTCGCCAGCCATCGCTCAACCCGGTTAGATTGATACGAATACTATTCCTTTTAAGCGTAACGGTGCTGACAAGCGCTTGTTTCAATCTGCCTGACACACAAGGCGAGGACGATCTATCAAGTAAGGAGATCATCAAAAGCCCCACTGATAATCGTGAATACCTGGCTTTTGAACTGGAAAATAAATTACAGGTATTGGTGATTTCCGACTCTGAGGCGGATAAAGCGGCAGCTTCTTTAAGTGTATCAGTGGGCAGTGGATCTGATCCAAAAGACCGCGAAGGATTAGCGCATTTCCTTGAGCACATGCTGTTTCTCGGCACAGAAAAATATCCCGAGGCCGGTGCTTATCAGCAATTTATCAGCGAACACGGCGGCTCGCACAACGCCTACACGTCCTTTGATGAAACTAATTATTTTTTTGATATAAACGTCGCCGATCTGGCACCGACACTGGATCAATTTGCTCAGTTTTTCATCGCACCGTTATTTAACGCTGAATACGTGGAACGCGAAAAACATGCCGTACACTCCGAGTATCAAGCCAAAATCAAAGACGACAGCCGCCTGCAATATGACATACTTAAGCAAGCCAGCAACCCCGCGCACCCCTTCTCACAGTTTTCCGTAGGCAGTTTGCAAACACTGGCAGACCGAGAAAAGCAATCGGTGCGTGACGATTTATTAAAATTCTATCAACAGCATTATTCTGCCAACCGTATGTCGCTGGTGGTTTTAGGCAAACAATCGACCGCTGAGTTACGCCAGTTAGTCACCGCAAAATTCACGTCCGTGGTCAATCACAATCGCCCTGTTCCCGATTTTCAGCAACCGTTGTTCAGCGAGCAACAATTACCATTGCGTATCAATACACAGCCCAATAAAGATATACGTCAGGTAATGTATCTGTTTCCGGTTGCCAGCACCCGCGCCCACTTCGCCAGCAAACCCGTGCACTACCTCAGTAACTTGTTGGGACACGAAGGTGAAGGCAGCCTGCTGTCCTATCTAAAAAAGCAAGGTTGGGCTGACAGCCTGAGTGCGGGCATTGGCTTTGAAGACAATCACAATGCCGCGCTGCAAATTAGAATTGGCCTCACAGAAAAAGGCCTCAAGAATACCGATGCAGTGACCAAAGCATTATTTCAAAACGTTAACATAATCAAACAACAGGGCATTGAGGAATGGCGCTATCGGGAGCAAGCGCAGCTGGCCAAACTGGATTTTGAATTCCAGGAAAACGGCAACAACATGCATTACGTGACCCGTCTTGCCAACCATCTAAAAAAGGTGCCCACGACACAGATACTCAGTGCGCCCTATCACATGAGCGACTATCGACCGCAATTAATAGCGAGCTACCTAGCTGCACTGCGTCCAAACAACATGCTGATGATAGTAATCGCCAAAGCTTTGACGACTGATCAAACCAGTCTGCATTACAAAGCCCGTTTTTCCACATCAGCCATCAGCAAACAGCAGCAACAGGCTTGGATCGATAACAGCAGCGCTTCGATCATCAAACTACCGTTGGCAAATCCGTTTACTCCAACCGACTTAAGCCTTGTACAAACACCAGATACCCCAGCAGAAAAACCCAAACAAAATATTAGCGGTGCAGGCATTTCCTATTGGCACAGCAGTGACACCTCCTTTAAAACCCCGAAAGCGGATTTCTATTTCACGCTGCGTTCGCCCTTGGCAAATCAATCCCCTCTCAACGTTGCGCTCACCGCCCTGTATGTCAAAAGTGTGAACGAGCAGCTCAATGAGTTCAGCTACCCTGCTACGCTGGCAGGCTTAAGCTACCAGCTCTACCCTCACGTGCGCGGCGTTAGCGTGCGTATCTCCGGTTATCATGACAAGCAGCCATTACTGCTTGAGGAAATCCTCACGGCGCTGAATAAGCCCGCAATAGAAACCGCTACCTTTGCCCGCCATAAGGATGAGTTATTACGCAGCTGGCACAATGCCCTCAAACAAAAACCCTATCACCAAAGTCTTGGCAAAACATCGCAGCTGGTCACCAGTCCCAGCTGGAATGAGCAGCAGTTGATCGCAGCCCTAACACCGTTACAGCCAGCGGATTTATCAAAATTCAGCCAGCAGTTTTTACAACAACTGGACATTGAAGCACTGGGCAATGGCAACATAAGTAGTGCCGATATGACAAATAGGCTACAACAACTCGAAACGGGCCTGAATACGCAGAAACCGCCTCAAGCGATTACCAGACCCAACATCCATAAGCTACCGGCCGGTCAGAAATTACTGCATCAATTTGAAGTTGCGCACAGCGATAGCGCCGTCACGCTTTATATTCAGGGCGACAATAAAGACATCGACACCCGTGCGCACTTCGGCCTGCTTAATCAGATTTTATCGTCGCCCTTTTATTATGAGCTGCGCACCCGCCAGCAGTTGGGTTATATCGTTTCCAGCAGCCCCATGAGCCTGCTGGAAGTACCGGCGCTGGCCTTTACCGTGCAATCACCCAACACCTCGCCAGCCAATATTGCCAGCGCTATTGAGGACTTTATCAGCGCCGCCTCAAGCACACTCGAAACGCTCGACGAAAACACCTTGAACACACACAAACGCGCGCTGATCAGCCGCATCATGAAAAAGGATGCACGGCTGAGTCAGCGTAGTAATCGTTACTGGCGTGAAATCGATCGTGAAAATTTTCAGTTAGATACTCGCGAACAGCTGGTCGCTGCCATTGAGAATATTGAGTTAAGCAGTTTAAGGAAAAACTATCAGCGTAATTTTATAAAGCAGCCGCGCCAATTGGTGAGCATGGCTACGGCCAAGAAAGATGACGTTAAACTAGCGGGCTATCGCGTCATTAACAAAGCTCAGCTGGTCGATTTGAGCCAAGGCTTTGTGCAGTAATTTAATCAAAACCTGCGTTACAGACCCCGTTTTTAAGGACCGAATGCTATTCCGCCAAACTGGCCTGTAGCAACTGACCGTATTGCTGTAGCTCTATTAATAGCTGACGTTTTTCAGCGCTCAAACTAGGCGTCGCCAGCTTTTCTTCAAGCAGCTCAAAATAGCTGTGCAGGGTCAGGCTGCTGCCCACCGTTTCATCATTAAAACAGGCCGATCTGAATTCCTGCCATTGCGCACGCTCTTCGACCGATAAGCTATCAGGAAAATTTCTAGCACGATAACGAAATAACATTTCTGGCAATCGCGCATCTTTAAACGGCGGGCGTACACTGCTCAATTGCTCAGTTGGCATCGTGCGTAATTGATCCATCAGCTGACGGTCATGGCTACTAAAAAAACCACCACTATAAATGGCCCGATCGGGATCAACACTATTTTCAAATTCACGTCCCGCGAAAACCTTGTTAATTTTTCCTGCCAGCCCACTAACGGCTTTTATTTGTTCCAGATGAGTCCGGCAACGTGCTAAATCCAAGCCAAGGCGCTCAGCAACCTCAGCCGTCACCACATTGACCGGCGCCACAATCGGGCATTTATTTATATGAATGGCCTTAATGGGGATGCGATCAATGCCCTCGGGTAAATCTTCACGGCGAGTGAAAATTCGCGCCTTGATTTGTTCGCTATCAAGATTTAACAGCGCTTCGGGATCAACACTCAGGTCATACACATACACGGCGTTTTTATTGGTCAGATCGCGCGCCATTGGCACTACAATCGCTGCACAACCACGACCTGCAGGATACATTGAAGAAATATGTAAAACCGGTTTTTGCGCCAATAAATTCAGCTGTTGATCCACCAGGTGTTTATCACGATGCCGATAAACATAATTGTATAATTTCGGTTGTTTATTTTTTATCAGCCGCGCCATTTCAATGGTTGCCCACACATCGGATAACGCATCATGGGCCGCCTCGTGAACAATGCCATTAACTGCTGTGAGGTGTTCCAGCTTGAAACTGGGACTGCCATCCTCGTGTTCGGGCCAGACAATACCCTCCGGGCGTAGCGCACGGGTCAGGCGCACCATATCAATAATGTCCCAACGAGAATTACCATTCTGCCATTCACGGGCATAGGGATCGTAAAAATTTCGATACAAGGTATTGCGAGTGACTTCGTCGTCAAAACGGATACTGTTGTAACCCGCCACACAGGTGCCCGGTTCGGCAAACTGACGATGAATTCTTGCTATAAATTCGGCTTCATTGACGCCCTCACGCTGCGCTAACTGAGGGGTAATGCCGGTAATTAGGCAGGCTTCAGGGTGCGGCAATACGTCATCGGCGGGTTTACAAAAGAAAACATCCGGTTCGCCAATAACATTAAAGTCCTCGTCGGTGCGAACGCCGGCAAACTGACAGGCTCGATCACGAAAGGGGTCAGCACCAAAGGTCTCAAAGTCGTACCAATAAAAACTCATAATGCATTCATTCTGTCAGCATAAAGTGCTTAATTGTAGGTTAAAGCAACCATAAAAAAGCTCGCTAACATTCAGCGAGCTTATATTTATTACCAATCACGCCGTAACTAATCAAGACTCTTCGGAATCGTCCAAAGGCTGCAATGAAAAAGCACTCATGGCAGGTTTAGGTTTAGGCTTCTCAGTTTGGGGGGCAATGCTCTGTTGAGCCTGTTCTCGCAGCCTCCGAATATCATTCTTAGCACTCGGTGCTGCGGGCGCTTCAGGGCGTCTAGGGGCCACAGCTGGTCGTGACGCGGCAGCTTGGCCTCCACTAGCACCGGACGCACCTTCCTTTTCTCCCATCGTGATTTTCAAACGCAGGTTATTAGCGGAATCGGCATTTCGCAGTGCTTCTTCCATACTAATTTTGCCCTGTTGGTGCAGTTCAAAAAGCGCTTGATCGAAGCTTTTCATGCCTTCTCTGGCAGACTTTTCCATCACTTCCTTTAGCGAAATCACATCACCTTTTTTAATTAAATCCTTAACTCGCGGCGAGCCCGTTAACACTTCAATTGCCGCGGCACGTTTACCGTCTACCGTAGGAATTAAACGCTGGGAGATAATACCTCGCAGGTTTAGCGACAAGTCCAGAAACAGCTGTTTGTGACGTTCTTCAGGGAAGAAGTTAATAATTCGATCCAACGCTTGGTTGGCATTATTAGCATGCAAGGTCGACAGACACAGGTGGCCGGTTTCGGCAAAGGCAATCGCATGCTCCATGGTTTCACGGCTGCGGATCTCTCCAATTAAAATCACGTCAGGCGCCTGACGCAGGGTGTTTTCAAGGGCATCCTCATAGTTATCCGTATCCATGCCCACTTCGCGTTGGTTGACGATACTTTTCTTGTGACGATGCACAAACTCCACCGGGTCTTCAATCGTGATGATATGCCCGGCGCTGTTGGTATTCCGGTGATCAATCAGGGAGGCCAGCGAGGTGGATTTACCAGAACCAGTACCACCCACAAACAAAATCAGACCACGTTTCTCCATCACTAGTTCGGGTAAAATTGTAGGGAGCCCCAGATCCTTATAAAAGGGAATATCGGTTTTAATGGAGCGGATCACCATCGACACTTCGCCGCGTTGTTTGAAGATATTAACCCGAAAGCGCCCTATTCCTTCCTCAGAGATCGCCAAATTCATCTCTGGCTTACTTTCAAAGTCCTTGATCTGATCTTCGTTCATGGTCGCATAGGCCAGCTTCGCAACGTGCCCCTTAGACAAGGGCGTTTCAGCAATTGGCATTAACTGGCCCATGGCTTTAATACTAGGCGGAGCGCCGGTTGACAGATATAAATCAGAGCCATCTCGCTCAATCAAAACTCGAAGGTATTTTTGTAACTCCTGCATAGCCACATCCTGATATTCGTTAGTGCATTAACACTGTATTACCGGTGAAAAACCGGTCACGAAAGAAAAAATTCTTAACTCAATGTTTCCATTATAGGAGTATTTTTTGAAACTGCTAAAAGATTAGCTCATTACAAAAAAGTTATTTTCATATCCAAAAAGAATAGTGATTAAGAACGCCTAAAATTTCATTTTCACTCGATTTCGACCGGATTTTTTAGCCTGATAAAGCGCCTTATCCGCCGCTTCCATCACCTCTGTAGGGGTTTTAAATTTTTTATTTCGCTGTGCGGCTCCCAGGCTGATACTGATCTTAAGTGGGCTGTCATTAGCGTCATTTTTACGCTGTTTTTTACCTACCTTGCCATTATCTGGACGCTTAGCCCCGCGAATTATCATAGGATAACCCGCGACACGGGCACGTAATTCTTCAAGCAGTGTTTCAATTTGCGCTAACGATTTTTTCTCAAACACCAATACAAATTCTTCGCCACCATAACGGTAGGCTCGCGCTGAACCACCGGTTTTTTCTAGCTGGCCAGCCAGCATTTTAAGCACCTGATCACCCACATCGTGCCCATAGTTATCGTTAAATTTTTTAAAATGATCCACATCCACCATAACAAGACAATAACGCCCTCTGAGCCTTAAAAAACGCTCATTTAACGCTCGCCGCCCCAACAAGCCAGTAAGCTCATCTCGATACGCCATATCATAGGAGTGCTGTAATAGGCTTAACAAAGCAACCAATCCCGACACAACAAACAACATGACGACAGTATTAGCGACATGACTAAAATTTAAAGCTAACCCCA
>Ga0105356_10003917_pt1 | contig 14509 bp, 8 predicted proteins | sample GOMGulsemesocosm_3_FD_83502 | JGI IMG/M metagenome (GOLD analysis project Ga0105356, IMG submission 83502) | Methane-oxidizing microbial communities from mesocosms in the Gulf of Mexico - GOM9D Gulf of Mexico | ecosystem: Environmental > Aquatic > Marine > Cold seeps | place: Gulf of Mexico...
AACATCATGCTGATACTGACCAACACCAATCGCTTTTGGATCAATCTTAACCAACTCAGCCATAGGATCTTGTAAACGACGAGCAATAGATACCGCACCACGTAGTGAAACATCGAGCTCAGGAAATTCTTTCGCAGCAAATTCAGAAGCAGAATATACCGACGCACCTGCTTCACTAACCATCATTTTTTGTGGTTTAAGTGCTTCAAGTTTAGTGATCACTTCTGCAACTAATTTATCACTTTCTCTCGAGCCAGTACCATTGCCTATCGCGATCAATTCCACTTTATACTGTTGGCAAAGATTTACTAAAGTACGAACCGATTTATCCCAATGATTTTGTGGTGCATGTGGAAAAATAGTTGCCGTTTGTAATAACTTACCCGTGCCATCAACTATCGCCAGTTTGCAGCCGGTTCGTAGGCCGGGATCTAAGCCTAAGGTAGTTTTAGCGCCAGCTGGTGCTGCCATTAATAAGTCACTTAAATTAGTAGCGAATACTTTAATTGCTTCAGTTTCAGACTTTTCACGTAACTGACCTAATAATTCAGTCTCTAAACTGACACTTAGCTTAGTTTTCCACGCTAAACGAACCACGCGGGTTAAAAATACGGCACAACCTTGACCTGACAGACGTAAATTAAAATGCTCCATGATCAGCTGTTCGCCACTGGAGTAACCTTGTTTGTCTTGACCTGGATCTGCATCGATATTAACTTGCAAAAACTTTTCATTACGGCCACGCAACATAGCAAGAGCTCGGTGCGATGGTACTTTTTTTAATAACTCAGAGTGCTCAAAATAGTCACGAAATTTAACCGCTTCTTGTTGTTTGCCTTTGATAACACGACTGGTTAAATGCGCTTGCTTTAATAAGTGCTTACGTAACTTTTGCAGTAAATTGGCATCTTCAGCAAAACGCTCTATCAATATAAATGTTGCACCGTCTAATACTTGCTTAACATCGCTATAGCCTTGTTCCGCAGTAATAAAGTTGACCGCTTCTTCTTCAGGGCTCAGCCGCCAATCTTGGTACAATTTATTTGCTAAAGGTTCTAAACCTGCTTCAATGGCTATTTGCCCTTTGGTACGACGTTTAGGGCGATAAGGTAAATACAAATCTTCCAAACGGGTTTTATTGTCAGCTTGTAATAGGTCATTTTTTAATGCTGGGCTTAATTTTCCCTGCTGCTCAATGCTGGTAATGATAACTTTGCGACGATCTTCCAGTTCACGTAAATACGATAAACGTTGATCTAGATGACGTAAGTGATTGTCATCCAAGCCTTGTGTTGCTTCTTTTCGATATCGAGCAATAAAAGGCACTGTTGCACCATCATCTAATAAAGTGATCGCCGAAATAATTTGAGACGTTTTAACATTTAATTCGTTAGCAATTTGCTCAGCAATAGCTGTCATTGAGTATCAATCCTGTTTGATAATAACGCTGCTCAACATCGCAAGCAGATAATGCACAGTATTTTATCAGCAAAAACTTAACGATTGAACCTAAATAATCATTCGCCTAGTTAGAAAAATCCCGTCATAAATTCATTGAAAAACGACAAATGTAAATTTGTATGACAAATACCATTGTATACAATATATATTATATGTTAATTTAATGTTACCTGCAGATTGCAGGTTTTTTACACAATTTTTATACCACTAATTAATAAAATGAAGGTACAAAATGAAACTTAATAAAATACTGATGACAACATGTATGTTGTGGCTAGGTAATTCAGCCTATGCAGAGCAGATAAAAAAAGCGCCAAAGCCACCGCAGTCGGCAGCTAGCCAAATAAAGCACGAACATGGCATTCCAAACCAAGTAAATGTAAAAGCGCCAACACCCGAACGAAAAATTCACCAATCGGTACAAACTTCACCAGCTAAAAACCAGCAACTACAAAAAACTAAAACATCCCGTGCTGTAGCTGTGGCAGTAGCGTGTAATGTTAATGCATTTGCTACATCAAATAGCAGTACGCTAATTAATGAGTTAACAACACAAGGGCCTACATGTATTAATGAACTATTTAATGCAGCGTCGAATATTCAAGTTGCAGCCTATAGTTCAGACAATATGTACGCAGTTGCCAATCATGTGAAAGGCTTGTCCGCAAGTTATGCTGGCGGCGGTGATGTTAATATAGAAGGTCTGTTTTTATATTTACGTGCTGGCTATTATGTTGAGTTTTACAATAACAGCGTATCTTTTGTTTCTTGGGTAAAACCAGCGGTTAAAGACGCAATTGACGCCTTTGTTAACAATGCTAATTTTTATCAAGACAATGATGGTCATGGTAAAACCCTTTCTGAAGTCCTAATTACTATGGATAGTTCTGAACAACAAGATGTTTATTTGCCTGTTGTTAAAGAATGGTTAAGTCGTTGGAATCAAAGCATGGGTGCCAAATGGAATATGCGCAGCGCAGTTAATAGCATATTTACTATATTATTTCGTGGCCAATATAATACTAACTTTAAAACCTTAGTTGGCACCGACACCACCTTAGTTGCTCGCTTACAAGATTTTGTCATGAGCACTTGGATGGTTAGCAGCGATTCAGAATACCTCATTGCTAATGCGGCCCGTGAACTCGGACGTTTAAAGATGTACACCGGTACTGCCATTCAAGGCAATGTAGATGCAGCACTAAATACAATATTTAGCTCTTCTTATGTTGCTTACGGTTACGGTGATGCCGTATGGCTTGGAGCAGCTGATACTGCAGGATATTACGGTACTTGTGCCGATTATAATATTTGTAACTATAAAGCCGAGTTAGAAGCCAATGCGTTATCGCAACTACATGTTTGTAGTTCAACGATTAAAATCCGTTCACAAAACCTAACTGCTGTTCAGCAAACTTCAGCCTGTAGCACCATGGCAGCAGAAGAAACCTATTTCCATAGCAAACTAGAAACGGGCAATGTTGCTATTCCGGGTGATAATAATAGCCAATTGCAAGTAAATATTTTCGACAGTTCAGCTGATTACGGTAAATACGCTGGCCATATTTTTGGCATCAATACCAACAATGGCGGTATGTATTTAGAAGGTGATCCATCTGTCGTTGGTAATGTTCCAAACTTTATCGCCTATGAAGCAAACTATGCCAAAGGTGAACATTATGTTTGGAACTTAGAACATGAATATGTACATTATTTGGATGGACGTTTTGATCTATTCGGTAATTTCGCTACGCCAACAGAAGAAGTTGTTTGGTGGGCTGAAGGTGTTGCTGAATACGTGGCAAATCAAAATGATAATCAAGCCGCTATCGACACGGTTAACGATGGTTCTACCTATACATTAGGCACAGTATTTAATACTAATTATGATGGCTTTGATCAAGATCGCATTTATCGTTGGGGATATTTAGCCGTACGTTTTATGTTTGAACGTCACTTCTCAGAAGTAAAAGCGATGATTGCTGAAACTCGCGCTGGTAATTGGACCGCATATAAAGCTCGCATTACCAATTGGGCGTCAAATTACGGTGGTGAATTTACGACTTGGACGCAAGGTTTGAGCAATAATCCAGGTAATATTGCACCTACGGCCAACGCTAATGGTCCTTATAATGCAATGATCAATGCAGCTGTTATCTTCAGCAGCGCTGGCTCTGCCGATAGTGACGGATCAATTACTGAATATCTATGGGATTTTGGCGACAATACGCCGACCAGTACAACAATAAATCCAAGTCATAGTTATACAACATCGGGTAGCTTTACTGCGACACTAACGGTTAAAGATGATGGCGGTTTAACAAATTCCTCTTCAGCAATCGTTACCATTAGTGATACTCCAGCAGGCAATTCGATAGTTAATGGTGAAACAAAAACTAACTTAACTGCCACTGCTGGCAATTGGCTATTTTTTGAATTGACAGTACCTGTTAATGCGACCGACTTAGTTATTACAACTTCTGGCGGCACAGGTGACGTTGATATGTACACGCAATTTGCTAGTAAACCAACCGAAAATAATTACCAGTGCCGTCCATATGTAACTGGCAATGGCGAAACCTGTACTGAAGTAGCACCTTCAGCAGGTATTTGGCATATAGGCTTAAAAGCTTATACAGAGTTTTCAGGGTTGAGTTTAACAGCAAGCTACACTGATGATACGGTTGTCAATCAAGCGCCTGTCGCACAAATAAATGGCCCTTATAACGCTGCAGTTAACGCCAATATTAATTTCAGTAGTAACGGTTCAATCGATACCGATGGCTCAATTGCTTCATACAGCTGGAATTTTGGTGATGGAACCACAAGTACATTAATTAATCCGAGCCATAGCTATGCAACAGCGGATACTTTCACTGTTTCATTAACCGTAACGGATAATTTAGGTCTAACCCATACCGCATCAACTACAGCAACCACAACAACAACTAACCAAGCTCCAACCGTGGTTATCAATGGTCCATACTCAGGTGATACAGATGTAGCGGTAAGCTTTAGTAGTTCAGGTTCTTCAGATGCAGATGGCTCTATTGCTTCTTATAGCTGGGACTTTGGCGATGGCACAACAAGTACACAAGCGAACCCGGATCATACCTACACTGCGGCTAACAGCTACACGATTAGTTTATCAATCACAGATAATCAAGGGTTAACAGAATCAGCAACAACAACGGCAACCATTAATGGTACGACACCACCAAATAGTGTACTTACCAATGGTATAGCGCAAAATATCTCTGGCGTTCAAGATTCAGAAACAAACTTTACTCTTGAAGTGCCAGCAGGTGCCACTAACTTAAGCATTACTATCAATGGTGGCTCAGGTGACGCAGATATGTTTGTTAACTTTGGTAGTGTTGCAACACAATCGAACTATCAATGTCGTCCGTACAAAACGGGTAATAACGAAGTCTGTGATATTACTAACATTCAAGCAGGTACTTATCACGTGATGATACGCGGCTATAATGCCTATGATACTAACTTGATTGCTAGCTTTACCGCTCCAAACGGTTCAGGTGGTAACGTACCAAATGTCTGTACAACGCAAGGTGCTCAAACTAGTGGTGAAGTGCAAGATGGCTCGACCATTTGTTTAGGCAATACCGATCCTATCTGGTTAAGTGTTGGTGATATCACTAGTCATAATAGTATTGCTATCTCTGTTGGCAATGGCACGGGAGACTTGAGATTAGATTTCAGTAACTCAGGCTGGCCAAACGGTAGTAATCATCATGGTTCATCAAATAATGTCGGAAATAGTGAATGTGTATATCTGACCAACTTGTCTGAATACTGGGGTTATATCAAGGTATCAGGTAATGCTGACGGTGCTGCTTTAGTAGTTGATTTTGATACAGCAGGCTGTCGATAAAACTTAATTACTCGGTAAAAAGCTAAAAATAGATGGCTAATACACTTTAGCCATCTATTTTGTTTTTCAATTCAAGTAATCGACAAAACATTCTCAGTATATTTTTAATACAAATACGACTGTTTTTGTCATAAAACAGACAAAATATCGTGATAAACACCTGAATACGTAACAAAATATATCTGAAAACTTTATGATTATTCATAAAACAAAATCGTTTAAATCTTGTTTACATCCCATTAACAATAGTTCCAATACACACATATCAAACCACATAGTTACCTTATAAACATTCAGTAGATACGCATAAAAACCAACAAACCTACTTAAATTTTACCGTTTTGACAAAAACAAAGCGATGGCTCATAGCTATTAAACAAGGCGGCTTCACTTTGTTAATTTAATAACAGAACTCGTTGCCTAATAGATGTTTCATAAAATAATTATCCAAATAAAAAAGGAATAAGAAAAATGAAAGTAGCTACGTTTAATAAAAAAACATTGGTTGCAATTGCCATTACTAGCGCATTAAGTGCAGTAGTTAGCGCCGGCCAAGCAGATGTTAATAACAAAAAATCTATCCAACAAGTTGAACAAAGCAGCATACGTTACATCATTAAATTTAAAGATGATAACAGTTCAGAACGAGTCAATTCGAACGGTAAAAGTACTTCGCATAAAGCGCGTCAATTAGCAAATAGTCAACGTCTCGCCGCTCATTCAGCTAAAGCAATTATCCATCTTGATCGCTCCAATGCCAGCGTCGCCCAGTTAACTAAAAAGCAATTAGCTTCGCTGCAAAAAGATGCTTCAGTGGACTATATCGAAGTTGATCCAAAACGCTTTATTATTGAAAGTGTTACCCGTACTTTTGAAGGTATTAATCCAGTAGTCGTTTCTCCTTCAGCAGAAACAGCCCCGTACGGTATTGCACTAGTACAAGCAGACCAAGTAAGTGATTCAGCTACTGGTAATATGTCAGTATGTATTACTGATACCGGGTATGAAGGAAATCATGAAGATCTTCCTCAATATACTGAATCAGGCATTACTGGCGATAACAATGATGGCGCAGGAAATGATACCGGTAACTGGTGGGAACCAGGTCATGCCCATGGCACCCATGTCGCCGGTACAATTGCTGCATTAGGTAGTAATGGCAAGGGAGTTACAGGTGTTAATCCAAGTGGATTAATTGATTTACACAATGTTAAAGTATTTAACAATGCCGGCTCATGGGGTTACGGCTCAGACATGGTAAAAGCGGTTGAACAGTGTCAAGCAGCTGGTGCCAAAGTGATAAGTATGAGCTTAGGTGGCAGTGCATCAAGTGTTACTGAAGAAAATGCATTTATTGCTGCAGCTAACGCAGGATTAATTAACATTGCAGCCGCAGGTAACGATGGCAATACCTCAATGTCTTATCCAGCTTCATATGATTCAGTTATGTCAGTTGCAGCAATTGATTCAAATAAAGGTTTAGCTTCCTTTTCACAACGTAATTCACAAGTTGAAATTTCAGCGCCAGGCGTTGGTATAACTTCAACCATTATGAATAACGGCTATGCCACATGGGATGGCACTTCAATGGCGACTCCTCATGCTGCAGGTGTAGCTGCTTTGGTATGGAGCCACTTCCCTAGTTGTACAGGTAACGATATCCGTCAAGCAATGGTTGCTACCGCTGAAGATTTAGGCAACACAGGTCGTGATAACAGCTATGGTTATGGTTTAGTGCAAGCTAAAGCTATGTATGATGGTTTAACCGCTAATGGTTGTGGCAATGTCACCGAACCGCCAGTAGAGCCACCTTCAACGGGGGGTGAATTAGTTAACGGTGTTGCTCATAACTCATTATCGGGTGGTGCAGGCGAAGACATTAATTTCACTATGACGGTACCAAGTGGCGCGACTGACATTGCAGTTAATATGAGTAACGGTACGGGCGATGCTGATCTATATGTCCGTTTTGGCTCAGCTCCAACCACTTCGACCTATGACTGTCGTCCATTTGAAACAGGTAATGTTGAAAGCTGTAGTCTCACGGACTCTGGCGGTACATATTACGCTATGATTAATGGCTATACTGCATTTAGTGGTGTGAGTTTAGTTGGTAGCTTTACTGAAGACAGCACTCCTCCTCCTGGTGACGACTCATATACCAATGATACGGATGTAAATATAAAAGACCGTAAAACGAAAACCAGTACCATTGACGTAACAGGTAGTGGCGATTCAGGTTCAATTACTGTCGATGTCGATATTAAACATACCTGGGTTGGCGATTTAAAATTAACCTTGGTATCACCTAGTGGCGCAAAAGCCGTACTACGTGAATATACTGGCGGATCAGCCGATGATATTAACGAAACTTACTATGTAAATGCCTCTACCATTGAACGTAATGGTACGTGGAAATTACAAGTAAGAGATAATGTTAGTGGTGACACTGGCTATATAGATTCTTGGACAATTAATTTCTAATCAGTTAGCTAGCTTGAAAGCCGATAATATTACCTTTCTTATCGGCTTTTTCTCCACTAAAAATAAATTTTTAAAGATAAATATTAAAATTCCAACACCATACTAAGTGAACACTAAGCTATCGAAATTAAACGATATTATTTCTTTATATCGTGACACTAAACCAAAAATATTCTTTTCTATGCTATCCTTTAATTTAGCCTAACAGCTTAAAGTAATGTTTAATTTTAGCGCTTGTATTTAATACCTTAAATGCATACTCTGTCGCCGATGAATTACTTTTCGCTTTGGTGCACGCCTAGTCAGCACAAGCAATCTTCAAGTTTTTAATAAAACTTATCTAATTAAAATAAAAAGTGAATCCCTTTGTATGAAAAAATATAAGCTTATAACTATTGTTATTTTATTGGCTGCAATATTAACCTTAGTATTGATAAACAATAAAAATGATGTTCAAAAATATAACGCCGAAACGGCATGGCTGGAACTTGAACAAATAATCACTAAGCAATACGCTTATTTAGACAATGCACAATTTGATTGGTCAGCCCTACTGGTAGAATTTAAAAGCCAAGCACTAAAAACTAAAGATCAGCAAGAATTTTTAGACCTTGCCCAGAAACTAGTTCGCCATTTTCATGATCCACATTTAAACATCGGTCCTTATGATGCAGAAGATTATAGCGTTTCACCTACAGGCTCTGATATTTGGGCCTCCTATAAAAACAATAAATTTATCATAGAAGATGTTAAGGCCGGTGCGGCAGCAGATATCGCAGGGATCCTGCCAAAGGATGAAATTATTACCATTGATACGCTCCCCGTTAAAGAAGCAGTTGAAGCGGTTTTTGGTAAAGTATTCTCAAAACTGAACAACGCACAAATTAATCATGGCCTTAACGTGGCATTAGGCGGTAAAGGCTATCAAAGCAGAACAATCGAATTACTAAGACAAGACCTAGTTAAATCCTTTCAAATAGACCCAAGTTATCAAGCAATTAAAACATTAAACCAAGGCTCACCATTAAGCTTTAAAAAAATCGAGAAAATTGGTTATATCCGCTTTAATAACTCATTAGGGAATAGTGAAACTGTAACGGATTTTGCACAAGCAATGAATTCACTAGCTGATACTAATGCGCTCATTATTGACCTACGAAATACCCCAAGTGGTGGGAATACAGGTGTCGCAGAGCCAATTTTAGGGCACTTTGTGAAACAAAAAACGGCCTATCAGAAATACCAAGTTCAAGAGAATGGTACTTCATACCAGCAAGAAAAAATGCAAACGGCTTATACGTTGCCAACTACACCTTTCTATAATAAGCCCTTTGTTGTATTGGCTGGGCGCTGGACTGGTAGTATGGGAGAAGGTATGACGATAGGTTTAGATGCAATAGGTGCTGCAAATATCTTTGGTTCACCAATGGCAGATCTACTAGGCGGTATTAAAACAGTCAAATTAACGGCAAGTGATACTTGGATGGAAGTCCCCTATGAACGCTTATACCATGTCAACGGTACCTATAGAGAAGACTTCGTTCCACATCAAGTTGTTACGCCAGCTGATAGGAGTGTTGGGGAAAGTGACCCAGCATTAGCACATGCTATTACCTACATTAATGCAAAGCTAATAAAATAAAGCAAGCATGTCTATAATAGCCTTGTGGTAAATTGAGCAACTTAGCATTATTACTCAGTTATCAACTCGGCTATTTTCTAATGCAGTTAAGAGACACTAAAAATGAGAACAGCAATATTAACCCGCGGCGGTTTCAATAAACTCAAGGCAGAGTTAGATTATTTATGGCGGGTAGAACGCCGTGAAACTACCCAAAAAGTATCTTGGGCAGCAAGTTTAGGCGACCGCAGTGAAAACGCCGATTATAAAGAAAATAAGCGTAAACTTCGCCAACTCGATTCACGCATTCGTTATATCACCAAACGGCTTGAAGCGTCTCAAATTGTTGATCATAGAAAAGAGCAAGAAGGCAAAGTATTTTTTGGTGCTTGGGTTGAAATTGAAAATGAGAATGGCGACAAAAAACGTCTACGCATTGTTGGTTATGATGAAATTTTTGGTCGTAACGATTATATTTCTATCGACTCTCCTATGGCGAAAGCGCTACTCAAAAAGCAAGTTGACGATGAAGCTGTTGTTGCCACACCACAAGGAAAAGTTGAGTGGTATATCAATAAAATTGAATATCTTACCGATAACAACTAAAAGCTAAAATGCGAGAGCCAAACTAGGGCTCACCGACAACCCATTTGCCTCTCTATTGATCAAGCGTAATTTTGCCGTAGAAGTATGTATAACATATTAATAATTAGGCGACTAACAAAGCAAAAAATGAAAATGAAAATGGAAAATAGGATATTCATAACCGAATTCTAGGTTACTTAAATAATGAGAGTTCTTGACCCAGCTATTCAAGGGGGCTCAAAGAGACGATAAAAGTTATTTGTTAGTTTCTTATTCGATCAAGCCCGCCTCTACACGTGCCTTTACTAAGCAGTTTGGACAAACACCATGACTAAAAGCTGCTTCTGAATGATTTGCTATGTAGGCTTCTAATCTATTCCAGCTACCTTCCTCATCTCGAATATCGTGACAGTAGCAACAAATTGAAATTGTACCTTTTAAGGTTTGAATTTCATCTAATGCCAGTTGCAACTTTTCTACTAAAGTACTTTTTTCCTGCTCTAAGCGTTTGTTTTCAGTAATATCTTCAACCAAAACTGAAAAGCCTTCACTTTCTCCGAGGTTATTAATAATCGGAATATATCGAGCAAAAAAGGTTTGGTTTTTTGGCATCTCAACCTCATACGACACCTCATTTCCTTTCAATACCATGTGAATATGTTCGACTACTCTTTGGTACCGCTCGTCACCCATCACATCACAGACTGTGCGACCGATAATATTTTCAACATTAACGCCTAGCCATTTTTTATACTCACCATTAACGTACCTATATCGTTCATTTTCATCAATATAGGCAATGAGTACTGGTAATGTATCAATAACTTGCTCGATAGAACTGTCTTTCATGGCTTGATCATCTTTATTTACTTAACGAAAACACTAATAGTTTACTGCCACTAAAAGCATAGCAGTATATTAAAAATAACCACATTTATAAGCTCGATTGCATCCTAACGACTTAGCCATTATTTTTAAGCAAGCGAGTTAATACTGGTGTTTGACAAATATCTAAGACCGGAGGTGGTTTTTTAAAGAAAAATGCATTTTTTCGAGCACGACGATCTGCCAGCTTTTGTTGAAATATAGGGTGTTCAGTATTTTCTATTTCAAGTCTAATTTGTTGTTCTTGACTTACATCACTCATCATTTTCATTGAAATCATCGGTGTATAATCACTTTCAGGTACTGGCTCTTCACCTTCAATAACCGATGTACGGGAGATCGCTTGCACATGGTTCATGCCATAAACCACGCGGCCAAATACCGTCATAATGCGATCTAAATAGCGTGGTGCTTGACCATTAGTGATATAAAAGTGACTTGAGGCTGAATCAGGGGTATTTGAACGTGCCATAGCAATAACTCCAGGACAATGTAATAACCATGCCTTATTTTCACTTGGGTTATACCCCAGAGGAAAACCATCTTTAAAGCCAGTTTGTTCAGCAAATAAGTCGTTATCTTGTACCTTAGTAAATTGCCAATTTTTTTCAGTCGGCCAATCACCTTCAAGTGATAACAAAGGTACTGCTTTATCTACGGCACTGCCATCTTTTGGTCCGCCTTGCGCGACAAAACCATCAATTACTCGATAAAATTTATTACCGTCGTAATGGTCGGCTTTAACCAACTTTATAAATTGAGCGACATGTTTAGCTGAAAATTGTGGCGCTAATTCAATGACTACTTTACCTTGCGGTAATGCTAATAGCACTGTTTTAGTTGGATCTAATACTCGCCATTCATGCTCCTGAGCATAGCAATGAAAAGACAATAACGTTGCCAATAAAGCCAAGTACCATGTAGATTTAAAGTTCATGCATTCTCTCGTATGATTACTATTTTATCCTTAGTAAACCATATAGTTAATGCAGTTACTATGATTAAGTAAAAACCCGAAAAATAATTTTCTTCCTGTCAGAGCAGCGTTATACTTTAGTCTGTAAAATAATATTTAACCAAATATTATTTTCTTATAAATGACAATCTTGCTCACTAACTTTCCAGCTGGCAGGTAGCCAAAAAGAGCTATAACGAACTGTAGGAGATTCCAGTTCATCTCGCATGGTATGAAAAGGAAAATAACCTAAATAGTATTTTTTATTGGCTTTGATATCCATTAAAATTGATTTTTTTCTAAAATTTGTCCCTTCTATTTTTATTTCTATTTCATGTTTTCCAACAGGTAATTTATAAGTAGGCCAGATCCGCTTGCCTCCTTCCCCATCTATTTTCGTAATCGATATTCTGCCGCGCGCTCGATTGACAGTAACAGTGCCACAAGCTTTACCGTCTTGGTCAGGAAGTTCATTACCTAGCTTGGCAATACCATTATTAGAAAACTGTTGATATTCATGCGGTGAGTATAAGCTAATATTACCAACGGTAAGTTTGATTGCAGGCAGGTGCTGCTTATTCAAAGTAGACATCAACACTTTTTCTTGATTCCCTTTAAGTAGTCCTATTTTAATTGGCTGATCAGGTTCCAAATTCCCCAGTTCATCGATCAAATTATTGGTTGCTAGCTGTACTACGTATTGATCATTAAGCGAGATAACCAAATCGTCTTGTTTAATAGCTAACTTCTCGGCTTCACTTCCTGGTAAAACAGATAATACTCGAAAGCCGCCTAAATTTTTGACGAGCTCAAGCGAGAGCCCAAGGTGAGCTAATGTTCGCGACGGAATATCGGCTAAGTAGCTGAACTCGTGCATACTTCTTTCCATATTGTTTTCATTATCAGCAACTGCCCACAATGTCCCTTCTATTTTCTGCTTCAACTTATTTAATTTATGCTGAAATTCATCTGAATCTCGATGATAAACTACAGACAAGTGTGCAGCGGGAATGTGCATTGCCTTTAATATCGTATTCACCTTGTGAAGGCCATCTTCAGATTTATAGACGATATTAACTTCTTGTTGTTCCTTCAGTTGTTTAAATAGCGCTTTTACCTTTCCTTTTGAAGACTCATTGATTAAATGACCATTGAAGTTAACGATATAATCATTACTCTTAATCAATAGTTTCTCGGCTAAGCTACTAGGAGTGACTGAAAGTACTTTAAAGCCATTTTCCGCGTGCTCAAAGTCCAACACCAAGCCCAAACTAACTAGTTTTTTACTGGCAATATCTATGGAGTATACTTTTTCAGAATCAACACTTACTGAACCTTTATCTAAATTGACCGTGCCCATAATTGTTTGTTCGATGTCACCAACCAATTGATCGAGTAATTTTATCGACGTTTTGGCTTCTTGCTGAAAGTTTGATTGTGCGTTTACTAACACTGTCGTTAACAAAAACATACAACAGACTAAGCTGTGAATTAATCTCATGATAACTATCCTTATTAATTTATTTAAATATTTTGCCGCCAATACAAGCTAAAAGCTTAGATTTTGATTAGCTTTGGTATCGATTGATGTGCGAGCCATTGTTTAATAATTTCTTGTCGTTCAAGCCAAAGCTTTGCTTTGCTTTTTGATGACAGTCTTTCCATATAGGCTTCTTGTATTTTTTGATCTTGTGAGGTTAGTAAAAAAATAATTTGCCCGTAATCTCCCCTAGCGACTTCCATTTCAGCCAATTGCTGCTGCAATAATTGATTCTGTTCAATAAGAACTACCATCAATTCATTTTCATTACTTTCGGGGATAAATACATCGGTAAAGATGGATACCATCATTAACAACGATGCTGCTAATGAAATGCTGCAATAACGCCAAAACTTGTTGTTTTCCCCATTATAACTAGGATTTAACTTTGGCTGATCGACTTGCTGGTTTACTAAAAAGTCTTGCCAACTATCGTCGATAGATATTGGCGGTGCAATAATGTTTGTTTGCTGTAACTTAGTCCTTAATTGCTGTAAGACTTCCAGTCGTTGTTGACATTGGTTACATACATTAAGATGCGCTAAGTCATCACTATTAGGCTCTGTAAGCTGTTCATTACTAAGATGCATTTTTATTTTCCCTGATCATAATAAGCTTTTTTAATCTGGCGTATGCTCGACTCAAGGTCACTTTAGAGAAACTCTCTGATTTATTGTATAAGTGCGCAATCTCTTGGTGGCTATAGCCTTCGACTTCATGAAGTATTAATACTGTTCGACTTGTTGTCGGTAATTCCTCAAGTAAACAATCGACATCTAGACAATATTCAAGCCAATTGATGTCAAATAAGTCATTTGTAGGCATAGATTCAAACTCTGGTTCACTGACAAATTGCACCTTTTTGTCTTTATTGAGTTGATCTATGGTCGTTCGCACTGCAATTTGCTTTAGCCAGCCGGCAAAAGAACCTTGAAATTGATAATTTTGAATACTCCTCATTACTTTAATAAAAGATTCTTGAGTAATATCTTGAGCCATCGTTTTATTTCCAGACATTCGATAAGCTAGTGCATAACAAGCAGAAAAATATGTTTTATAAATAATAGAGAACGATTTAGAGTC
>Ga0105356_10003920_pt1 | contig 14502 bp, 11 predicted proteins | sample GOMGulsemesocosm_3_FD_83502 | JGI IMG/M metagenome (GOLD analysis project Ga0105356, IMG submission 83502) | Methane-oxidizing microbial communities from mesocosms in the Gulf of Mexico - GOM9D Gulf of Mexico | ecosystem: Environmental > Aquatic > Marine > Cold seeps | place: Gulf of Mexico...
AACAAAATGTACCCAAATATTTTTATAGAAAAGCAAAATTATATATTGCTTTAAACAAAACAGATAGTGCTTTGTTAATAAGCAATAATTATGTTGAAGATCGAATAGCTGCTAAGGACACCTCAAATCTAATATTAGCTTACAATCAGCTAGGTTTAATCGCTAAACAATTAAAAAAATATGATAAGGCGATTCTTGCTTTTAATCATGCAATCGACCTGATAGATCAATCTGGGGAAAAAGAAACTTTGAGACCAATTTTATTAGGGAATGCGGGATCATGTTATATGGAGATAAATGAACTCCATATCGCTTATGATTATCTTTTACAGGACTCAAAAGGAAGCTTAACTATAAATGAAATTATTTCTCATATTAGTGCAGAAATACCTTTAGCAGAAATTGAAAAAAAATGGAGACAATATCCAAAAGCAATTTATCGCTTAGAAGCGCTATTAACCGACTTTAAAGAAGAGCTAAATCAAGAAAAAAATCAAACGCTAACATATGAAATAGTTAACTCATTAATATCAATTTTTAAAATCACCAATCAGCATAAAGAGCATTTGTTCTATACCAGTAAATTATTAGATTTTAATATTTACTTTAATAAAATTAATAACAAAAAATATCAGAACCTGCTGTCAGAACATTCTAACATCTTGTTAAATCAGGTTACCAAACAATTAAAATTAGAGAATGAGTTAATCAATCAAAAATTAATTGCTCTAAAAAAAGAAGAAGAAAAAAAACAGTTAAAAAATTGGTTATTACTTTCTGTTTCTACCCTCTCTTTTGTGGTGCTTTTATTCTTTTTTTGGAAATATAGGAGTGTACAAGTTAAAAAATCAATTATTCGTAAAAATCAATTGGACTTGGCAAAAAAAGAGCAAGAATTATTAGAACTTAGAGTTAAAGAGGAGGGTAAGAATGTTCAAATGCTTTCACTTGAATTAATTGCAAAAAAAGATTTTTCAGGTTTGTTGTTAAATAAATTAAAAGATTTTGATAATATTTCTTCTTCAGATCTAAAAAGTATTGACTTTTTTGTTCAAAATGAATTAGAATTGAAATCAACTAGAGCAAAATTACACCACGATAGTGATAAAGTTGGAGGCAACTTTTTTAACGTTATCCAAAGAGAACATCAAAACCTTACAGAACTAGATTTAAAGTTGGCAGCCATGGTCCTAATGAAGCTGTCGAACAAAGAAATAGCTATAAGTAGAAACGTTACTACAGAATCAATAAAAACGGCTAAAAACAGGCTTAAAAAGAAGCTGAACCTTTCGGGAAAAGAGAGCCTATTGGAGTATCTGAATAAGTTCTTTTAATATCGCAAAACAGATTCGCAGCTTCTAATTCCATCAACATATATCAAATAAACAATCCTTTTAAGTAAATTTGTACTAGCTTAAAAAACACTAAAATGAGTAATAAAAAAGTTGCCTTATTAATATTAGATGGCTGGGGCTTTGGAGATAAATCTAAATCGGATGCTATATATAATGCGAACACACCTTATTTCGATAGCTGTTTGGATAAATATCCATACTCAACATTACACACTTCCGGTAAACATGTAGGTTTACCAGATGGTCAGATGGGAAATTCTGAAGTTGGCCATTTAAACATTGGTGCCGGAAGAATTGTTTATCAGGATTTTGCAAAAATCAATAAAGCTTGTGAAGATAATTCAATCGCAGAAAATGAAACATTACTAGCGGCATTTCAACACGCTAAAACAAACAATGTTGCTGTTCACTTTATTGGTTTAGTTTCTGATGGCGGAATTCATTCGCATCAAAAGCACCTATATAAGTTATGTGATCTTTCCAAAGAAAATAATGTAAACGATGTATTTATTCATGCGTTTACAGATGGTAGAGATTGTGATCCAAAAAGTGGAAAAAGCCAATTAACAGCATTAGAAAATCATCTTGAAAATTCTAATGGAGAAATCGTTTCTGTTATTGGTCGTTATTACGCAATGGACAGAGACAACAGATGGAACCGTATAAAAGAAGCTTATGATTTACTTCTTGAAGGAACAGGTAATAAGAGTGAAAACATTATAAATTCTATACAAGATTCTTACGATAATAATATTACAGATGAGTTTATAAAACCTATCGTAAAAATTGACGGAAACAATAATCCGAAAGGGAGGATACAGCCCAATGATGTTGTTATTTGTTTTAACTTTAGGACAGATCGTTGTAGAGAAATTACGATAGCATTAACACAAGAAGATATAGTAGATCAAGGAATGAAGACGATTCCTTTGCACTATGTTACAATGACCAATTACAATAGAACTTTTAAAAATGTTCATGTAATTTATGATAAGAAAAATATAGAAAATACATTAGGAGAAGTTCTCGAGCGCCATAACAAAACTCAGATACGAATCGCTGAAACGGAGAAATATCCTCACGTTACTTTTTTCTTTTCTGGAGGTAGGGAGGCCCTGTTTAAAGGTGAAAAAAGATTAATGGCGAGCTCACCTAAAGTCGCCACTTACGATTTACAACCTGAGATGAGTGCTGAAGAAGTTACTCAAAAGATATTACCAGAAATAGAAAATGCTACAGCAGATTTTATCTGTTTAAACTTCGCCAATACAGACATGGTTGGACATACAGGAGTCTATCCTGCCATTATAGCTGCAGCAGAAAAAGTGGACAATTGCGTTGATCGAATTGTATCCAAAGGAATAGAAAGTGGTTATACATTTATTATAATTGCTGACCATGGAAATGCAGATTTTGCGATCAATGCAGACGGCAGTCCAAATACAGCTCACAGTACTAACCCCGTTCCATGTATTTTAATTGACAAGGATCATAAAGAAATAAAAAATGGGAAGTTAGGTGATATTGCACCAACAATTTTATCTTTACTTAATGTAGAAATTCCAGCAGAAATGACTGGAGAAATTTTAATTTAACTTTTTATAAAACACACATATATGTCAGAAATAAACAATTACATCTCTCAAAATAAACAACGTTTTCTTGACGAACTTTTAGATTTATTAAGAATCCCATCGGTAAGTGCTGATTCGGCTTATGATGCTGATACTGCTAAAACTGCTAAAGAAGTTAAAAGAAGATTAGAAGAAGCTGGTGCTGAAAACGTAGAGGTTTGTGCCACTGCTGGTCATCCAATTGTTTATGGAGATAAAATTATTGACACTAACTTACCAACAGTTTTAGTTTATGGACATTATGATGTGCAACCAGCTGATCCAATTGACTTATGGGATAGTCCACCTTTTGAGCCCATCATTAAAACAACTAAAGCTCATCCGGAAGGAGCAATTTTCGCAAGAGGTTCTTGTGATGATAAAGGTCAAATGTACATGCACGTTAAGGCTTTTGAAACAATGATGAAAACGAACACATTACCATGTAATGTTAAGTTTATGATTGAAGGAGAAGAAGAAGTCGGATCAGAAAACTTAGGTGTTTTTGTTAAAGAAAATAAAGAAAGATTAGAAGCTGATGTGATTTTAATTTCTGACACAGGAATTATTGCCAACGACATTCCTTCAATTACAGTTGGTTTAAGAGGATTAAGCTATGTTGAGGTTGAAGTTACTGGACCAAATCGTGATTTACACTCTGGCTTATATGGTGGAGCGGTAGCAAATCCAATTAATATTTTATGTGAAATGATTGGTAAAATGCGTGATGATAAAAATCAAATCGCTATTCCTGGTTTTTATGATGATGTAGAAATTCTTACAGCTGAAGAAAGAACTGACATGGCAAAAGCTCCTTTTAATTTAGATGCATATAAAAAAGCCTTAGATTTATCTGATATTGATGGTGAAGAAGGATATACAACCAATGAAAGAAACTCAATAAGACCAACTATTGATGTGAACGGAATTTGGGGTGGCTATACAGGTGAAGGTGCAAAAACAGTAATTGCCTCTAAAGCTTATGCTAAAATTTCTATGCGTCTAGTACCGCATCAAAATAGTGAAAAAATTACTCAATTGTTTAGCGATTATTTTAATAGTATTGCTCCATCATCGGTAAAAGTAAAAGTTACACCTCACCATGGAGGAACGCCATACGTAACTCCAACAAATTTTATAGGTTATAAAGCCGCTAAACAAGCAATGACCGATTCATTTGGAAAAGCTCCAGTACCGGTAAGAAGCGGAGGAAGTATTCCTATTGTTGCATTATTTGAAGAAGAATTAGGCTTAAAATCGGTGCTGTTTGGATTTGGATTAGATACTGATGCGATTCATTCCCCAAACGAACATTACGGTGTATTTAACTACTTTAAAGGAATAGAAACGATTCCATTGTTTTACAAATATTTTACAGAATACAGTAAGTAATTCATTGATGAAACGAGCATAAAAAGCTTTCTAAAAAGAATGTTTTCACTAGCGAGTTCCATGTGACACACATAAAATTTAAAAAGACACATGAAAACATTTAAGAGAGTTGCTATTTACTTTAGCTTTCTGCTTATCATACTCCCGGTTATAGGCTGTATGAGCTATCAAGAAGTTAAAATTATAGAAGTTACTGAAGTTGGTGTAAAACAATTTACAGCTAAAGGTGTAGAAGTTGAAGTGGCCATGCAAATTAAAAATCCGAATAACTACAATATAAATATTGTAGATTCGGATTTAGAACTTTTTGTAAAAGAGACTAGAATTGGAACAGCCACAATTGACAATAAAGTTACACTTCCCAAAAAGTCAAATCAAATACACCGATTTATCATAAAATCATCCTTAAAAGATATGGGAGCCAATGTGTTTCCAATTTTAATGACTGTTTTAGGAGGCGGGACTATTGATTTACAAATAAAAGGGGATATAAAAGCAACCGTCAAAGGAATTGGAAAAAGATTTCCTGTAGATTTTAAGGAAACTGTAAAACTATAACCCCCTCAACACTCGCTCTAATTTTAGTATTTTCGCTTAATTACTCATTAAAAAATAAAACGCTTGAAGTCTTTTAGTTCCATCTTAATTACCACTATTTTTATAGCCATAACTTCCTGTGCTAGTAATACTTCCGAAAATATTAATTCAACTGATAATAATGTGGCAACAAAAGACACGACTACTTACGCACACACCAATAATTTAATTAACGAAACAAGTCCTTACCTTTTACAGCACGCACATAACCCTGTAAATTGGTATGCTTGGGGAGATGAAGCTTTAGCGAAAGCAAAAGCCGAAAACAAATTATTGCTAATCAGCGTTGGATACTCCGCTTGCCACTGGTGCCATGTTATGGAACACGAATCTTTTGAGGATGAAGCCGTTGCAAAAATAATGAACGACAATTTTATCTGTATCAAAGTTGATAGAGAAGAGCGACCAGATATTGATCAGATTTATATGAATGCTGTTCAGTTAATGACTGGGAGAGGTGGCTGGCCTCTAAATTGTTTTGCACTACCAACAGGTGAACCCTTTTATGGTGGAACATATTTCCAAAAAGACCAGTGGATTCAGATCTTAAATAATGTTTCTAATGAATATAAAGTTGCACCAGAGAAAGTTAACGAATATGCTCAAAAACTAACTGAAGGAATAAAAACAAGCGAAATGCTTCCTATGGTTAAGGATAAAACTCCATTTTCTATGGATGTTATAGAAGCTGGTGTAGCAAAAATTAAAAAACAGTTTGATTATGTTGAAGGTGGCGGAAATAATGCGCCTAAATTTCCAATGCCAAATAATTATGAATTCTTATTACAGTATTATTATCATACTAAGGATAAAGAAATTTTAGACATTGTAGAGCTTACACTAGACAAAATGGCTTATGGTGGAATTTACGACCAAATTGGTGGTGGTTTTGCACGATATTCTACCGACAAATATTGGAAAGCGCCACATTTTGAAAAAATGCTATACGATAACGGACAATTAGTATCCTTATATAGCCAGGCTTATCAGTTGACTAAAAAGCCACTCTACAAACATGTCGTTTATCAAACACTAGCCTATACGGCAAGAGAGATGACTGCTAAGAATGGAGCTTTTTATTCCTCTTTAGATGCAGATAGCGAAGGTGAGGAAGGAAAATTTTACGTTTGGACTAAAGAGGAACTTCAAACCATTTTAAAGGATGATTTTGAATTTGTAAAAGAATATTACAATGTAAATTCAACAGGAAAATGGGAAGGACATTACATCTTATTACGTAAAAAAGATAATGCTAAAATTGCCAAACAGTTTAAGATTTCTGAAGAAGAAGTTGTCACAAAAATTGAGAACATCAATGCTGTATTATTAAAAGAAAGAGCAAAAAAAATTAGACCAGGTTTAGATGACAAAACATTAACTTCTTGGAATGCTTTAATGTTGAAAGGTTATGTTGATGCCTACAATGTTTTTGGTGAAGACCGTTTTTTAAAAGCGGCATTAAAAAACGCCAATTTTATTGTTGAAACTCAAATTAGAAAGGATGGTGGTTTAAACCATAACTACAAAAATGGTGTAAGTAATTTAGATGGATATCTAGAAGACTATTCCTTTACAACAGAAGCCTTTATTGCGCTTTACCAAGCTACATTTGATGAGAAATGGTTAACTGAAGCCAAACAGTTAACGGATTATGCTATCGAGCATTTTTATGATGTAAATACAGGATTTTTCTTTTTCACTTCTAACAATGCCAAAGGACTAGTCGCACGTAAAATGGAACTCTCTGATAATGTAATTCCTGCGTCAAACTCAAGCATGGCAAAAACACTATTTTTATTGGGTGAATTGTATTACGATAAAAATTATACCGACAAATCGAAGCAAATGTTAAAGAACATTGAAACACAAATTTCTCAGTATATATCTGGCTACTCTAATTGGGGAATTTTAATGCTAAACAACGTTAAACCATTTTACGAAGTTGCTATTTCTGGGAAAAAAGCACATCAAAAAAGAATGGAGCTAAACGCAAGCTATATTCCGAATAAGCTAATTATTGGAAGTACTAAAAGCAGTAGCCTGCCATTATTAGAAATGAAGGAAGTCAACGGAATGACGATGATATACGTATGTTATAATAAAGCATGTCAATCACCTGTCGAAACGGTGAGCGAAGCTTTATTGCAAATAAAATAATTGAGGCCTTTTTATCGACATATAATCCTGTTAATCATCTTAACAAATTCAATTATTGGAGTTTCCCAACAGCAAAACTTACCTCTAAATAGAGAGTTTGGATTAACCAACCAAAAAGTAATTAATGCTTTTGGAAATAATGTACACACATCATTTCTTCCTTTAGGAGAGTCATATATGAATGATATATCTCCATCTATTTTATCAAAATCAGAAGAAGGAATTTACCTTCTTAACATTTCAAAATCAGAAAATAAACCACATAGCTTTTTTGGATGGATGTGGAGGTCTTTTGCACATGATAATTTACTAATTGTTGATACCGGAAACTTTTATTTAACTGTTGACCCCCTATTTAATCTTGAATTAGGAGCAGATAGTGAAGATAATTCAGATCAAGCACTATCTAAAAACACAAGGGGAGCAATTGTTAGAGCGAATGTTGGTGATAAATTCTCTTTTGAAACAGTGCTTTATGAAAATCAAATGGTCTTACCTACGTATTTAGACAATTACGCAAATTCAACAGGGATTATTCCTGGTCAAGGAAGATGGAAAAAATTTAAAAGTGATCAGGGATATGATTTTGCCTCCTCTACTGCAAACTTATCATATACACCTAACAAACATCTTAATTTCCAATTAGGAACAGGTAAAAACTTTGTAGGTGATGGATATCGTTCTTTACTATTATCTGATGCTTCATTCAATTATCCTTTTTGGAAAATAATTGGAACCTTCGGAAAAAACAATCAATTTCAATACACCAAATTAAATTCCTCACTATCTTCTATTACAAGACGAGATGCTGGTTCTACTGGAGAGGCTTTGTTTGAAAGAAAAACAATGAGTACTCACTATTTTAGTTGGTTAGCAACTAAATGGCTTAATGTTGGCTTATTTGAATCTACCATGTGGCAGACAGAAGATTCAACAGGAACAAAACCTTTACAATGGCAGCAGTTTAATCCCATAATAGGTGCGAACATCATAACTACTGGATTTAATGATGTCAACCATACTGTAGTAGGTTCAAACCTCAAAATCAAACTCCCATTTAATGCAATTGTTTACAATCAATTTGTTTACGATGGAGGTTCGAAATATGGATATCAAATAGGAGCAAAATACTTTGGAATCCCCAATTTAACACTGTTAGCAGAATACAATAATGTGGCACCTTCCACCTATTCGTCTAATATACCTTTACAAGCATACACTAATTACAACGAAAATTTAGCGCATCCTTCTGGAGCAAACTTTAATGAAATTGTTGGGATTGTAAATTATAAATACAATCGATTTTTCACTCAAGTTAAAGTTAATCTGATAAATTTAAATGTTATAGATAGAGTTTCTGTTTTAAATTCTATTGGAGAATCAACAGACATTTTTGTTAACAATGAATTTTCACGAAAAATTCAAAACATACAACTACATTTAGGTTTTATTATTAATCCAAAAAATAATATGAGTATTCTATTCGGAATTAACCAAAGAGTTCAAGAAGATTCTAACAGAAACAATCCGTTTAACACAGAATTTGTTTACGTTGGTTTCAAAACATCATTAAGGAATTTATATAGCGATTTTTAACCCACAATACGTGGCAAATAACTAAGAAGAATAAAATGAAAATATTACTATTACCTATAATTACTTCATTTTTGATGGTGTTGCTATCAACCCCCTCATTTATAACTATCGCCAAACTTAAACATTTGTTTGATGACCCTTCTGATGCTCGTAAAATCCATACAGAAAACACACCTTCAATGGGCGGAATGATGATTTTTGCTGGAACGCTTTTTTCTTTTTTATTATGGCTTCCGATAGATGAAATTGGGGTTATAAAATACTTAGTTCCTTCTCTTCTTATCATGTTTTTTGTAGGAATGAAAGATGATATTATTGGTACAGTTCCTGTAAAAAAATTAGCAGCACATATTGTAGTTGCTTTTATTATGGTTTTTATGGCAGACATTAAACTAACGAGCTTGCACGGTATGTTTGGTGTTAAAGAAATCCCTGAATGGGCAGGAATTATGCTTTCAGTTTTCACTTATATAGTTATTGTTAATGCTTTTAATTTAATTGATGGTGTAGATGGGTTAGCTGCTGGAGTCGGATTAATTGCTTCAACAGCTTTTGGTTTTTGGTTTTACTATGCTGGAGATTGGACTTATGCAGTATTGGCATTCTCTTTAGCAGGTGCATTACTCGGATTTTTAAGGTTTAATTTTAATCCTGCTAAAATATTTATGGGAGACTCAGGCTCTCTTGTTATCGGATTCTTATTTGCTGTAATGGCAATAGAACTCGTTGAATATGATCCTCAACTAGAACTACCGAATATTATTAAAAACATTTCTAAACCAATTTTAGCAATGTCAATTTTAGTTTACCCACTTATTGATACCATTAGAGTTTTTACCTTAAGAGCTCTAAAAGGAGTATCTCCATTTACGGCAGATAGAAACCACATTCATCATCGTTTAATGGATTTAGGATTAGGTCATAAATCAACGGTAATCATTATTTACATACTAAGTGTACTTACAATTACTGCAGCAGTATTCGCTCAACAATTCGACCCAAGTTATTCATTTATTATAATTATTTGTACTGTTCTATTATTAGTTCAAATACCCTTTTTTATTAAATTAAAAAGAAAAAAGTCGGCAAAGAAAAAATTGAATGCATCAAAATAAAAACTATATACTAGCCCTTATATTAAGTCTATGCCTAATTAATTTAAGTGGGCAAAACTTTAATATTTCTAATGAGAGAACATTTTCTGTGTTGTTCAATAAACATGTTGACACATTAGAAAACTTCCATACAAGTATCCGCCCTTTTTCTAAAAAAGAGCTCACTCAATATGATGAAATCATTAACACTTATAAAACTGCCAAAGGTGATTTAATACAAAATGAGCACTTCATTACCTCTAAAAAAAATAACTTTTCATTAGATCCAATTGTTAATTTAGGCTATAGCCTTGAAAAAAGAAATGCTGTTTCTCAAAACTTAATGGAGACTTCTTTTGGTTTTAGTATGCAAAACAGTTTTGGAAAAAAATGGAGTAGTCAAATTGCTATTTTAGTAGACCATTCAAAATACCCATCACACATTAATAAGCAGGTTCAAAACAAAAATATTAGCCCTGGGTATGGCTATTCAAATTTAAACCGATCCATATACGGGCAAGCAAACATAACATTTACGCCTGATGATAATTTTGTGATACAACTAGGATATGGTAAAAATTTTATTGGCGATGGCTACCGTTCACTGTTTTTATCAGATAATGCGAATAGTTATCCGTACTTAAAGGTTACTGCTAACATTTGGAAATTAAAATACATGGCATTGTACACCAATTATCAAGACATTAGAAATTCTGATGGTAACACAAGTGAGTATTTCCAAAAACTTTCTACCGTACATTATTTAAGTTTAAATGTTACTAAATGGTACAACATAGGCTTATTTGAAAGTATTGTATGGCAAGCACAAGAAGGAGAATTTTATAGAGGTTATGACATCAATTATTTTAACCCAGTAATTATGTTACGTCCTACGGAATACTCTCAAGGATCTTCAGACAATGCCTTACTTGGAGGAAGTATGAAATTTAGAATCAGGAGAAAGAATATTTTATATACACAGTTAATTTTAGATGAGTTTAAGTTAGATAAGGTTAAAGCTGGAAATGGTTGGTGGGGCAACAAATACGGTTATCAATTTGGATTAAAATCTTATGATTTTGTTGGGGTAAAAAACTTGACACTTCAATTAGAATATAACATGGTTCGTCCTTTCACATACAGCCATAGTTATACGCCAACAAGCATTAGTACACTTCAAAACTATGCCCATTTTAACGCTCCTTTAGCACATCCTTTAGGTGCTAACTTTAATGAAGCAATTGCTAGTTTAACATATCAGAAAAACAGATGGATTATTGAGGCAATGGCAACGGTTTCTAAAGTTGGTTTTGATACCAATTCAACCACAAGTGTTGGTCAAGATGTATATATCCCAAACAATAAATATGCCTCAGAATATGGCAATACCACAACACAAGGTTTAACCACAGACATCATCAACTCTACAATAAAAGTGTCGTATCTTCTTAATCCAAAATCTCAGTTATTAATACAAGCAGGAATTACCAACCGCAGTTATAAAAACAGCATTGAAAACAGTTCAAATAATATGTTTTTTGTTGGAATTAAAACGGCTATCACCAACCGTTATTTCGATTTTTAAGAAAGGATGAGATATGCAATAAGCGTTAAAGCTATTATATAAACAAGCACTCTTTTATTCATTTTACCTCCAGTTCTATTTCTACTATAACTTTCTCCCCAGTTTTCTCTTAAATTAGATTTAAATTCTTCTGAGTTTCTTTCTTCAGTTGCAGGAGCACTAGTAACCTCTCTACTTATTCTATCGTAACGTTTTTTAAACTTTTCTTTTCGTTCATTATAATAACGAGGTTCAAAGTAAAATTGATCTGGACTTTTTGACTTAAGACCAAACAATGACGGTATTTTAGGAGCTTTCATACACCAAATTTACGATTAAATATTCGTAAAGTATTTTCAATATATTATTCACTAAGTTTGTATTAATGAATTATCGTAAAGAATTAGAGCAAGGACAATCAAAAACATTAACTACTGCAATAGTTAAAGAAGTTGCTAATTCTCAAAAAAGAATGGACGAGCTAATGCAATGTTTTGTTGATGGTCCTATAAGAATTACTCAACGTGCAGCTTGGCCAATGTCAGATATTGCAAAAAAACATCCTCACTTGCTTTTAAAATATTATCCTACATTAATTACTTTATTAAATCAAAAAGATAAACCTGATGCGATAAACAGAAACATTTTACGTGCACTACAATTTGTAACACTCCCAGAAGAATATGAAGGAAGTATATTAGATGTCAGTTTCAGACTCTTAAACTCAACTACAGAACCAGTTGCTGTTAAAGCATTTAGCATGACCGTTATTTATAACCTCACATTTAAATACCCAGATATAGTTCCAGAATTAAAAGCAAGTATAACCGCATTATTGCCAAATGGAAGTATGGGAATTAAAAGTAGAGGAAATAAAATTTTAAAAGCAATCCAAGAATAAGTTACGTCTATCAAACTGTTGACAGTTTTCATCCTTCCAAAATCTGTACTTTTGCTTAACTATTTAAAACGTATATGAATATAGGAATTGTTTGTTACCCAACATTTGGAGGAAGTGGTGTTGTAGCTACAGAACTCGGAAAAGCCTTAGCAACTAAAGGACATAAAGTTCACTTTATTACTTACCAGCAACCTGTTAGATTAGATTTATTCTCGGATAATATCTTTTATCATGAAGTAAAAGTCTCTGATTATCCGTTGTTTGATTACCAACCTTACGAGTTAGTATTGACCAGTAAATTGGTTGATGTTGTTAAGTTTGAAAAATTAGATATCCTTCACGTTCATTACGCGATACCTCATGCCTCTGCGGCATATATGGCACAACACATTTTAAAATCAGAAGGTATTCAAATCCCTTTTATTACAACACTACACGGTACCGATATTACTTTAGTTGGAAAAGATTCTTCTTTTGCTCCTGTAATTACATTTGCCATTAATGAATCGAATGCGGTAACAGCCGTTTCAGAAAGTTTAAGGAAAGACACTTTAGAACATTTTGATATTAAGAGAGAGATCGAAGTCATCCCTAATTTTATCTGTTTAGAGCAATATAATTTAAATGGCAGTATCAAAGAATTAAAAAAATCATTTGCGCCTAATAATGAAAAAATTTTAGTCCATGTTTCTAACTTTAGAAAAGTAAAAAGAACGGAGGACGTACTTCGTGTTTTCGATATTGTTCGAAAAAAAATGCCGGCAAAATTATTGATGGTTGGTGATGGTCCTGAAAGGCATCACTTAGAAGAGCTTTGTAGAGAACTTGGCACCTGTGACTTAGTTAAGTTTGTTGGTAAAGTAAAAGATACCGAACGTATTTTAGCTGCTTCTGATGTATTTATTTTACCCTCTGAGTCAGAAAGTTTTGGTTTAGCAGCATTAGAAGCTATGGCTGCAAGAACACCAGTTATTTCTACCAATACAGGTGGAATTCCTGAAGTAAATGAGCACGGTGTTTCTGGATACTTAAGCAATGTAGGGGATGTTGAAGACATGGCTAATAACACCTTACTGATACTTGCTAATGATAAAACACTCGAAAAATTTAGAGCTGGGGCTTATGAACAGGCTAAAAAATTTGATATCCACACTATTTTACCATTGTATGAGAATTTGTATAATAGTGTAATCAAGAAACATTCAATTTAGTTTACCTTTAATTTAAGAAACAATCATTATGTCAAAATTATACATTATTCCTACTCCAATTGGGAACTTAGAAGATATAACTTTACGTGCACTTAGAATTTTAAAAGAGGTAGATGTAATTCTTGCTGAAGACACCAGAACTTCATCTAAATTATTAAAGCATTATGAAATTTCTAAAAAATTAGTGGCACATCATCAACACAATGAGCACAAATCATTAGATCGTGTTATTGAAACTATTAAAGCAGGAGAAACCATGGCTTTAATTAGTGATGCTGGTACTCCCGCAATTTCTGACCCTGGATTTTTATTGGTAAGAGAATGTATTAAACATGATGTTAAAATAGAATGTTTACCTGGAGCAACAGCATTTGTACCTGCTTTAGTAAATTCCGGTTTTCCTTGCGACAAATTTGTTTTTGAAGGTTTTTTGCCCCACAAGAAAGGAAGGCAAACTCGTTTAAAATTTTTAGCCGAGGAAACTCGAACAATCATTTTTTACGAATCTCCTCATCGTTTAATTAAAACATTAAAACAATTCGCAGAATATTTTGGAGAAGAAAGACAAGTATCTGTCTCACGCGAACTCACCAAAATGCATGAAGAAAATATAAGAGGAACAGCCGTAGAACTGATTAATTATTATGACACACACACCCTAAAGGGCGAAATAGTAATTATAGTTGAAGGGTTTGAAAAAATAGTTTCAAAAATCACTAACAAATACGCTGAAAAAGAAAGCTAATAGCATTCCTTATTTCATCACCTTTTTACCATCCTTAAAATACATCACTCTTTTAATTTTTCCAGCTTGTTTTTCATAAAATATCCATTTACCATCTGGTCGATTATTTTTGTACTTTTTCACACTTTCTAAAGTCCCTATAGCGTACCAAGAGGTTACTTTACCTTCTTGTTTACCCTTTACAAAAGTTTGCTCATACATCTTTTTACCGTCATCATAATAATAGGTCCACTTTCCATCTTGCTCATTATCTTTAAAAGCACCTTCATCTTTCGGA
>Ga0105356_10003921_pt1 | contig 14502 bp, 11 predicted proteins | sample GOMGulsemesocosm_3_FD_83502 | JGI IMG/M metagenome (GOLD analysis project Ga0105356, IMG submission 83502) | Methane-oxidizing microbial communities from mesocosms in the Gulf of Mexico - GOM9D Gulf of Mexico | ecosystem: Environmental > Aquatic > Marine > Cold seeps | place: Gulf of Mexico...
CCTAATAAGAAATCAAAGATGGGCAATGTAATATTAAAATTGGCTTCGCCCATTTTGTCACGCTTGTGGTGCAGTACATGTAAATGACGCAATGCAGTCCAACCTGGGATGATTAAAAATATTTTTTCAGCCCAATGACCGCGAGGAATGTGATAGCTAAAATGCAGTACTTCATACAACAAGTATCCACTAATGCCGGCTGCAGCATAAATGTAAGCTGCATTTATGCTAATAGCTTCACTTAATAAATATCCGGCGGGCAAGATCAGGCCAAAAACAAAAGCAAAGATTAAATACACCGGAAAAAGCACAACACGCCAATCTCGTACAGCCTCATAATCCATTGCATTTTCTAAAAAGAAACTGTGATGATCCCCAGTATGACGACTGTAAAATAACTTTCCGTATTTGGTTTTTCTATGTCCTAACCAGCGATGAGCATAATACTCAGCAAAGTTAACCAGCAGTATCATAGCCGGAAATATCAACCACTCAATCCATGAAACAGAATGCAGCTGAAACAAGGCATAAAAAATAATACTCAGCCCTACCAGTAATACACTGAACATGTGAACCCAGCCGCTGTAGCCGGTCGAAATACCTTCTCGATATTGATCACGAAATTTCGTCATTGCTTCTAATGTCATCATCGCCATAAAAGGGTCTCATCTGTGCTGGGAGCTGGATACAGTGTATTTAATGCTACGTTCTTATTATTGGTATTACTGAGAGCTTACTTCTGAGCTTTCTTCTAACTTTACTAAGCACCAGCATATCAGCCCTTGCTTTTAAGGCTAATCAATAATACAAAAGAGCATTATCACTCAAACGAATAATGCTCATGCAACTCAACCTACGCGCTTTGGACCTTAACTTGCTCCCCGTATTCGATGCCTTGATGAGAGAGCAACATTTATCACGAGCATCCGAGCACCTTGCAATGAGCCAGCCTGCTGTTAGTAATGCCTTAAAACGTCTGCGTCAAACCTTTAACGACGATCTGTTTGTGCGTACAGCCAAGGGGCTTAAACCCACCGCTCGCGCCCAAGAACTGCAACAAGCAATTCAACCCGCACTGCGCTTAATACAAACAGGCTGTATGGAGAGTAACTTTGATCCCCGCAGTAATGATCAAACCCTTCAAATTTCATTAAACAGCGCCACAGAATTTTTAATCGCTCCCTTAATACATAAATGGCTGCAAGCTGAAGCGCCCAACATGAGATTGCAGCTGCAGCCGGACCATCTTGATGATATCCCTGCACAGCTAAAAGAAGGTCGATTAGATTTTGCCTTAGACTATGTCGGCTTTGGAGATGATCAATTTCAGTCACTGAAATTAATTGAAGAAGATTTAGTTGTTATTTGCCGTACTAACCACCCACAACTTAATGGCCAGGTTACATTAGAGCAATTTGAGACATTGCCACAAGTAAGCCTAATCCCTCGCTCCAGCCTAGCCCATAAACAGAGTCACTTGCGCGGAACCCCCATAGAACAATTAATGGGAAAAGACTTACCACACCGCAACCTCACCATGCATGTATCCAGCTTTGTCAGTATTCCTAATATCATTGCTCAATCTGACTTAATCGCAGTCGTGCCTAAACGTATTGCCCTGCATTTCAACCACAGTCAGCAATCCTCTCTTCAATGCTTGCCTTTACCTTTTAGTTATCCACAAGTGGGGATTCAACTGTTATGGCATAAAAGTCGAGAACACGACATGGCCCATCAATGGGTAAGAGAGCGTTTAGCTAACCTGATTCATTTATTGCCAGCCTAGCAAGCAGAGCCACATCAATTCATCGGCAAGCGTGTTGAATCGACGATCTTACGCATCACAAAGCTCGAATGTACACCACTTACACCCTCGATACGGGTTAATTTACCCAATAAAAATTGCTGGTAGCCTTCCATATCTTTCACGATCACTTTCAATAAATAATCGGCTGAAGAACCTGTTATCAAATAGCATTCAAGCACTTCTGGAAAGTTGGATACCAAGGTTTCAAAGTTCTCAAAGCGTTCAGGGGTATGGCGATCCATACTGATAGAAATCATAGCGACCAAGTCTAGCCCTAAAGCTTTTGGCGCCAATACTGCGACTGTCTTTTGAATAATTCCAGATTCTTGCAACGCTTTCACTCGGCGTGAGCAAGGTGAAGGTGAAAGCCCCACCTTATCGGCAAGATCAAGATTAGAGATTGCACCGTCTTTTTGCAGCTCATCAAGGATACGTCGATCGGTACGATCCAATATCATGGGTATTGAAGTATTGCTCATTTATTGTACCTGACGAATTTTTACCTTCGATTATGCACATAAATTAGAGAATAAACCTACATTATTAGAAATAATTAGCACCGTAATAATACTCAACTTCAACAATAGCTCGCTGAGACAAGCGATGAATAGGGCAATTGTCAGTAATTACACTTACTAGCGTACGTTCTGTAACGAAGGTGATGGATGAAATAGAGTACTATTGATTCGTCTGGATATAGAAATGATTTGTCTAGATATAGAAAGTTTTAGCCCTACAATTTTACAGGCTATTGCATTACTGCAATACTACTGCCGTTTCCCGCTACCTGAGTTTGAAATAACAATAATGACAGCTACTCCCAATAATGCGGCACAGCTTGCCAGCAGTACGTTAAAAGCCCAGAAAAACGAACTTATAGCAGAATACGCAGTTCGTAATAATATTAAGGCTTTCATCCAAACGATGACGACAATATTGCCTTATTTTGTCTTATTCTATCTTGCTATAGAAAGCCTAAAAATTTCATATTGGCTAGCGGCAGGCATCACATTAATACTCACACTTTTTATCATTCGAGTTTTTGTCATGCTGCACGATTGCGGCCATAACTGCTTATACGTAAATCCACGCGAGAATAAAATCGCTGGTTTTATTTTTGGCGTACTCTGCGGTGTACCACAATACGTTTGGTCAAAGCATCACGATTACCACCATTCAACCAACGGTAACTGGGAAAAGTATCGTGGGCCACTCGCCGTATTATCCGTTGATCAATACGCGGAACTGACAGAGAAAGGCAAAAAATCTTACGCCAATCAGCGCAACCTTAGATTAGCCCCAATGGCTGGGTTTTTATATTTTATTTTCAACCCAAGATTCACCTGGATGAAAGGCAGCATTCAGTTTGCAATCTTCTTCATTAAGCAAAAGCTAGCGAAACTGTCCAAACCTGTTAGTGAAATTAATTCAGAATTTGAAACCAACTACTGGAATACTTGGCAAGAATATCGCCATATGACGGCTAATAATCTTGTTCTGCTTACCGCTTGGGTATTCGCCGCGAGCTATTTTGGGGTTATCGAGTTTTTCAGCATCTATATTGTTGCGCTTTCCTTAGCTGGCGCAATCGGCATCGTATTATTTACAGTGCAGCATAACTTTGAAGAATCTTACGCCGCGAGTAGCGAAAATTGGGATTATTTTGTTGCAACTTTAGATGGCACCAGCTTTTTAAAGCTGCCTAAGTTTTTGAATTGGTTCACTGCCGATATTGCTTACCACCATATTCATCACTTATCTGCGCGTATTCCTAACTACAACCTAGTAAAATGCCACGAACAATATAAGCATCTATTTGATCGCGTAAGACGCATTTCATTGAGTGAAATTCCCAATGCGTTTAAATTTATCATTTGGGATAACCATACCAGTAAGATCATCAGTGTTGAGCAATACGAAGCAAACTATAATGCACAGACTGAAGAAGTGGCAATGGAGCCAAACCCTTCCGCATAATTTGAAATTAGTGTGCCGAAAAAGACATGTTTTTCGTCCGAAATAGACCAGTTTTTCTTTTTAATCCCGTTTAGACTGTTCACAGTCAACATATTATAAAAAGAGAACTGGGCATGTCGATTATAAATAGTGAATTCGATTACATCATTATTGGTGGAGGATCCGCGGGTTGCGTGCTCGCCAACCGCCTATCTGCAGATTCTAAAAACCGCGTTTGTCTATTAGAAACCGGCCCCAGTGACAACACCCCTCTTATCTCTACTCCCATTGGTGTTATTGGCCTGATGGACAGTAAAAAATACAACTGGATGTTTAACTCTCAGCCCGAGCCTAGCCAGCAAGACCGCATCATTTATTGCCCACGCGGCAAAGTATTAGGCGGTAGTAGCTCAGTAAACGCGATGCTCTATACTCGCGGTACGCCTAGCGATTACGACCATTGGGCTAGCTTAGGAAATGAAGGTTGGGGCTATAACGATATCTTGCCCTATTTCAAATCGACCCAGCATCAGGAACGCGGGGGCAGTGATTTTCACGGTACTGAAGGTGAACTTAACGTCGCCGAAGGCCGTTCAAACCATCCATTAGGAGAAACTTTGCTGGCAGCATGTCGACAGGCTGGCTATCAAGATAACCCCGACTTCAACGGCGCTCAGCAAGAAGGCATTGGTTATTATCAAGTCACACAAATTAACGGCGAGCGCTGCAGTGCTGCACGAGCATTTTTACATCCAATTATTGACCGTGAAAATTTAACCGTTATTACCGAAGCCAGAGTCGCCCGTATTCTGATTGATGATAAACATGCCGAAGGTGTCGAGTATCAACAAGGTGGCAAACTGCATACTTTAACAGCCGCAAAAGAAGTGATCGTTTCAGCCGGTACTTTTTGCTCTCCTCAGCTATTAATGCTGTCAGGAATAGGCCCGCAGGAAGCATTAAAACAGCACAACATTCCAGTTAAGCATCACCTATCGGGTGTTGGGTCTAACCTGCAAGAACACATCGATATTATTACCGTCAACGAAAGTAAAAAAGCAAACACAGTGGCTTTACGACCTATCGGCATCGCTAAAGTACTAAAAGACATTTGGCTGTATATAAGTCAACGTAAGGGATTTCTAACAACCTCCATTGTCGAAACGGGTGGCTTTATAAAATCGAAACCAGAGCTTAAAGACCCTGATCTGCAATTGCAGTTTATTCCCTTAGTGATGGAAGATCATGGACGTAAAAAATCAACTCTGCTCACCTACGGCTACTCATTGCATAATTGTTTATTACGCCCTAAAAGTCGCGGCCAAGTGAGTTTGATTAACAATGACTTTTTGCAAGACCCTAAAATTGAACTGAACATGCTTAGCCACCCGGATGATTTAGCCGCGATGGTCGACGCCGTTAAAATCAATTTGAATATTTTTTCCCAGCAAGCGTTTGATCACGGGCGAGGGAAATCCATTTTTCCAAGTCAAACAAACCTAAGCGACAAAGAAATTGAAGAATTTGTGCGCGAAAAAGCCAACCATGTCTATCACCCTGTGGGGACATGCAAGATGGGCAACGATAAAGACGCCGTGGTAAATGATCGCTTACAGGTCCATGGAATGACAGGGCTACGGGTAGTCGATGCCTCTATCATGCCGACATTAGTCGGTGGGAATACCAACTCACCTACCATCATGGTCGCGGCCAAAGCAGCAGACATGATTCTGGCGGATCATTGCTAAAAACCACCTCTTTGGGGCATCTATTGATGCCCCTTTTGCAGCCATTGCAACAATTAACCCCAACCAAGCAATTATGCAATCATATATTGCTAAAAGCATCAGAATATCAGGATAACTTGCCATCATTCCCCCCTTCTTTGCATTTATAGTTAACTCATCAATTAGTTAATCCTTTTATTCCTTCATTACGAAGTTTAGGTGCCCAGATGAGCCAAGTTCAGACACGCCGTTTCAATCATAAAAAGTATCAGCCATTTCAGCAGAGCGTCCCTGTATTGAAAATGGAAAACCGCCAATGGCCAAGCAATACAATTACTGAAGCGCCACAATGGTGTGCGGTTGATCTACGTGATGGCAATCAAGCGTTGATTGAACCAATGTCTGTCGCGCAGAAGCAGCAGATGTGGCACTTGATGGTAAAGATGGGCTTTAAGCATATTGAAGTCGGCTTTCCTTCCGCATCACAACCAGATTTTGATTTTGTGCGCTGGTTGATCGAAGAGGATCAGATCCCTGAAGACGTTACGATTCAAGTATTAACCCAAGCCCGCGATGCCTTGATCGAGCGTACTTATCAATCGTTAGATGGCGTCTCTCAAGCCATTGTTCATGTGTATAACTCTACGTCACCCGTACAACGTGAAAAAGTTTTTGGCTTGGATAAACAAGGCATCATCGACATTGCGGTTCGTGGAGCAAAAAAAGTCCAAAGTGAATCTCAAAAATACCCAATGACCGATTGGACGTTTGAGTATTCACCTGAAAGCTTCTCTAGCACCGAAACAGAATTTGCTATTGATGTCTGCAACGCGGTCATTGATGTGTGGAAACCAACGCCAAGCAACAAGAGCATAATTAATTTACCGGCGACGGTAGAATGCGCTTCGCCAAATGTCTTCGCCGATCAAGTTGAAACCTTCTGCAATGGAGTCAATCAGCGCGAGAACATAATCATTTCAATTCATACCCATAATGATCGCGGCACTGCTGTTGCGGCTGCAGAAATGGCAATTTTAGCCGGTGCTGATCGTATTGAAGGTACCTTGATGGGCAATGGTGAACGCACAGGAAATATGGACTTAATCACCATCGCTATGAACTTGTACAGCCAAGGAATTGATCCTGAAATCGATTTATCGATCGCTGATGAAATTGTCGCGACGGTTGAAAAATGCACTCAAATTAAAACGCACCCGCGTCACCCTTGGTTTGGTGAATTGGTCTATACCGCTTTCTCGGGTAGCCACCAAGATGCAATTAAAAAGTGCTTAACCATCCAAGAAAAAAATGATGTTGAAGCCGCAGCGCAAGATACTCAAAGCCAATGGGATGTTGCTTATTTGCCAATCGACCCTAGAGATTTGGGCCGTGATTACCAATCCGTTATTCGAGTGAATAGCCAATCGGGTAAAGGCGGCGTTGCGTACATTATGGAATCTGAATTTGGTATTAATTTGCCAAGATGGATGCAGATTGAATTAAGCCAAGCCGTTCAAGCGTACAGTGTTAAGCACAGCTGCGAAGTGGATAGCACAATAATCCATCAAATATTCCAACAACAGTTTGTACAAAGAGATCATGAAAATGAGCAGCAGTACCAAGTATTAAGCTACGAGGTTCATAAACAAGGAGAACAAGAATCCATTCAAGCAAGTATTTGTGATGGCAGCCTTCATGGAGAAACTCAAACCATTCATGGTCAAGGCAAAGGCGTTATATCAGCATTAAGTGATGGTCTGCATAAATCTTTAGGCATTGATTTTCAAGTACAGCAGTTTGATCAAATTGCTTTAAGCAAAGGCACTAATGCTCTAGCAATGGCGTTTGTTCAAGTTAAAATTAATGATAAAAAATACATTGGTATTAGCCAGCACCAAGACATGATGACCGCCACGATTAACAGTGTTTTAGCAGGAATTAATGGCTATCTACAAGGTATTGCCTTAGCAGCTTAATCTTTGATTACGATCGTAAATAATAAGCACTAGAGCAGCTAAATACTCTCTAGTGCTTTTAATAACTTATCAACTAAAATGGGTTTCGTTAAGTGGCCAGTAAAACCAACTTCTTTCGCCCTGTTCTTTCCCTCCACAGTTACATCGGCTGTTAAAGCAAAAATGGGCAGAGTTTTAAAAGCTTCAATTTGTCTAATCTTCAGTGTGGCTTGATATCCATCTAATATCGGCATCTGACAATCCATCAAAACCACATCAAATATTTCTTCCTGCACTCGCTCTACAGCCTTCAATCCATTATCAACGATCACAGCTGTAATCCCTAAATTTTTCAATATCGCACCAATTACCAACTGGTTAATTTCGTTATCTTCCGCCACTAAGATTCGTAAATTTTCAACATCGCTACATTCTATTAATGGGTCTAAGGACAGCTGTTTCTTTTTATCCATAGCGTGTTTAGCAATATCATGTATCACTGCAGGTACTTTTTTCGATGTTTCTATTTTGCACCTAAATATAAACTCTGCACCTTCTCCCTCTGCGCTATTAATCGTTATATCGCCTTGCATCAAACGACTTAATTCTTTTGATAACGCCAATCCTAATCCCGTACCTCCAAATTTTCTTGACGTTGAATCATCGGCTTGAGTAAACGCACTAAATAGCTTCTTTTGATCATCTTGGCTGATTCCAATACCACTATCTTTAACCCGCACAACAATTTCATTATGAATTTCATTTATTACTTTCACATTAATTGTTATAGAAATATCGCCCTGTCTAGTAAATTTTAAAGCATTGCTACAGAGGTTAACCAGTATTTGTTCAAAGCGTACTTGATCACCGTTAAAATATAATAACTTTGGAACATTATTTTCAAGAGTCCAAGTTAATCCTTTCTCTTCAGCTTGGGTTTGAAATAAGCTGTTAATTCTATGACAACTAGTATTCATATCAAACAGTTCATGAGATAAAATTAACTTACCCGCTTCAATCTTTGATATATCCAAAATATCATTCACGATGTTCAACAATAAATCAGATGATATTTCAATTTTTTCTAAATATTGTTGTATCACTCTTTCATCATCACTTAACCTTGCCAGAGACGAAAATCCAATAACGGCATTCATTGGCGTACGTATCTCATGGCTCATATTAGCTAAGAATCGACTCTTTGCCGAATTAGCAGCCTTTGCTTTTTGCACCATCATTTTTAATGATTCTGTTCGTTCGGCAACCAAAATTTCCAGCTCAACTTGTCGACTATTCATCATCAACATTAGCAATATTATAAATGCCACGATCACAAATTCTAAAATAAATAAAAGTAAGTAGGATTGACTTTGTTGCTGTCGAAAAAACTCTTGATTAGTCCTCAGGTATAACTCCCAAACCTGACCGGCGAGTTGAAATGTTAAATTCTCAGCTAGTTTATCGGTGCGCAATACCGAGCTGTTATTATTAGATGAGAACCAGGAGCTTTTATGTTGCTCATACAGCTCATAATCAAAGCGTCTCTTGCCTTCACTACCCAGCGCCTTACGTAGCATATTTTCTGCTAAAAAGACTCCGGTTGCATAGCCTATTAATTCTTTATTGCCTTTAAATACAGGAAAGAACATAAGATAGGCTGGTGCTTTATTTTCGGACTGCACAAGTTGAATAATAGGCGTCGCTTTAGGCTGAAAACTAAATTCAGCGGCTAGCAATGTTTTTTTCCTATCTTGATTAGAGAACACATTAAAACCAATTGCTTTTTTGTTCTTCTCTTCGGGTGAAATTAGTTTCACATAGATGATAGGATCCGTCGGAAGAAGTGAATCCCCTCGTATCGCTACTTTACGCCCATATATTTTCTCTAGCTGAGTTTCATTTTCTGCTTTATTTACTTGGTCTATTACAGGGTTCCACGACATGCCACTAATTGTTGGCTGGTTCGACATTAATTCATTCACGAATTTCGAAAATATTTCCCTATCCAAAGTTTCTGAACCTTGGATAAAACTGGCTAGATTTTGTAGCTGCACCATGCTGTTATTCAACTCTCGATACAAGCTATTCTCAATACTTTTAATCTCCCTATTAGTCGATCTTTCCTCAGTCTCATTCGAAAAACTAATAAAGAATCCTGTGAGCACCAATACCGACAAAAGTAAAAAACCTGCCGATGATAGGATTAGCATTCGTGATTTCTTCTGCTGATTTTCTAATTGCTTAAAATCAATCAAACTTAATAAAACAGGCGTTGCTAGCAAAACACCTAAAGAATCACCCAGCCACCAATAAACTAGATTAAGGCCATAATGTTCATAACTATAATCTGGATTAAAAGTACTGAGTGCAAAAACACCAATATTTGATGAAATAAGATTGACCAATACCCCAACCACTAAAATGAAATAGAGTATTTTTTTATTCGATGACAGGTTTAACGGATGCCCTAACCAGTATCGTAATAAGGCACTACCAAGCAATGCTTGCAAACTTGCCCCCGTCGCAATAAATATCAGCTCTAAACCAGGATCCCCCAGAAACCCACTTAAACCAAAATCAGGACGAACTGAATAATTAAAAGCAAACGATGCGATGAATACCGCAGGAATGAAACGAAGCCACCAAAGATAACAGCCAACTAAAGCAATACCTGCAGGTAACCAAATAGGGACAATTTGTGATTGAAAGGAGACATTAGACAGCAGGTGGCCAACAATAAAATAGCCAACAAATAAGCTTAAATATAGCCAAATAGAACGTGATGAATCGGCAATCCGCACCATGTAGAAAAACTCGCTCTAAATTAACAACATATCCTTATAGGTATAGCTTAGAGCGCGGGGTTTTGCCGTACATTTCTGCACAAATCATTAAGCAATTTGCTTGAGATCATTCACTTGCTCTAGCCTTTGATCTATCTGCTTAACTGCCTGCTTGTAGCTAGGGCGTAAGTACTTCTTTAAATGCAGCGTCGCCTCCTTCGTTTTAATGCCCTTTAAGCGGCAAAACAGTGCCAAAGTAAACACACTGTCTAATTCCGTTAACGCAGGCTGACGATTCGCCATGGCGTTATAACAAGAGCCACAACCCCCACGAAAGGTATAGGCCGAATTACTAAGTAATACCCCAAAACCCATCATACTGGCGAGCACCTCGCTGGCTTCAGCGAAGAACTGATTACCACCAGGAGGTTGCTGGCCCGACTGAATAATCAAATGCTGAGCAATCACATGGGCATAGCTCGCGCTTAAATCTTCGGGTTTAAGTGTTTGCTGCGGGTTGTAGAACACGAATAAAGGCTGCTGCGTGATAATTACCGGCACTTGCATACCATAAGCATCCGCACCTTCGTCAGATAGACTAACCTGCGGAAAGGAATTACGGTGAATAAGCGCTAACTCCTCATGAGGAGCAGGCTGCACCTGACATTCATTATTCGACTCACGCTCGATCATCGACCTAAGCTCAAACGGCCAATGACGTAAACCAGCATAGCGTAAAGTATGCTGAAAAATATTCAGAGCCTTCTCATCGACACTGCTAACGCGCCCAGGGAAGAATTCATTATTCGGCGCCACTAAGCGAGTTCGGTTAAAAAACTCTTCATGATCAAAATTCTGCAATATCCAAGCAACGGTTGTAAAAATGAAATCAGCACTGTTTTCATCAATGAGAGGTTTAGCTCTCAAGAAGGTAGGCCTTAAAAATGAAGGGAATAGACTTGGCATTTGGCTCTCTATTAACGTGGTAATAATATAGTATTAACATACCATAGACAGCAACTAGACGATAAAGATTCCCAGCATGCCGCATCTACCTACTAATGTACCTACTCTTCTACCTGCAATTGAAATTGAATCATCTAATAAGCTGCACACCGCGAGTATCATCTGGCTGCATGGCTTAGGCGCAACTGGCGATGATTTTGCTTCACTCGTACCTGAACTAAAAAACATGTGGCAGCAAGAAGACATGAGTCAACAAGGCGGCTCGAAACACGAAACTGACTTCGACAACATTCGTTTCATATTTCCCCATGCTGCAGAGATTCCCGTTACCATTAATGGCGGTGCTTCCATGCCAGCCTGGTACGATATTTTAGACATGCCAACCCAAGTGCAACCGGGTCAATCTGCGGAACGTAAAATCAACCAAAGCCAACTACTGGCTTCTGCAAAAGATATACAGAATTTAATTGATCGGGAAATCGAACGCGGCATCAAGAGCGAGCGTATTTTAGTACTTGGGTTTTCTCAAGGCGGCGCCGTTGCTTATCACGCGGCACTGACTTATCCACAACCCCTTGCAGGCTTAGCAGGATTATCCACCTACTTTCCGATTCTGACTGCCCCCAATACCTTCGTGCCGAGTAAGAATAATCAACAGATCGATATTCAGATATACCACGGCACCCTTGATGGAGTCGTCGATCAAAGCCTCGGTTTAAAAGCCCAGCAAGATCTCACCAGTCTTGGTTATCAACCGCAATACCAAGATTACCCTATGGAGCATCAAGTTTGCTATGAACAAGTGCAAGACATCGCGCAGTGGATTCAGGCCAAACTTAACTAAAAATCTGGACTAGAAAGCTTTATTAAATTACTGCTTTTGTAAAACCAACAGCCGATTATTAGCAGGCATGGCTAGATTATCGATCAAGGCTAAACCTTGATCGTTAGCCAACTGCTCAATATCAGCAATGTCTTTGATTCCAGCCAAAGGATTCACGCAGGTTTTAAGCCACTCGTCCAAACCCGCATTACCTTCACTGGTATATTGCCCATTAACATTCACTGGCCCATAGATAACAAACAGACCTTTCTCTGGCAGCAGAGCACTCACCTGAGTGAACATATTCACGACGCTTTCCCACGCAATGTAGTGAACCGTATTCGCTGTGAAAACATGAGATGCAGTAAAAACATGGCTATTCGACGCCTTACTAAAATCTGGCCAAGGCTGATCGACATCCAAAACTAACGGCGGTAAAACATTGTCTAAAGCCGCATCTTCAATCCATTTCAGCATACCTTCATGATGCTGAGGTAAGTCACTGGTCTGCCATTTAATATGCGGCAAAGCCTGAGCACAAAAAACGGCATGCTGCCCTGTGCCACTGCCAATCTCTAAAACATTCGCGGCAGTCGGTAATAAAGAATGCAGCGCATCCGCAATCGGCTGCTGATTACGTAAACACGCTTCTGAAAAAGGCTTCGTCATTTAATAAATTCCAATAAGAACAATACAAAAACCCGCTAGTAAAAGAATACTAAAGAGTGATAGAGCTATAAAACGTTAATGCGTAATGTTTGTTGAATACAAAATAGCAAAAACGACTGTTTAAAAATAACAAACAATAAAAGGTATGCACTATGTTAGGCAACATGATGGACAAGCCATTATTAATCTCAGACCTAATCGAGCACGCACAGCGCTCCAATCCAAATTCTGAAATCGTCAGCCGCCGCTGTGAAGGCGACATCCATCGCTACACCATGAAAGACGCCGCACAGCGCAGTAAAAAAGCCGCCAATGCGTTAATCAAACTCGGCGCACAGCCTTCAGATCGAATCGCTACTTTAGCATGGAACAACTACCGACATTTTGAATTGTATTTTGGCGTCTCCGGTATTGGCTCAGTGCTGCATACCATCAACCCACGTTTATTTCCCGAGCAACTGGTTTACATCATCAACCACGCTGAAGACCGCTGGATCTTTGTCGACCTCACCTTTGTGCCCTTACTAGAATCGATTCAAGACCAAATTCCCAATGTTGAAGGCTTTGTCATTTTAACCGATGAAGCCACCATGCCCGAAACCACACTCAAGAATGTCATCTGCTACGAAAGCTTCATCCATGATGAGTTTGACCAAATAGAATGGCCAACGTTCGATGAAAATACCGCCGCCTCTCTGTGCTATACCTCAGGCACTACAGGCCACCCCAAAGGCGTTCTATACAGTCATCGATCAACCATGATCCATGCACTTTCAGAAATCAGCCGTGAAGCACTCGGTATCAGTAGCCAATCGTGCGTTTTGCCCGTAGTGCCCATGTTCCATGTTAATGCTTGGGGCGTGCCTTATGCTGCCGCCATGACAGGGGCCAAGTTGGTATTCCCAGGACAAGGCATGGACGGCGCATCGATTTGGGAATTAATTGAATCCGAAAAACCCGATCTATTATTGGGCGTACCTACCGTATGGCTGATGTTGCTGAATCACATGGACGAGATTGGTAAAACACTCGACTCGGTCGACAACGTCGTCGTGGGTGGATCCGCGGCACCACTTTCTATGATTAAAAAATTCGACGAAGTTCATTGCGCATTTTTAATACACGCTTGGGGCATGACAGAAATGTCACCGCTAGGCACCTCCAATGTCAAAACGCTAGCCATGGCAGATATGCCATTGGAAGAGCGTTATAAATTACAACAAAAACAAGGCAAGCCCGTTTTTGGTGTAGAAATGAAAATTGTAAACGACGAGGGTGAGATCCAACCACACGATGGCATCTGTTTCGGCCGATTATTGGTGCGTGGACCTTGGGTCATCAATAAGTATTATAACAATGAGGACATGAGCAGCTTTGAAGACGGCTGGTTAGATACTGGCGATGTGGCTACCATAGATAAGGATCATTATCTCGGCATTGTTGATCGCTCTAAAGACGTTATCAAATCAGGCGGAGAATGGATCAGCTCGATTGACCTAGAAAATGAAGCCGTAGGCCACCCTGATATTGTTGAAGCTTGCGTAATTGGTGTTGCTCATGAGAAATGGGATGAGCGCCCTTTGTTATTAGCGATTATGAAACCAGAATCGACTACATCAGCTGATGACATCAAAGAATTTTTAAGTGATAAAATTGCCAAGTGGTGGATGCCAGACGATGTAATATTTGTGGAAAGCTTGCCGCATACGGCGACAGGAAAACTATTAAAAATTAATCTTAGGAAAGAATATCAAGAGTATTTACTGAAAGGCTAACGTTTAGAAAATCATCTATTACTTCGGGGAGTTTAAAACAA
>Ga0105356_10003923_pt1 | contig 14500 bp, 15 predicted proteins | sample GOMGulsemesocosm_3_FD_83502 | JGI IMG/M metagenome (GOLD analysis project Ga0105356, IMG submission 83502) | Methane-oxidizing microbial communities from mesocosms in the Gulf of Mexico - GOM9D Gulf of Mexico | ecosystem: Environmental > Aquatic > Marine > Cold seeps | place: Gulf of Mexico...
CTGCGGGCGGCCAGTGCGCAAGTGGCGCAGTCTGTGCAAGAAGGCTCTAGTCTCAATCGAGCGCTGTCTCAGGCCGAGGTGTTTCCGCCGATGATGGTGCATATGGTAGCCAGTGGTGAGGCCAGCGGCGAGCTGGAAACCATGCTGGCCCGTTCTGCTCACAATCAGCAGCGGGAACTGGATATGACACTCAACAACTTAATGGCCATCTTCGAGCCGGTGATGATTATCGTGATGGCGGCTGTCGTGTGTAGCATCGTGTTTGCGATACTATTGCCCATAATCGAAATGAATAACCTGGTAGCCTAACCGGGCGCGGGTCGGTGGCCCAGCCTGTGGAATTAACTCTATGACAATGGACAATACGGTGAGCATGCAAAACACGAGTCGAGCAACAGGTTTTAGCTTAATTGAAATAATGGTGGTACTGGTTATTATCGGGCTGCTGGTCAGCGTGGTGGCGCCCAATGTACTCAATCGGGCCGATGACGCCAGGCTGCAAAAGGTTGGTGCCGACTTTAAGGCCATAGAGACAACCCTGAAAATTTATCGACTGGACAATTACAATTATCCCAGTGGCGAACAGGGTTTGCAGGCACTGGTGGAAGAACCGGCAACCGAGCCGCTGCCGGGCAATTGGAAAAAAGGCGGTTATCTAGAATCCATGCCCATAGACCCCTGGGGCAGAGCCTATCTGTATTTGAGTCCCGCCGAATACGGTGAGGGTGAATACGACTTATTTACCCTCGGTGCAGACGGTGTTACTGGTGGTGAGGACCAAAATGCCGACCGTGGCAATTGGATGGGACGCGGTGTCGAGCAACGCTAACACTCAAGTCATGCCGATAAAACCGATGCTTAGGGCGACGGGCTTTAGCTTGATTGAGTTGCTGGTAGTGCTGCTGATTATCGGTCTGGGCATGAGCATGCTCGGTATTAACCTTACCGGTAACAACGCTTATCAACTGCGCAGTGAGGCTAAGCAGTTTGCCAATGCCACCGCGTTGATGGCAGAAGAGGCGGTACTGGCCAACCAACAGTGGGGAGTCGATATTTATCGCTTTGAGGACGAAGGCCGCGGTGGCGAGCGTTTTGGCTATCGCTGGTTGGTGCGCAATGAACAGGGACTGTGGCTGCCGGGCAACGATGGTATTCGTAAAAACGATTTTTCCTTTGGCCCGGGTATTTCGCTGCAACTGGAGCTGGAGCGCTCTGGTCAAGAGCAGGATATCGAGTACAAACAAACAATAATCGACCCCGCCAGTGAAAGTAGCCTCGGCTTGGCGCAGGACGATGCGACGCAGCCGCTGATACCGGAGTTGTGGCTAATGTCCAGCGGCGAGATGACCGAGTTTTCGCTGCAATTATTCGACACACAAACGCCTGAACAGAAAACCCATATTCGCGGCGATGTGCTGGGCACAGTGGTGGTCGACGAAGAAGAAGATGACGATGAATTTTGAAGCGCTCACCAAGATGACGGCGGCCACCAGCCGGTATAAGGGCTTCACACTAGTTGAGGTGATGGTCGCGCTGTTAATTGTCGCGGTCGCTATCTCGGCACTGTTATCTCAGATGATGAGTAATATCGACAGCACTGCCTATCTGCGAGACAAAACCATCGCCCACTGGGTCGCCCTAAATCAGCTGGAGTTGTTGTATCTGGAAAATGCCCAGGGCAATAAACTGCTGCAGCGCGAGCGCAGCGGTATGGTGGAGATGGCGAGCCGCGAGTGGCATTGGCGCATCAAACCACAGCCGTCCTTGGCACAGGGCTTTGAGCAAATAGCCGTGAGTGTCAGCACTGAGCGCGACGGTGATACGCCATTGGTGACCGTTATGGGATTGATCGATCAATTTCACTGCGCCAAACAGGGGTGTCGTTAGTGTTAGAACTGGGGCATAGGGGGGGCAGTAGTGTCTAGGGTATGGGGTTTTACCCTTATCGAAGTGATGCTGGCCATGGCCATCACCTCTTTTATTGCAGTGCTGGCTTACAGTGGGCTCAATACGGCGATCACTGCAGCTGAGCGGCACGAATTGCAGGCGCAGCAAGTCGCGGCTATTCAATTGCCACTTACTATCGTCGAACGCGATATTCGCCATATCGTCAACCGGGGCATCGTCGACGAATACGGAGACGATGTCGCCGCCCTAACCGGGGGCAGCTTCGACGAATACCCGCTGATATTAACCCGGATGGGGTGGGCAAACCCCCGCCACCAAGCTAGAGGGGAACTACAGCGAGTGCGCTATCGGCTGGAGAATGACGAGTTGTGGCGAGAGAGCTGGCCGGTGCTGGATCGTCTCAGCCTGGAGGCCGGGCATCAGGACAGCAAATTGCTCAGCGGAGTGTTGCGTCTGGAGTTAGCCTTTTTGGACCCCGGCGCCAGTGGCGCTGGACAGAGTGTATTGGGGGGTGAGTGGAGCGAGCGCTGGCAACCGCAACCTGCGCTGCCACTGGCGGTGGAAATAGTGCTGGAGATCGAGAATTTTGGGGAGATCAGGCGTGTCTATGCCATTCCTGCACAATAACCGCAGCCAGCATGGCGCAGCTTTGATACTGGCGTTGTTGGTGGTAGTCATGGTGACGGTATTGGCCAGTAGCTTAGCCAGTGATTTTTTAGTGACGTTCCGGCGCGTTGAAAATCAGTTACTGAGTCAGCAGGCCCAAGCCTATTTACGCGGCAGCGAAGGCTTGGCTCGCTCGGCACTACAGGCAGATTATGAGCAGTCACCGCAGCGTGACCATCGCAGCGAGGGCTGGCTGGACAACCGCCAGACGTTCCCCCTCGATCAGGGCGTCATCAGTGGCACCGTGTGCGATTTACAGGGGCGTTTTAATCTCAACAACCTTATCGGGGCTGCGCTGTCGAATGATGGCAAGCGAGAATACAGCCCAGCCCAGGCCCAGTTTATTCGCCTATTGCAAACCTTTGATGCCGATTTAGAACAGCCGATGGATCAGCTGCGCGCTGAGCAAATAACCAATGCCATCGCCGATTGGATCGACAGTGACGACAAGGTGACCGCCAATGGCGGCGCCGAAAGCGGACACTACTCAGGGCTGGACTTGCCCTACCGGGTTGCCAACAAAGCGCTGCTGAGCATCACCGAGCTGCGCTGGATAAAGGGTGTTGACGGCGCGTTGATGCTAGCACTGGCGCCCCATGTGGCGGTTTTGCCCGAGGGTAGTTTGATCAATATCAACAGCGCCACGGTCAATATTATTCAAAGTATTAACGAGACGAATAATTTACAGCCGATCGATCTGCAAGATGCGGAATCTATTGTGCAGCAGCGCGACGGTGACAGCGGCGGCAACGCTGCTGTCGTCAACGCGCCTGAGGGTTTTGCTGTAGTGGCCGATTTTGTCGCGCTGCATCCCGGGGAGGCGCTGGATATCGACAGCTTTGCGGTGAGCAGCGACTACTTTTTACTGGATTCGGCCATCATTTTTATGGAGCGCCAATTTCGTTTGTTTAGCGTGCTTCATCGAGATCCGAGTGACGGACGAATTCGCACCGTGGCGCGGGCGCCCAGTGGCATCGGTGAGTGTGTAGGCGCGGGGCCGCAAGAGTAGAGCCGCTGTTATAAGAGTCGTGACGAAGCTAAGCTATTGCAGTAGGCTGGCCGGTATGCCCGGCGCTGCAGTAAAGTGTTGTTTTTAACAAAAAAGAGAGTGCTGTGACCTCAATATTGATGATTAAGGCCTGCGGGATAGGCAATTTCGAATGGCTGCCGCCGGGAGCATCGACACCGGTAGTTGGCGATGGCGAGCACCTGGGTCAGGCGCTGGCGGGAGGGCAGCGCAGTATGCTGGTGGTGCCCGGTGACCGCATCAGCTTTCGTCAGCTGGACTTCGACCTAGCAGAGCGAAAAATACTAGCCCAGACGCTACCTTACGCGCTGGAAGAGGAGTTGATCGACGATGTCGAAACACTGCACTTTGCAATGGCGCCTGCGGTAGAAAATACCGTGCCGGTGGCGATTGTCGCCCGGGAGCAGGTCGACAGTTGGTTGTCGTCAATGGCGGCTGAACCGGTCGAAGTGCAACAACTTGTTCCGGAACTGTACGTTGTTCCGCGCCGGGCCGACTGCTGGAGCCTGTTGTTAGAGGGCGATCGCTGGACGGTGCGTACTGGCCCGCAGCAGGGCCTGACCGTGGCCGCAGACACTGCACCGCTAGCGCTGCAACTGTTATTGGATGAGTCTGAGCAGTTGCCGCAGGCTATTGATATCTACGGTGCCGGTGATGATCAGCTCGGTGTCAGCATCAAGTTGCCGGAGTTGTTGCGCGGTATTAGCCAATTTTGCCAGCAGGATTACTGGCAGATGGCGGCACTGGCCGCGGCTGGCAATAGCAGTACCGAACAGGGGCCGGTAGATGTTTTTACGCCGATCAACCTGTTGCAGGGGGTGTATGCCCCCAGTCTGCCGTGGAAAAAATGGTGGTCGAATTGGCGTATTACTGTCTGTTTGTTACTAGCGGCGATAGTGGTCGCACTGGGTAGCAGTTACAGTAGAGTAGCGCTGTTACAGCAGCGCAACATCGAGTTGCGCCAGCAAATAGAGGCCGTTTATCGCAGCGCGGTACCCCGCGGTGCAGTGCTCAATGCAGAGAAACAGTTACAGCGTAAAGTGGCAGCGCTGCAGGGTAACACCGGTTCTGGCTTTATCGTGCTGTTAGACCAAATTGGCGCGGTGTTAGCGGCAAATAAAGGCCTAAGCCTGCAGAGCTTGAACTACAGTGGTGGTCAAAGTGAGGTGCGTATTACGCTCTTGGCCGACGACTTTGTCACTGTCGAAAAAGCGCGCGCCGAGCTGGAAGCCAGGGGGCTAAGCGCTGAACTCAGTGGTAGCAGCGCCCAGGGCAATAAGACCCGGGCACGACTAAAAGTTAGAGGTTAATCGATGCAACTGATAGACAAGCAAAAGCGGTGGTTTGACCAGCTCAGCAGCCGCGATCAACTGAGTGTAGTAGCGGGGGCTGTGGCCGTAATGCTGTATGTGTTGATCGTGCTGCTGTTCAGTCCGCTCAGTGCACGACAGCAGTCGCTGGAGCTGCAAAATGAACAGGCAGCCATCAGTCTGCGCAATATTGAAGCGTTGGCCCAGCAGTATATGTCGCTAGCCGGTGGCGGCGCTAAAAAAGCCGGTGCTGGTGGTAAAAGAAATTTGACCAGTTTGATAGATCGCTTAGTGAAGGCCAACGGCCTGAAGATGAAACGGTTTCAGCCGTCTTCCTCCGGCGACGTGCAACTGCGTTTCGAAAACTCACCTTTTAACAATGTTGTGATGTTGTTACACCAGTTAGAAACAGACAATCAAGTAGCGATCAAAGATCTGTCTGTTAGTCCGGGCAGTGCAGTCGGTCTGGTTGATATATCGGTTCGCCTCAGTGGTGGTGCCTAAGTGCTTGTTGCAGGCTTAAAATGGTTGTTAGTTGCGCTGTTGTTAGTATTGCTGTTGCTGGCCATTGGCCTGCGATTGCTACCCGCCAGTGTTGTACCATTGGCATTAGACTATGCCAGTGAGCACGGACTGATTGCCGACAACAGTCCGCAAATACAATTGCAGCAGTTGTCGGGAACACTGTGGCATGGCCGCGCGGAGCGTGCGCAGCTGACTGTCGATGGTGGCATGATTGCGCTGGGCAGCTTGGATTGGCAGTTAGATGCGATGGCACTGCTGCAGCGCTCGCTGTCTATTAGCTTGCAAACAAAGGCCGCGGGGCAACAGTTGCAGGCGCGCATCGTCGCCGATGAGTTCGGCACAGTCATCATAGAAAGCGCCGAGGGTCATCTGCAGGTCGCAGTGCTAGAACCCTGGATTCCGCTGTTGGTGGACGGAAAATTTGCCTTTGTTATCGATCACTGGGTGTTTCAAGGCGATAAACTGGTTGATCTCAGCGGCGTGCTCAACTTCGAGAAGCTGGACTGGCTGGGTGGGGATCACGCTATGGCCTTAGGTAGTTATCTGGCACATTTGTCGATGCGAGGGCAGCAAATAGTCGTCGACATTGACGACTTTAATGCCGAGCTGGGGGTAGACGGCTCGATCGTGCTCGACCCCAACGGCCGCTACCACTTTGCCGCCAGGCTTCAGGTCAGAGATGATCTGGCGCCGGAGGTGGCTGAGTCGATATTGTGGTTTGGTAAACAAGCGGCTAACGGCGATATATTGATCAACAATCGCGGCAGTTTGTAAGTACTGCCGCTTTTGCGCCGGCCTGGCCTAGCCCTCTTCGGCTTCGCGGATACGCTCTAGTCGCTCCTGCTCTTCGGCAAAGGCGGCTTTGATTTCTAGCAGTACCGCATCGACATCTGCCTCTCCGGCGTTGTCTTCGAAGTTGCCGGTCAGCACGGTATCAACCAGTAGTTCGCCGTTCTCATACAGTTCCCACATCTCTTTGGCGTACTGGGTGTCGAGTAAGTCCGGTACGTACTGGCCGTAGTACTGGGTCATATTGTTAACGTCGCGTTCAAACATTTCATAGGCGTTGTTATTGGCGGCGGCATCGACCGCCTGGGGGAGGTCAATAATAACCGGGCCGTAGTCGTCTACCAGGACATTAAATTCTGACAAGTCGCCGTGTACCACCCCGGCAATCAACATCAGTTTGACGTAATTCATCATGGTGACGTGGTCTTCCCTGGCCTGTTCGGGGGTCAACGACACATCGTTTAGCCGCGGGGCCACAGCGCCCTCGTCGTCTGTCACCAATTCCATTAGTAGCACGCCGTCAAAGCAGCCGAAAGGTTCTGGTACGCGCACACCGGCAGCCGCCAACAGGTACAGCGCATCTACCTCAGCATTTTGCCAGGTGTCTTCCTGTTGCTTGCGCCCATATTTCGAGCCTTTTTCTATCGCTCTGGCGCGGCGACTGTTCCTCTGCTTGCGTCCTTCCTGGTATTTAACTGCCTGCTTGAAGCTGCGCTTGGCGGCTTCTTTATATACTTTTGCACAGCGAACCTCGGTACCGCTTCTGACCACATACACCGTGGCCTCTTTGCCGCTCATTAGCTGGCTGAGCACTTCATCAACCAATCCGTCATCTACCAGCGGTTGGATTCGCTTAGGGGTTTTCATTGCTTCCTTATACTGCGTTAGAGCGCAGAGTTAAATTGCGTGCGAGAATAGATTATGTGAAAAGATACACAAATTTACAACTGCTCAGAGGCGATTATAGCGCGCTTGTTAGGGTTGTGAGTAATCTGATTTAACTCATTAGAACACGCGGCGCAGCGGCGATGTTATTAAAAGGCACGGTAACAAGCAACCGCCGTGGTTATTACTGTTTGCTAGCGCACATTCAGCGGTGAACTGCGGCTGCTAACAGTTCTAACAATAGGGGGAAACACCCCGCATCGGCGGCACTAGTCGAACGGCTGTGCTGGGCTGCGAGTGATCGATGGTGGGTGGTTGCTGTGCCCTAGCGCTCGAGTGAGCCGATTGGGGCTATTTAGCTGTTGTTGCAGCAGATTTTGTTCTAGCATATTGTGCTAACAACGTCCCCACAGAGAAGCCGACATGTCTGAAACCCTGCCCGAACCCTATGAACTCAGTAACCGTTTTATTAGTGCCAATGGTATCGATTTTCACTACCAGTTGGAGGGGCGCAGCGGCAACCCAGTGCTGGCACTGGTCAATATGGCCAGTGCCAACCTGACCACCTGGGAGCCGGTAATGACGGCTCTATTGCAACACTACCAGGTGCTACGCTTCGATATTCGCGGCACTGGCAAGAGCGGCTGGGGCGCTGACGAGCAATTTACCTTTTCCCAATACGCCGACGATTTGATGGCAATCATGGACGCTCTGGAAATCGAGCGGGCCTTTGTACTCGGTGTTGCCTACGGTGCCAGAACCGCGGCCCAGTGTGCCCTGCGCCATCCGGAGCGGCTGACTGGGCTGGCACTGTTTGATGTGGCGCTAACCCCCCCTGTAGAGCAGAGCGGTCAGCGGGAGCTGGCCGCCGAGGCCCGCAGATTGCTTCTTGAAGCCGGGGAACAGGTACTGACCCCGCGCAAATCTTGGCGTTTTTACGAAAATCGAGACGCTGCACTTAAGGCCCATACCGCCCACCAGCAGGAACCCGATACTTCGGATATGTTGGGTCATTTACAGGTGCCGGTACTGGTGGCCTGCGGTCGCCAGGATATGAATTTGGCAGAGGCTCAGCGCATTGCCGGGGCGATTCCAGGCAGTGCGTTCAGGTTGATGGAGATGACCGGCCACGGCTCGCTGATGTTTCGCCCGCAACTTTTTGCCCAGTTGGTCAACGATTTCAAGAGTGAGTTGGCGACCGCCTAAGTGGCGCGTATTGAAGGGCGCAAGACAGTTGTCGGCACTATGGTCTGCAGTTGTCCGATAGCGGTTGCTAGTGGCCATTTGAAACGACGAGGGCCAAGACTGAAGAAGCGATGTGAGCGGGATCGAGACTTTGACGGCGCACTACAATAGCGACAAACGAAGGACTTTTAGTCCATCATTGTTGCGTTAGCACAGTTCGGCGGGGAATCCGATGGCGGAAAAAAAACGGCGTTACTTCGAGCAGCCGGAGCAAGATGAGGCGCCGCTGGGCTTTTGGCGTATTGTGCTAGTGGTGATAAGCACCCACTTGGGGGTGCGCTCACGACTGCGGCGGGAGGAGGACTTCCGCCGCGCTAATGGGCTGCATATTTTTATCGCCGGGATTATCTATTTTCTAACGCTGTTAGTGGGCTTGGTAGTGCTGGTCAATAGCATCAGTTAGTACCCACCCGCACACGGTCTCGTGTATTGAGCAGCCATGCAAGAACATGAGCGGGTTAGGCCGGTAGCTCTACGGTAAACACGGCGCCGCCCAGGGACGATTGCTCAATACTGAGCTGTCCCTGGTAACTGTTGACGATATCGTTGACCACATCCAAACCGATGCCCTGGCCAGGACTTTTTTGGTCCAGCCGCTGGCCGCGCTGTACTACCGAGGCCCGTAGAGATTCGTCGATGCCGTCACCATCGTCGTGAATTTGCAATCGCAATATGCCCCGGTGGAGCTCAGCACTAATTTTTACCCGCCGCTGACAGGCCTTGCAAGCGTTGTCGGCTATATTACCTAGCACCTCCATCAAATCCCGTTTATCGCCTAGGAAGTGGGCCGCCGCGTCCACTTGCTGTTCGATATCGATGGCCTTGCTGGCGTAAACCTTGCCTAGGGCGATACTCAATTGCGCCACCACCGGCGCCACCGGCACCCGCTCGCTGAGGGCATTGGGAGCCGCTATCACTGCCCGTTGCAGCTGGTGAGTGATAATATCCTCCATGCGCTGGCTCTGCTGTTCGATCAGACTGTGAGAGTCATCTCTGGTGCCGGTTTCCAGCTCTACTCGAATCACCGCCAGAGGGGTTTTTAAGCTGTGTGCCAGGTCGGCTAAGGTGTTTTGATAGCGCTCGCGCTGTTGTTGCTCGGTGTCGATCAGGGCATTGAGATTGCGGCTAACACCCTGTAATTCAACCGGGTAGCGGCCTTTTAAATGCTGCTGCTGACCGTTTTCTATCGCTTTGATATCTCGGGCTAGGCGGCTCAGTGGCGCCGTGCCCCAGCGCAGTACAATTAACAGCGCGGCCACTACTGCCAGCGCGCCGATTGTTAACAGTTGAAGAATCGAACGTTGAAACTCGGTTATTTTGGCCAGGGTAGGGGCGCTGTCTTCGAGCACGGTAAAGGTAATGATCTGAGGTACATCGTCAACAATCTCCCACTCTACCGTGTAGTGAGACAGGTAATAGTCGTTGCTGTAGGTAAATTCGCTATGTCCCGGTGCGGCGCTGCCCATAGAGGTCATTGTCGCAGGCAGTATCAGCTCATTGGCGGAGAAGGAGCGCCACAGGACTTGTCCCTTGCGGTCGTGTATTACGCCGTACAGTCCTGACTGGCTTTCGTCAAAGCGTGGTTCTCGCAGTTCATCGGGCATGGCGATGGCGTTATCGTTAACGGTGGCAGCAGACAATAAAACATAGTTTTGCAGCTGTAACTGCTCCCACTTCGCATTGTAGGTATTGCTGATATAAGCCTGGTCGACGGCGAAATATATCAGCCCAAAAAACAGCCCCAGCAAAAACAAGCTGGCAATAAGCAGGCGGCCGAACAGAGAATTGGGCACGCTGGTTTATTGCCCGGGTTGGCTGGATTGTAGGCTAAAGCGATAACCCTGGCCGCGCACGGTGGCGATCGGTTTGAGCGTGCCACTGGGATCAATTTTTTTCCGCAGCCGGCCAATAAATACCTCGATAACATTGCTGTCACGGTCGAAGTCTTGGTCGTATAAGTGCTCGGTTAGCTGCGCCTTGGAAATGACCTTGCCGGCATTATGGGCGAGATATTCCAAGGTGTTGTACTCGTAACTGGTCAGCTCCATCAGGCAATCGTCGATCATTGCGCTCTTGGCGGCGGTATCGATAGACAGTGCGCCAAATTGCAGTCGTGGACTGGCATTGCCAACGCTGCGACGCAGCAATGCATTGATGCGGGCGATCACCTCTTCCAGCTGAAAGGGTTTTACCACGTAGTCGTCGGCGCCGGCCTCTAAGCCCTCAACCTTGTCCTGCCAGTCGCCGCGGGCAGTGAGCACTAATACCGGGTAGTGCTTGCCGCGATCGCGCAGTTGGCGAATCAGCTCGATACCGGGTAGCTCGGGCAGGCCTAGGTCGATAATAGCCAGGTCGTAGTCGTACTCCAGCCCCATAAACAGCCCATCACGGCCGTCGGCGGCGGTATCTACCGCGTAGCCGTGTTTAACCAGCGCTTTTTGCAGTTGCTCGCGCAGGTGTTGCTCGTCTTCGACTATCAATAATCTCATGGCGTTAATCTCATGGTTTGTCACTTGTAGCAGGCCGCAGCTTGCAGGTCAGTTTATCAGTTTGGCGATTAAAAAGGAGGCTTTCTGTGCCTAGCGGCTATTACCCGCGCAGGCTTTGCGGGCAGCACTCAAAGGCTTTTTTTTACAGTAGTTGCGAGCACCCTTGCCGAGACACCAGCTCTTGCGGTTGTTCCACGCGGAGATGTCTTTGCGTTTGTTGTTAGAACACAGCACCACATAGTGGAGATATACACTTTTGCCGGTATCTACTTCCTCGACAAAACGAAGACTGGTGGGTTTGGCGGCGAGGCTGCCCTGGGCTAACAATAATACGATGGCGCCGAGCAGAGTTTTAGAAATCAATGCCCTGGAGGCCCATGCCTTGGTAAATAGTCTCTGGCAAAATTGTGTCACGGTCTTAATCCTGTGTTGTCAGCTGGGAGCGGCTGTTACCGGAATGGCCGGTAGTGCATTCACTGTCTTGAAGCTGTTAGGTCAGGGCAGTGGAGCGTTCAATGTGTCGCTATTGTGCGGTGATCAAACTTAACCCCAGCTGAACCGTCAGCGCCTGTGGCGGTGCCGGTGAACGGGCGCTGGTGATTAGATTTTAGTGTATTGGCCTTAGCGAATTGGCCTTAGCGAATCGACCTCATTCATTCGGCTTTGGTGAATCGGCGACGGCGGCAAACTGACAGGTGGCTGCACAACAGTTGGCGCTGCGCTATACTTGGCCGCTTTCCCGCAATCAATTTTGAGTCACGTTGTTATGTCTAGCACTATAAGTACCTCGCCCTATTGGAGTGATTTTGTCCAGCGGCTGCAGCCCTATGTACCCGGGGAACAGCCGAAGATCTTGGATTTGATCAAACTCAATACCAACGAGAATCCCTACCCGCCGTCGCCGAAGGTGCTGGAGGTATTTTCTCGGGACTTGCTGGATCAGCTGCGACTGTACCCTGATCCCAACTCGACCAGTCTCAAGCAGGCGCTGGCGACGCACAGCGGCCTGGATCAAGACAATGTTTTTGTGGGCAATGGCTCCGACGAAGTGCTGGCGCTGGCTTTTATGACCTTCTTTAAGCAATCTCAGCCGCTGCTGTTTGCCGATATCAGCTACAGCTTTTATCCGGTTTACTGCAATTTGTATGAGATCGACTTCGAGCCCATTCCCCTGCGTGAAGACTTTAGTTTGGCGGTGGCAGATTACCTGCGGCCCAACGGCGGTATTGTGATTACCAATCCCAACGCTCCTACTGGCATGGGGCTTGAGCTGGAGGCGATCGAATCGCTGCTGGCGGCTAACACAGGCAGTGTGGTGATTGTCGACGAGGCCTATATCGATTTTGGCGACGACTGTACCAGTGCCACAGGGCTGATCGAGCGCTATCCCAACCTGCTGGTGGTGCAAACTTTGTCTAAGTCGCGCTCCCTAGCCGGATTGCGCGTGGGCTTTGCCTACGGCAGTAAGGAGCTGATCGCCGGTCTCGATCGGGTCAAAAATTCGTTCAACTCTTACCCTATCGACCGCATCGCCGAGGCGGCGGCGGTGGCCTCGATCGAAGATCGCGACTATTTTGAGCAGTGCTGCGAGCGCACTATCGCCACCAGACGTTGGACTTGCGAACAGCTCAGCGGCCTCGGTTTTGAGATGTTGCCCTCTCAGGCCAACTTTATTATGGCCAGGCCGACGATAGTGCCTGCGGCGGAGCTATTTGAGACACTGCGCAAGCACAAAATTTTGGTCCGCTATTTTAATAAGCCGCGAATCGACCAGTATCTGCGTATTAGTATCGGTAGCGACAGTGAAATGCAGACTCTAGTAAGCGTTTTAAAACAGATTCACGGCAATAATGAGCGCTAGCCTTTACAAGCTCAAAAGTTGTGGTAGAGTTGCGCGCTGCAAATGTTACCGGTGGCTAAATAACGCACTATCGTGTTGAATTGTCGACCATTATTGTCATGTGCGCTTTGGTAGGGCGCACCACTGAGCTAGGAAAATACAATGCCTGTTATTACTCTTCCCGATGGAAGCCAGCGCGTCTTTGATAGCGCCGTTACAATCGCCGATGTAGCCTTGGATATTGGTCCAGGACTGGCCAAAGCGGCCCTGGCCGGTAAAATCGACCAGCAGTTAGTCGACACCTCCTTTTTACTGGAAACAGACACCGAGCTGGCGATTGTCACCGAGCGCGACGCGGAGGGCATCGAGCTTATTCGTCACTCTACCGCTCACTTAATGGCGATGGCAGTGCAGGAGCTGTTCCCCGGCGTGCAGGTGACCATTGGTCCAGTCATAGACGACGGCTACTTTTATGATTTTGCCACCGGGCACGCATTTAGCACTGAAGATTTGGTCAAGATCGAAAAACGCATGCTGGAAATCACTAAACAAGACCTGCCTATTGAGCGGATGGTGATGGACCGGGCGCAGGCGATCAAGACATTCAGTGAGATGGGCGAAAGATACAAGGTGCAGATTATTGAAGATCTGCCCGAGTCTGAGCCGATCTCTATCTACAAGCAAGGGCCTTGGATGGACCTGTGCCGCGGCCCTCACGTGCCCAGTACTGGCAAGTTGAAAGCCTTTAAACTGATGAAGGTAGCAGGGGCTTACTGGCGTGGCGACTCTAAAAACGAGATGCTGCAGCGGATTTACGGCACCGCTTGGACTAACAAGAAAGACCTGAAGGCCTATTTACATCGCTTGGAAGAAGCAGAAAAGCGCGATCATCGCAAATTGGGCAAAAAATACGATTTGTTCCATATGCAAGAAGAAGCTCCCGGCATGGTGTTTTGGCACCCCAAGGGCTGGAGTATTTACAATACCATTGAAAGTTATATGCGCCGCCAGCAGGTGCTCAATAACTATCAAGAGATTAAAACGCCGCAACTGGTGGATTTGTCGCTGTGGGAGAAGTCGGGTCACGCCGACAAATTTGGCGAGAACATGTTTAGCGTGCATTCAGACGAGCGTGAATTTGCCATCAAGCCGATGAACTGCCCCTGTCACGTACAGGTGTTTAATCAGGGCCTGAAGAGTTATCGGGACTTGCCGCTGCGGCTAGCAGAATTTGGCTCCTGCCATCGCAATGAGCCCTCGGGTTCGCTGCACGGCATTATGCGGGTGCGCGGCTTTGTGCAGGACGATGCCCATATCTTTGCCACTGAGGCGCAGATACAGCCAGAAGTGGCGACATTTATCGACTTTTTACACCAGGTGTACGCCGACTTTGGCTTTACCGACATAATTTATCGCCTGTCGACTCGCCCCGAGCAGCGCGTGGGTAGTGACGAGAGCTGGGACAAGGCCGAACAGGCTCTGGCTCAGGCCTTAGACAGCAAGGGTTTGCCCTGGGAAGAGCTACCCGGTGAAGGGGCTTTTTATGGCCCCAAGATAGAGTTTTCGTTAAAAGACAGCATTGGCCGTGTTTGGCAGCTGGGCACCATTCAGGTGGACTTTTCGATGCCCGGACGCCTCGACGCTCAGTACGTAGCTGAAGACGGTTCGCGGCAAACACCGGTGATGTTACACCGGGCGATTCTCGGATCATTTGAGCGATTTATCGGTATTTTGATCGAACACTACGAAGGTGCGTTTCCCACTTGGTTGGCGCCGACGCAGGCAGTTTTGGCCAACATAACGGACAAACAGAGCC